>JACCDP010851722.1_pt1 | contig 27307 bp, 20 predicted proteins | sample 7445841 | NCBI WGS metagenome assembly JACCDP01 (sample SAMN15323441, study PRJNA562643) | freshwater metagenome | isolation source: river surface water | place: USA:Blue River Watershed | collected 2017-08-17 | reverse complement strand
TTTAAGGATTTACAGGATGTTATTGATAAATTATTGGTGAGCATTTAAGATTGTAAAATACAATTATCCTTATATCCAACTAATAAAAGCAGCTAATATAAAATTCTTTACATTTATTTTTTAAATTTCATCCCAATATCTCTATTTTTCATAGACAATAAAACACTTATATCCTGTACATCCTCTAATCCTATACTTCGACTTCGCTCTACTTCGACTTCGCTCAGTAACCAGTTATCCTGATTCAGACGAAAATTAAGAGCTATTTTTGCGTTTTCCCGGTTGTAAAATGTACACACCTAATAAATCCATCGGTAATTGTGGTGTAACCTTAACATCCGCCTCTTTAGTAATTCTCCTGACTCGTTGATGAGATTGAGATAAACAAAGAGATCGCTCTTTTGCAAACTTTTCTAAATCTGCTGTTAACTCATCAAAGGAATTTAAAAAATCCTCAATTTCCTGTTCAGGGTTAATAGCATTCCCCACAGGATTAGCTTGTTCTAACAAAGCTTTTGCTTCCGGTGGCGCTAACCAAACCGGGTTAGAGGGTGGACCTGTAAACCCAACTACTACACATTCTTCTCCCAATAGTTCATAATTTCGCCTTCCAGAATTTTCACTTTCACTTAACTTACGATTACTAACCTTTTGTTTTAATAAATGCCGCAATCTGAACAATAATAAAGTAGTCCGTTTACTCACAGTATCCGTAATTGTAAAACCACATCTAGCGACTACATCATTTTGAGAATTAAGTAAAGCCACCTCTAAAATATGCCGTGCTAAACCTTCAATCAAAGGATGATTTCGCCCTACATATTCCACCCCTTCCGGTGCAGGAGTAGTAAAAGTAATTAGACGTTTTTCATTACCTAAAACAGGTTGTAAAAAACTGGGAATTGACGGTAATAACCATCCTTGCTTTTTCTCAATCAAACCACAATTTAACTTTTCACAAGCATTTTTAACAAACCTTTCTACATCTTTTTCACTACCTAAAATTTCATCAGATTCTAATAACTCCTGTTCAACTTCTGTAGGTTTAATTCCTTTTTGTGCAAAACGAGTCCGGCTAATTTTCTCCCTTTCCACCGCCTTATCCCATTGTTTATGCACCTGTTCAACAGCAGATTCTTCATCTAATAAATCCAATAAAGATAACTGTTGTGCATCGGTACTTTTATCAAATAAAGACTTAAACACCGCTTCAGAAACAGTGGTACTATCCATTGGTACAGGAACAGTAATTCCCAGAGTTTTATGTATTTGTACCGCTTTACGAATTAAAACTTCTAAAACCGCCCCATCCACAGGATTATCTTGACCATAAAGTAAACAACTTTTCACCTGAGTTGCTATTTGTCCATAACGGTCAATTCTCCCTTCTCGTTGTTCTAAACGGTTGGGATTCCAAGGTAAATCATAATGAATAACCGCACTAAAATGAGATTGTAAATTTATCCCTTCACTCAAACAATCAGTAGCTACTAATATTCTTTGGGGATAGGATTTTAACTCATTTAATCTAATTTCTCGCTCATCTTCTGACTGTTCCCCAGTAATAGCAATTACCCGAACTTGAGAACCTTTTTTTTCTAACTTCTGCCTTAAATTTTCTGCTAAATAATTAGCTGTAGCAATATAACGACACCAGATAATGGGGTGATGATTATTTGCTAAAAGATTCTGCACATAAATAGTACAAGTTTGTAATTTTTGGTCTTTATTCCCCTGTAATTTTTCCGCAGCTTGAATAAAACTCCGCAGTTTGCGTTTATCAACATCTTTATAACTTTGTAGTCCCTGTTCTATAATTACACTGGGTGCAGCATCTACCGCTTGTTCCAAATCCGTAGGATCATAAACATAAGAACTGAATAATTCGTAATTATTATCTCCCGACTCCCGCATTTCCCCCGACTCCCGACTCCCAACTCCCGACTCTCGCATTTCCCCCGACTCTCGACTTAAACTACGGTTTAAAGTAGCGATCGCAGCAGCGGGGGAAGACATCACACAGCGAATTAAAGCCAAAGCTGACCAGTAACGCCCCCGACGTTGGGCATAGGTCATATCTATGGTAGTAGTTTTTACTAACCCCCGTGCAAAATTATATACTTCTTCAAATAGTTCTTTATACTCTTTAGATAATTTATAGGGTTCTTCGTCAGATTGACGTTCTGGAAAGGGTGTTTCATTACCCAACCACAATTTTACATCTGCACGTCGTCGTTGGATAAAATGACCAGCTAAATTATCTCGTTCTGTTTCTGTGAGTTTATCCAAAGTGAAATTAGCAAACTCTGGTTTTAATAAACCCAATAAAGATAAAAAAGATTCCTCAATTCCACTATGGGGGGTAGCAGTGAGTAATAATAAATGACGGGATGTTTTTTCAGCTATTTCAGTAATTAATTGATGTCGTTGTTGTTGGGATGTACTCTTATTACCAGAACGGGTACAAGTATGAGCTTCATCTACAATCACAAAATCTGGACAATGGGCGATAAAACTAGCTTTTCGCCGTTCTGACTTGGCATAATCTAAACTCACAATTATATGACGATAATAACTAAAAATATGAGAGCCATTAGGTATTGCCCGTTCTAATTTAGAAGCTGTACCAGAACGAACTACCACGGCATCAATATGGAATTTTTCTCTTAATTCTTGTTGCCATTGATCACATAAATGGGGAGGACACAACACAGCAATTCTAGCAATTTCTCCCCTATCCAATAATTCCCTGATAATTAAAATAGCTTCAATGGTTTTACCAATACCCACATCATCGGCAATTAATAACCTGACCGTTTCCAATCTTAAAGCCATTAACAATGGTACTAATTGATAGGGACGAGGACGCAATGACAACCTACCCAAACAGCGAAAAGGACCCGCCCCACTACGTAATAAATGCCGTGCAGCATCCATCAATAACAAAGCTGTGCTGTGGTCTTTTATACTGTCAGTAGTGGGGTGAGGAAAGGTAGCAGGTTCTAGGGTTTCTAGGTTTAAGTGCCGAAAAATACCAATGATTTCCTCTTCGTTACCACTCAGGGGACGGAGGCGGATCAAGTCTGGGTTTTCATCTGGTAATATTACCCATTGCCGACTACGACAACTAACTATAGATCCGGGGGTGCAATTTAATGTATCTGTCATTGTTTCGCTGTGTTGGCAAAGTTAGCAGTGTAAACTGGGTAGAAGGGATACCTTCTCACTATCTGATATCACAAGCTGTTTTAATGATTATTAATATTAAGGTTTAGTATAAAGCTATTGAATCAAGCAAATGCAAGTGTATAACAAAAAGTGACATTTTTTTACTTATATGATAAAAATTGTAATATTTCTTAGGTTAAAATTACAAACTCCCTAAAACCTCCAACTTCTCGCGCCAATTTTCATCGTACCGCAAAGTTATAACTTGATAACTGGCATTGTACCTGAGATTATCTCTCTGAATTTTGTCTTGCTTTTTCTGTTCAGGATTATCATGAACTGAACCATCACAAAAGAGAGCGATCGCTTCTTCCTTATAAACAAAATCTGGTTTACAATTGGCTTCAGGAATTAATAATTGTGCAGCATCCGGTAATTTATACCCCTGTTCATATATTGCTTGTAAAACTTCCCTTTCAAAATCAGAGTTTGGATCTGTTTGGGAAAGCAAATTTTGATATTTTTCACTGCGGTCTATATCTGATATTTCTACTGTACTTGTTTGCAGTTCATCTAATAAAGGTTTAATTAGATGACGATTAATTAAAGGATGATCTAATTGATTTCTGTAGGAAAGTAAACATTCATAGCAAGCTTGAACACAAGTATCCTTGGGTTCTAAGAAATGGCAAATATCTAAAGCAGCTTTGGCAATTTTGATAAAAGAATCTGTTTGTTGGAGTAGTTGAGATAAAACTCCTGCACCACCTTCTGATGCTTCCCAAAATAGTAAATATTTTCCTTCCCCTAATCTTTCTGAGTCCAGTTCATCTGGTTCTAATTTATAAACTGCTTGAATTGCTGTTTCTAGGGTATATTGGAGAGTAGCAATAAACGCTTCTTTGTGATCTTGACTCACATCTAAGGATTCAATTAAGGGTTCAATTACCAAAATATTGCAAGTGTCATCTACCATTAAATTTACTTCGGTGTGTAAGGCTTCTGGAGGTAAATTTGTTGGTAGTGAATTGGTTTGTAAATTATTTTTTGTATCTCCCCAATTACCTGTTTTAGAATCTAATTTAAACCCTCTTTCTTCGGTGTTTTTCTTCAGTCCTCTATTGATACGCCATAATTTAGCTGTTGCTCCATAGGTTAACTTAAATAATGGTGTATTATCTGCTGCTAAAACGGTGGCAGATTCTTGTTTTTGAGGTGCATAACGGAAATGGGTAGTAATGTTATAACCATATTTCAATCTTTCTTCTTCATCGCAGGTAATACGTTCTCTTTTGCGAGTAAATGCTGTCTCCATTGACAACACACGATTTAATTTAGCTAGGTTTTGAGAACTATCGGGTTTAATTTTTGCACCGCAGTTTTCGCAGGTATCACGCGCATCATCTGGATGGAAATAACCACAGTTAAAACAACAGCTTACTCGTTGATACTGACTTTCAATGCCACCCACAGGTACTTTAGTTTTTGACACCATGAATTTACTACCTTCATAGTAAATGATGTTGTTGGGTGCAAATTCCCTTAAAGCGACAACACGGGGACGAGAAATAAACTCACCTCCATCATTGGTGGGGATAAATGCTCTCACAGGTAAACGGGGGAAATTAAACCCTGGTAAAAATCCTTCAGCAGCAAAGTAGCGGTAGGGATAAAATTCAAATTCGCTATTACTTTTACCTTGGTTTTTTCCTACCAATAAATCTATTTGTCGTTGCGCTTCTCGTGCTTGAGCTTCAGCGTTTTTGCGTTCTTCATCTGTAACATAACCAGCAGCAGAACGACTAATTATGATGTTAGCCTGATCTCTTTGTTTGACTGCACTATCATAAAGTTTACGCCAGCGATCGCATTTTCTATCAAATGTATTCAGTGCATTTTCTAGGGTAAATTGTAGCCAATGTACAGAATACCAAGAGGCTTTTTGTAAATCACTTTGACAGAAGGTATCTGCAAGTATTGACTGAGTAGCTTGCAGACATTCACCTAATTTCCCAGAACTAAGTATTAATTGTTCACGTACACTATCTTTCAGGGGATAATCAGTAACATCTAAATCAAGAATTTTGTTCATGGAGTCATCTAAATAAACTCCTGTATGTGCCAACCAAATCGAATACACATGAGATTGAATTAAATCTTGATTCGCTAATTCTAATTTAGGCGGAGCGACGGCCCCAGCGACCATTTGCTGTTGACGTTGGAAGAAATACTGATCATGTCCACTACCAATAGCCGCATAGGTAATAACTAATGCTTCCTGTCCACTACGTCCAGCGCGTCCGCTACGTTGGGCATAATTTGCCGGACTGGGGGGAACATTCCGCAAATGAACTACACTCAAATCTGAAATATCTATACCTAATTCCATTGTCGGAGAACAAAATAAACTCGCTAATTCTCCTTTTCTAAATCTTTCTTCCCGTTCTTGACGTGCTTTAGTTTTGACTTGTCCTGTATGTTCTCGCCCTTCCATTGTTTGAATTTTTTGGGCGTTAGTTTGGTAAAATTCTTGAAAGAATCTGTTAACAGGTACCTTTGCATCTTCTTGACCCTGTAAACGCTTAGATGAAAGAGGGTCGGGAGGAATTTCCGTTAAAGTGGTAAATTTCCATACCAAGGAACTAATTTGTAATTGAATACCATTTTTAGTAGTTAAAAATCCACCATCAGCTAAAGCAGCAATGAAGGTATTAATTAAAGTATTGTACTCTGTTTCTGTTAACAATTGACTGCGTAATGACCAAGCTTTAGGAGAACGTAAAAACCGCCCAATTTTACTTCTAATTGTTAATTTTACCGGGGCTTTTTGTTGAGATTTTGATGTATAATTGCCATCAATAGTGGCAAATTTGGCAAAATGCAAATATTCATTTTCATCAAATACCCAAGGTTCTTTAATTGCTTGAAAAACATCTCTAATTAAAGAATCTTCATTATCAGATTGAAGTAACTTAGCGTCTATTGCTAATTCCCGACGGAGATGATTTAATAAGGCTAAAGCAGCAGTCAATCTTTCTTGAGGAGTTGCTTGTAATAAAATTGGATCACGGTGTTTATTCCAAATAGCTTTATCTGTACAAATTTCCTCTAAACCATCATATTCAATTACCAATAGTCCGCACTGTTCTAAATTAGGTTGAACAATCCGCCATCCTCTGCGTAAGTCTTCATAAAGACGATATTCAATTAACTTTTTAAAAGCATTTTCATTGCGTGTTTGACCTCTACCAAATTCTGCTTCTTCTTTAGCATAATCTTTTTGAGTTATTCCCATTTGTTTGATAACTTCACTCACTAATTCACTATGAGTAAGTTGTCCTTTATTTTGCAATGCAGCTAATAAAGCAGCACGTAAAAAACTGGTTTGGACAAAATCATTAAAATGTCCCGCTTGTAATGAGGCATCCTGGCGATTATCGGTAAAACTGAGAATTTTGGCAGCTTGGGCTTTTTCACCTGTGAAAACTTGTTTTAGACGGCTGACAGTGGATAAACAGAGGAGGGTTGTAGCGGTACTTCTACCTTCACTACTCAAGCGCGAAAGTTTGGTAAATTCGTTTTTATTCCCATCATGAACCACACCACAATTTAAACATACGCGAAATGGTCGAGGAACAAACCAACAAGTTGTTCCTTGTAATGGGGAAGTTGTAACTTTTCCGTTGGGGAGAATTTGTAATTTTTGGGGAATAAATTTAGCATAATCTTTTTTAGGAACTCGTCCTTTCTTTTTGGTTTCGGAAAACCAGGAGTCAGGAAGTCTTTCTTCATCTTTATAAGCATCCCAAATATGAACATTAGGTTCTGGTTCATCTAAGGTAATATAACCTGCTTGGATATCAGTATATTCGGGACTCATATCTAATGCTGTAGGAAGTTGGGGAAAGACTATTTGTTTGTCGTTATTGTAATTTACTACATAATAATCATGTCCACATTCCCGACAAAAGACGAGGGGATAAAGTAAACGTTCTTCCGTGGTGGTATATTGTCCTTCTAGGGTGAGAAAACGTTTTTGGGGACTTTCAATAGTAGAGTAAACGCTACCACCTTGGGAAATAAATTGATGGAGTCGAAATGCTAAACCCTTAACTTTACTTCCCCATAAAAACATCTGTTTAAGGACATCTAAACAAATATCGAGAGAAAATTGAGTTTCATCAGCTAATTTTTCTGTACCATTTTCTAAACTTATGGGTGTTCTCCTCACAAGATGACCTTGTTTATCTTCTAACCCAAAGGTTTTTTCTATCCAATAACTTAAAGGATGGTTTTGGAAATTCTCTAATGTTTGTTCTGTCTCTGGTGGTAAACCGTTATGAACAAAATTATCAATGCTTTCTCGTAGTTCTGTAATAGTAGGTTCAAGACGTTTGATGGAAAGTTCTAATGTTTCGTCAATGACGTTATCAGGTTTAATTTCAACACCAAATAATTTACTCGCTACATTTGCAACTACTTGACGACGTTGTGCGCGTGTTCCTTCCGTGGACATGGTAGCACTTGTTCCAATACATAATAAATTTTGTCCGCAGCGTTGACGTAATTTTCTAATTAATATCGCTACATCTGCACCTTGTCTACCTCTATAAGTATGCAGTTCATCTAATACGAGAAATTTTAATTCTGGAGAAGCAACAAGTTTTTCTTCATGGGTGCGGGAAAGCATTAATTCCAGCATTACATAGTTAGTTAATAATATGTGAGGTGGGTTATTTTGAATTTCAGTTTTTTTACTTAAACTTTCTTGTCCGGTGTATTTAGCAACGCGGATATGATTATTAGGAACATTATTAAGAAATTTCTTTAATTCTTCTTCTTGGGAGTTAATCAGGGCGTTCATGGGATATACTAATATTGCCCTAACTCCTTGAATTTCTGGATGACGGAGTAAGTCGTTAAAAATGGGGACTACATAGGTCATGCTCTTACCTGAACCTGTACCCGTTGTTAATACATAGGGTTCTTGTTTTTGGGCAGTTTCAAATGCTTGTTTTTGGTGATAGTGGAAGTGAAAGGGTTTACCGTTTTTAGAGAAGTATTGAGTACATTCAGGATGGAGAATACCGCTATTTACTAATTCGGTAACTGTTGCACCAGGACAATATTTAGGATTTAATTGTACTAGGGGATTTGTCCACAGTTGTCCTTTTTCAAGTTCTTGATTGACAAATTCCCTAACCTTATTATCACGGATTTTTAAGAAGCTTTCTATATAGCGGCGATAGTCGCCGATAATTTGATTACGGAAGTTAAATATATCGAGAGAATTCGTAGTTCGTAATTCGTAATTCGTAATTAAAGAGGGTTGGGGGGTGCGTCCTAAACGATGATCTATATATTCACACAGTTGGATAGCAAAGGTTTCTGTGAGGGTGTCAGGATCAAAGATTTCTGTTAGTTCTTCATAATCCCATGTTAGGGGAATATGGGTGAAAATTAGGTTTAGTTGTTCTGGGGTGATTTCAGCAACGTTTGTACAGTCAACTAATGCCAATTTTTGTCCCATGAGGGAACTAATTAATAAAATTGCTGCTTCTGGTTGTGGGATGAGTTCTTGTAGTTTGACTGGGATTTTCATAATTCGTAATTAATTGTCTGATAGCATACCGTGGTGCAAGCCATATTAGGATATCCAGGATTTAAGGATTTACAGGATGTGGTTTGATGTTTTTTGTAGTAATTTGAGAGTTAAGTTTTTGATGGTTAATTCAGCAATAAATGAGCGATCACTTTCTACACAATTATTCCAGAATTTAGAAATTGCAGGACTTAATTCCTTATTATCAATCCATCTGGACAATAGCTGACTAGGGTGAGCAATGCCCACCAGTGTTGACTTCTGAGGTTAATTTCTTTGACCGGTGACAATGTATGTTACCCGTTGAGCTATGTTGGTAGCGTGATCTGCCATCCGTTCTAAACAACGAATGGCTAAAGTTAACAGCAGAATTGGTTCAATGACTCCGGGAAAATTTTCTTGGTGAGCAAAGGTTTGATAAAGATGTTCATAAGCATTATCTACAGCATCATCTAACTGCTTCATTCTTTGTCCACTGGTTTCATCTAAATCCGCCAAAGCAACCAAGCAATTTGCTAACATAGCTTGGGCGTGTTGAGACATAACCGCTATCTCTGGCAAAGAACTATGTTGAGGATAAGGTAACAGTTTAATAGCAATTTCCGCTAAATCTTGGGCATAGTCGCCAATACGTTCTAAATCTCGAACTAACTGCATAAAAGCACTTAAACACCGCAAATCTTTTTCTGTGGGTCTTTGACGGATAATAATGGCGGTACAATCTGATTCTATTTGTCTATAAAAGCGATCAATTTTTTTGTCTAATCGGGGTATTTGTTCGGCTGCTATTAAGTCCCCATTAAATAAGGCCTGGTGACTGAGACGAAAAGATTGTTCTACCAAAGCACCCATGCGTAACAAATCCCTTTCTAATCGCCTAATAGAACGTTCTATAGGCAATATTTCAGAATTGGGTGTATAAAATACAGCTTTCATACTTGTCATATAAAAAGAATATATATTTTTTTAACTATAATCTTGATTAGGCGAGTTTACCATGATTTGAGGTAACTGAATTTGTATCCAAGCACCTCCGTTTTCTCTATGGTTCATGGCCTTAATTAAACCACCGTGGGCAATGATTATCTGGTGGACAATAGCCAAACCTAAACCAGTACCTGCAATTCCGGTGGGGGAATTTGCTTCATTGACTGGTGAACGGTAACGGGCTTTATCTCCGCGATAAAATCTTTCAAATACATGGGGTAAGTCTGCAACAGCAAAACCAGCACCAGAGTCAATAATATTGATTTCCAATATTTGACCGTTATCAGTAGAAATTATTTTAGTTTCAATGTCAATATTACTATCATTGGGACTATATTTGATGCTATTATCTAGTAAGTTAATAAATACTTGATACAGTCGAGATTTATCTGCCTGAATGTAGATGTTTTCTAGACCAGAATAGATCATGTCTAAAGATTGACGTTGGGCAATCGGTTCTAGGGTTTCCCATGCGGATATAATTAGCGATCGCATTTCCACCATTTCTAAATTTAACTGCATGGTGGGGTTATTTTCCATTTGCGTCAATTCTAACCAGCTTTGTACCAAATTAATCAGCCGATCAACTTCGTGCATTAGCCTATTAACCCAACGGTCTAAAGGAGCTTCTAAACGGCTTTGGAGAGTTTCTACCACCAGACGAATAGCAGTGAGAGGAGTACGGAGTTCATGGGCCAAATCGGAAAAAGAGCGATCGCGTTCTTGTTTCAAATCTAGCACAGCCTGACGATTTTCCAAAAACACCCCCACTTGACCCGTAGCTAGGGGTAAAGTTGAAGCCCGCAAAAACACAGATTTTACCTCTGTCATCACCTTAGCATCCTCACAAGCAGGATGAAACACCCATTCGTTCACCTGGGGTTTTTGCCAATCACGAGTTTGTTCAATTAACTGGTCTAACTCATAGGATCGCACCAACTCTAGCAACAAACGCACCTGCCCTGGCTGCCATCTTTGAAGATATAAAATTTCCCGCGCTCGCTGATTGCACCATAATAGTTGATTTTCCTCATCTACCTGTAAATATCCCAGTGGGGCAAAATTGAGCAATTCTTTATACATAGATAATGATTGCTGCAATTCTTGGTACTGCTTATTCACCATAGATATTTCGCGGCGTAAACGAGGTCTTAACAGCAGTTTAACATCAGTAATTTTACGAAAACGAGAACTAGCAGGTTGTAGTAATCGCTCTATATACCAGTGAAGATGAACTTGTTGCCAAACCCAAAAACCAAGGCCGACAAGTAAACCTAGCAAAAATCCCAATAAAAACATTCAAGTCCCTAGTTGCTTTGTCATTACTCAAAATTAGCAACTATCTTCAACAATTAACCAAATCTGTAGCCAAAACCTCTGACAGTGACAATATACTCTGGATGACTGGGATCTTCCTCCAGCTTTTCCCGTAGCCAACGGATATGAACATCAACAGTTTTGCTATCCCCAACAAAATCAGGCCCCCATATTTGGTCTAACAACTGTTCCCGTGACCATACCCGACGGGTATAACTCATAAATAATTCTAACAAGCGAAACTCCTTCGGAGATAAATTTGCCTCTTCTCCCCGTACCATTACCCGACATTCTTGGGCATTTAAGGTTATATCCTTGTGTTTGAGTACAGGAACTTTTGGCAATGTAATTAAACGCTGACGGCGAAGTAAAGCCCGACACCGTGCCACTAATTCCCGCATACTAAATGGTTTAGTCAAATAGTCATCAGCACCCACTTCTAAGCCCAGCACCCGGTCAGTTTCACTACCTTTAGCACTTACCATTAAAATTGGTACAGAGTTGCCTTGATGACGCAGAAAACGGCAAATATCTAGACCATTGATTTGCGGTAACATTAAATCTAGTACCACGAGGTCTAAAGATAATTCTTCAGGATTATTTTCACAACTTTTCAGATATTCTATCGCTGCTCGGCCATTACTAGCAGTAATTACCTCATATCCTTCCTCTTCCAGGGTGAGAACTAACATTTCCCGAATCAGTTCTTCGTCTTCCACTATAAAGATACGGCTGGTTTGTCCAATGTCCGTTCTTACAGAATATTTAGCTAATTCACTGGTATACATTAATTTTGTAAGTGTATAACAAAGTATAGTATATTATAAATCATGCCAATGATACATTTATTTTGATTTTGTTTATATTTCCCTAAATTGTAAATTTTTGTATCAGTATCTCTCCCTTCTCCCTTGACAACCACAGATTACTCTATTAAAATTTTAGTACAGAAATACTAATCAAGGGAGCAGGGGGGCAGGGGAGGGTTTTTGTTCTTTATGTTCTTTTGCCTCCTGAACTCCTGAACTCCTCCCTTTTACCTTATATCGCTAATTGAAGGAAGTAGAAATATGACGACAGGTGCAGTTAAAGACAGTAAACAACAATTGGTACAATACTTTCAACAAATTCGTGCAGAAAGAAAAAAACTAGATGCGAAAATAGCGACTAAACAAGAAGAAGCTGAAAAGGTTAAAAATCAGGAACTTCTGGCAGCAGCTTCTACTTATACAGTGGATAGTATTGTTAAAGGTTTAGCTGATTTACAGTTAGAATTTGGCAGTATTGTCAATGCACTAGCGGAAAAATTAGCCCAAGAAAATACAAAATTAGATGAATTAAATCGAGCCATAGAGATTGAAACCCAACGGTTACAAGAACTTAGGCAAATTAGAGTTGTAGCAGATACTTTAGATATTTTTACTCAAGAACATCAAGAAAAATTAAAGATTCTAGAACAGGAAACAGCAGATAAAAAAGCAACTTTAGAAAAAGAAGCAGTTGCTAGAAGAAAAGAATGGCAAAAAGAACAGCTAGAGTTTACGGAAACGTTACAAGCTTATAATGAATTGTTGGCCAAGGAAAGACAACAAGAACAGGAGGAATATGAATACAAATTAGCCACTACTCGTAAACTGGCTACAGATGCTTATGAAGGTAAAAAACGCATTTTAGAACGAGAAATAACAGAAATTGGTCAACAAAAAGAAAAAGACTGGACCCAAAGAGAGAAAATACTAACTGATAATCAAAAATTATTTACTGAATATCAACAACAGGCTGTTAAATTTCCCACTGAATTGGAAGAATTTGTTAAAAAAGCGAGAGAAGAGGCAATTAAGGAAACTAGCCAAAAAGCTAAGGTTGAATCTGATTTATTTGAGAAAGAATGGGAATCTACAAAACAAAGTTATGAATTAAAAATTAAATCTTTGGAAGAAACAATCGTGAAACAAACTGAACAAATTGAAGGTATTGCTGCTCAATTACAAACTGCACTCAAACAAGCCCAAGATTTAGCAATGAGAGCTTTTGATAGTTCTACAAATAAATAGAAAATTGACAATTTGAATCATTTTGAGGTGAATAATGCCAGCGAAAAAACCAACTGATAAAAATACAAAAGCCGAAATTCTGCAAGCTTATGAAGAATTACTGAAAGAACAAGCAGCACTGAAAACTCAATTAGAACAAAAACCCACAGAAAAACCTTCTGCATCAAAAGAACAACCAAAACCAGAACCTAAAACAGAACCTAAAATAGCTATGACTCAAACTACTACTATTCAGCAAAAGATGAATAATACAATTCAAAGTCTAGCTAATATTCAGCTAGGTTTTGGTAGTGCGGCCAATGAATTATCAGAACAACTTACTACAAAGGCAGCTAAATTAGCAGAAATCCAGCAAGTTGTATCAGAGGAAGTTGCTCAATTATCCGAATTACATAATTTAGAAGTTTCCGAAGATATTTTAGATACTTTGATTCAATCTTATGAAGATAATGAAAAAGCTTATCAAGAAGAATACAGTCAACGCTATGAAGTTTTATCTCAAGAACTCCTAGAACTAAATAATAATTGGCAAAAAGAGCAGGAAGAACATCAAAGAAATATCAAAGAACGCAATGAAAATCTCAACCGCACTCGACAAAGAGATGCCGCAGAATATAAATATGATTTAGAACTACAACGCAAGTTAACCAATGATGAATATGCACAGGAACAAAAGTTATTAAATAACCAACTAGAAGAAGAGAAACAAACCACAGAAAAACAGTGGAGTGAACGAGAAAAAATAATTGCTGACAGAGAAAAAGAATTTGCAGAATTAAAAGCTAAAGTTGAAGCATTTCCTAAAGATAAAGAAACTGCTATCAAAAAAGCCACCGAAGAAGGCAAAGGTATTGCTACCTATCAAGCAAAGGTAAAATCTGATTTATATGGTAAAGAAGTGGAAGGACAAAAACGTTTTTATGAGCAAAGATTACAGTCTTTAGAACAAACAATTACTAATCAACAAACACGACTAGAAAACCTTTCCAGACAACTAGAATCTGCTCTTAGACAAGTTCAAGATTTGGCTGTTAAAGCTATTGAAGGTAGTTCAAATGTCAATTCTTACCAAGCGATGAAAGAAATAGCCTTAGAACAGGCGAAAAGCCAAGCTAAAGCTAAATAATTTATGTTTTGATGGCAGGTAAAATACCTGCCATTTTAATCATTGTAAAAACTAAGTTATTGGATCATATTTATTAAACTATTTGGTACAAGAATATTTACAAGTTCCAGCACAAGGTTTTTTGCAATTGTAACAAATAATAGTTTGCTGATATTCTATAATTTAAATATTTTTACTAAGTGTTGGTGGGCAATGCCCACCCTACGAAATAATTAGGGTTCTAGACTTGGATTTTCGCAAATCAGGTGATCCTATAACATCAACTATGAATACTACCATCAGGCATAATTGCCCCAGTTAAGAAGGTTTCACTCATATCTGTGTCCTCTAAATTAGCTCCAGTTAAATTCACTTCGCATAAATTAGCTTCGCTTAAATCAGCACCACTCAAATCTGCGCCTTGTAAGTCTGCTTTCCACATTCTCACACCTCCCATTTTCGCACCACTCAGGTTTGCCCCCTGCAAGTTGGCGGCGGAAATTGAGGCCATGTGTAAATTAGCATCACACAAGTTAGCACCACTTAACAATGCACCGCTAAGATCGGATTCATTTAGATGAGCAGTTGACAAAGTAGCTTCAGTTAAATCAGCACCACAAAGAATCACTTCGGATAAATGCGCCCTTTCTAATTTTGCCCCTTGCAGATTGGCTTTACTTAAATTAGCTCCACTTAAAGATGCTGCTGTAAGATTAGCTCCTCTTAAATCTGCTCCGCCGAAGTCTACACCACCCAAGTTGACTCCTTGTAAATTTGCTCCGGGTAAAGCAATACAATTAAAGGTTCTTTCTCCTATGGCGTATCTGGCTAAAAGTTCTTGAACATTCATAGTTTTCTAGACCTTAGTAAGTAGTCAGACAAAATTCAAAAAGTAATTAAATATTGATTACAGAATAATTACTGATAATATGGTTTATCTTTGTTGTTCATTTAATCAAACCATAAATATATCTTAAACTATCAATCTATTCACATTTTTTAACTTATTGACAAGAAAACAAATGCGTAAGAATTCAGGTGAGGTAAAAAGATCCCCGACTTCTTTTATTAATTGTGTCTATAAATGATAAATTGATCACAGAAGTCGGGGATCTGGGTATGAACGAGCGCTATAGCTGAATGCTTACGCAGATGCTACAATCAAACTATAAACGCGGATAAGTATTTATGAATACTAGCAATTTAAAATTAGGTAGATACTTGACTTTAGAGGAATTTTGTACCTGTAGTCAAACCTATCATAAATATGCCGAAAATATCAACCCATATCCGCAAAATATATCGGAAGTTATTCCTGCTTTACAGAATTTACACAAATTTATCATTGACCCAATTATAGATTATTTTAGTCGAGAAAAATTTCGACTTACCTACGGTTTTTGTTCACCAGATTTAAAAAAGTATCTGGAGAAAAAAGACCCAGTTACAGGTCAAAAAAATGGGCGTGTCGCTCCTAACCTTGACCAGCATATCAGCTATGAAATCAATAAAAATGGTAAATACTACTGTGAAAGATTAGGTGCTGCTTGCGATTTTTTGATTATAGATTTACCGAGTACAAAATTAGTAGAATGGATTTTACAAAATAAATTGCCTTTTGATTCTCTCTATTTTTATAGTGACCAACAACCAATTCACATTAGTTATGGAAAGCAACATAAACGAGATATTTGGACATTTAATAATTCGGGAATTCCCACAAAAAAAGGAATTGGAGATTGGATAAAATTAGCTCAGGAAATTGAACGCGGATAAACGCAGATTAAGAGGAGATACAAAATTTACCTAAAAAATCTACACTAAAGGACTTTCAACTCTGTTCCCTGTTCCCTATCTTCACATTGATTGATTTTATGCCTTTCCATTTTACGATGATTAACGGCATTTTTTAATAATTTTAATTTATAGGGATCAGCATCTTTCGCCCAGCTTAACTTAAAACCCTGTAAAATACAGCAATTTTCTTTTAAACATTTTTTCCAGCTAGAAAGACGACTAATATTATGCCAATTATCTAAAAGTCCCCTATCTTCTTCTTGACGAGTTAATTTAGCGAATTTTTCATATTGGGGATAATCGGGAGTAACTAAAGATTCTATTTGGTGTAAAATTGGCGGATCATCTTCTAGATCATAATCTTGATAAGTAACGTGTAAATCTCGTAAATCAATTGTCATAACTTTTGATAAAATAGGATGGGGATCAGTATCAAAATCAGGATAAAATAAATAGGAAATTTTAGGTGTTTTCAGATGGAATTTAATCACATTTGCTTCTTCTAATCTCCCAATGGTGCGACTTGCACAACCTTCATAAAGACGTAATAAAGGGTCAATGGCTTGTAATGCAGAAATATGAAACCAAAGGGAATTATGTAATTTTTTTCCTACCTTGCTTTCCTGACAACGTTTAATAATTAGTTCTGTATTTCCTAGACTGCGTAACATTAAATCTGCATCTACACAGGCTTGTTTATAACTACTATATAAACTGAGTATGTCCTCTTGTACTGCGGGAGCTAATTTTCCTAAGCGGGGACGACGGCTAAAATTACACAGTGCTAAATAGACCATTAAATCTTGACGGCGTTTGTCGGCGATCGCTTCCCATTCATCTACGTCTGTTGCCTGTATAATGACATTAAAAGCCCGGCGTAAAGTCCCAAATTGTTCAGTAATTTCTGCTTCTTGAGGTAATTCCCCTTTGCTAGGAAGTCTTCCCCGTTCCGTCATAAAAGTCATCAACGGCGTTAATAATTCCTGGTATTCTTCAAACCGCTTCACACAAGCGCGTATTCTGGGAGTAGTAGCACGGGAACGGAAACGAGAAGCGCGAAATAATTCAGCTTCAGCTTCATCTCGAAAAACAAAATAAACCCCCAAACCAGCAGGAATAGCATCAACTCCTAATACTTGGTCAATGTAAATTTTTAATTCTTCTTGCTCATAATATTTCTGAAATGTGTTGCGATTAGTAATGATTCCATCACCATAGGCAATCACACCCCGTTTCATATCTGATATTAATACTTGGGCAGCTACTAGCAGCACCTTCTGAGTCAATTCCCAAGCTTGTATTAAAGCTTCCCGGCGCTCGCTTTGATTTTCAATGACATTAATCACAAAACCAATATTGACAACATCCGCCGTTATTTTAGGTGTATCTGGTGAGTAGTAAGGGTCCCAACCAGAACTGTTATAACCTTGTTCAGCAATGCGGGTAATATCCCCACCATGGCCACAACCATAATCAAAAAAGGTAGTTTCTGGACTAAATAAGCCACATTCTAGGGCTAACCGCACAGGACGGGATAAATCAGGACGGATAATAGCGGCTTTATGTCTGTCTATTTTGGGAACTATATTTGTAGCTATAGAACTACTTTCTCTTTTAATTAGGCGATGTCCTTGTATTTGGACACCATAGACTTGTAAACGTTGTTCCCAACCCAACTTAGTGCCAATTCCTTGAGGATGATTAAGTAAACCCAAAGCCACTTGAGCGCGAGTTAAGGACGCAAACTCTTCATAAAGGGGATAGTCAGGAGCAACAAAGGTTTCTTTGCGGTGGAGAATAGGGGGATTTTCTGAGTCGCTATAATCTCGATAGCTAACTTCTAGAGTTTCTACGTCAATCTGAATACTAGCCTGTAAAGCTGGATGGGGATCAGTATCAAAATCAGGATAAAATAAATAGGAAATCTTCAGTTTAGTAGTGCTAAATTTAACTAGAGTTGGCGTATGTAATTGAGGTAAAGCACTACGGACGCGGCTTTCATATTCCTGAAGCCAAGGGTTAAGAGTATGTAATGCCAAAATATGAATGTAAAAAGCATCAGGTAACATTTTGCCAACGGAATTGTCTTGGCAATATTGAGTTATGTTACTCAGATCAATAGGATGAAACATTGAGATATTTTCCCCAAGTACATTCCACTTTATGATCAGATTTAACCATTAGTCTGTCATTTTGTAAAATTATTATCTTATTCCTAGGGAAGAGAGCAGGGGAGAAGTATTTTTATTAGCAATTACTAATTACTAAAATTTCTAATTGTTTGCTCTAAACTTTATTGAGATAAATAAAGTAAATTTTTGTTAATTTATATAAGTTGATATTTCTTAATTTTAAGTAAGATATAAATTGACTTCTTAAATTTTTAATAATACTTATATCTTGTTGTAGATTTATGCAGTCAATCAATATCAGAATTGTGTAATCTGAAAAGAACTAAATTAATGATTAAATAGAGGTCTAATGACTCCAACTATCATGCGTCAACTTTGGTCTATAGTTGAAGCCACCCATACAGTAACTCTCTTGCAACTAGATGATGCTAGTTTAGTACAATGGTTGGTTAAACAAATCACTAATCAAGCTTTCCTAGATGCCCATGAAATTGATTTTCTCTGTGAGTACATTCAATCGCGTCTGAGCCTGATTCGTGATTTAGCTTATGAACGCCAACAATCTTAGTTGAGTATCTATGCTATTTAATTACTGATGGTAAATAACCTTCTACTAAACAATCAGAGCCGACTATCCGCCAAGTCACACGTTCTAAGGCTAACGCTTCAGTCATATTAGTTAAACCCAAATCCCCTACAGGTGTAGGCGCATAATCTCCACCAATAATTTTAGGGGCGATAAATGCCATAATTTTTTGCACTGCACCTTGAGCGATCGCACTAGCTGCTAGGATTCCCCCACATTCCCATAGCACGCTACAAAAACCACGCTCATATAAATGGATCATGACTTGCTCCGGTGTCAATGACACAAATTCCACCACTTCCACCCCTTTTGATCGCAGCATCTTTTGAAAAGGCTGTGAACTACCAACTTCCGTTAATACTAAAGTTGGGGCTGCATGAGTATCCCATAGTCGAGCTTGTTCTGGTAAATTCAGACTCCGACTCATCACCACTCGCAGGGGATTATGAACCTCAACTTGATGGCTAGTTAGGTAAGGGTTATCTTGTCTCACCGTATTACCACCAACAATAACAGCATCACAAGCGGCTCGGAGACGGTGAACCTCGGTCCGAGCATCTTGATTTGTTACCCAAGCACTATGACCACCAGTAGTGGCAATTTTGCCATCTAAGGTCATAGCATATTTAAAAATTCCTAAAGGGCGTTTGTAGAGAATGCGATAGATAAAACCTTCATTTAATCTTTGACAGGCTGCTTCCTCTACTCCTACTACTACTTCTATCCCGGCAGCACGTAACCGCGCAATTCCCCCACCTGCTACTAAGGGATTAGGATCAACCATGCCCACCACGACTTTAGACACACCAGCATTAATTAGCCCCTCAGAACAAGGGGGAGTGCGTCCATGGTGGTTACAAGGTTCAAGACTGACATAAATAGTGCTGCCCCGCGCTCTTTCTCCTGCTGCCCTTAGGGCAAAAACTTCTGCATGGGGTTCGCCAGCACGGGGATGAAACCCTTCCCCGACAATCTTTCCATCCTGGACAACTACCGCACCAACTAAAGGATTGGGTGAAGTGCGTCCCAAGGCAGTGCGGGCTAGTTCCACACAACGTAACATCATTCGCGAGTCAAAGTCATTACCTACCCTTTCTTTGACTACAGATTGATGATCTTGGGGTAAAGATGCAGATGTTGTAGAGAACCCTGGGGAATTATCCATTTAACTTATGAATTACGAATTGATTTGATCTGCTGCCACCAACGATTGAGAGGATAGTAAAGCACAGGGGCCCACAAACTACTGAGAATTGCTGAAGCTAAAGTAGCACGCTGGTAATATGTCCAAATACTTTCCCAACGGCGATCGCCGACAAAAGATAACTGCACAGCAAAAATAGTATCTGCTACCACAGCCATCCCAAATACAATTAAAGCAATAGAAATAAAGTCTTCTTGAATAAATCGCTGCTTTTGGATTAATGCTGTGAACATTCCTACTATTCCTAAACTCAAGGCATGAGTTGGATCTGGTGATGTCATGGCATCTTGTAACAGTCCTAAAATTATTCCTGATAGCATACCAGAAAATACCGAGCGATTGACACTCCAAGCCACAACCCAAATCAGTAACCAGTTAGGAGCAATGCCTAATAATTCCATGCCAGGAAGACGAGTTGGGGATAAGAGTAAACATAACAGCACAGTTCCCACCATGACCATCCAATCTACAAATTGATGCCACCAAGGATGCCAACGTGCTAATGGCGGAATTAAAAAATAAGATTTGCGGGTTGATGATGGTTTTTGATCTCTTTTACCAATAAATCCAAGTATCTTCATCTTTATGGTCATGGGTAATGGGCAGGAGGAGGCAGGAGGTAAAACTAGGTTTTTAGATAGGTTTCAATTTACAAACAAATATTTTAACTCATGAGAGTTATATATCAAATACTTGGGAGCTTTGTCTATATTTGTATGGGTTTATCCATTAAATTGTTAATTTAGGACAAGCTCCTGATTCAATGAATCCTGTACGGGCGAACGGACGTTCACCCCTACCGACTCCTGAATTTTTAATTTTTAATTTTTAATTTCTTTGGACTTTTCGACTCTTGTTTCTCTACTGGAGGATAAACCGTTACCCAATCTAAATAGCGAATAGGTGGAAATAGTTCTACTTTGCCAATTGAGGCCGGGAGTTTTTTCAAATCTAAAGATTTAATTCTACCTATGGCCAAACCTGGGGAAAATTTCTGACTATAAGTAGATGTAGATACTAAATCACCTACTTTCACATTAGGAATTTTTTCATAAAACTCTATTATGCCTTCACCCGAAGCATCTCCTTGTAAAATTCCTTTCGCTGATGTGCGGCTAACAGTCACACCTATTTGACTTTTTAGATCACTCACTAATAATACACTACTAGTATTGGCTGTCACATTTTCGACTAATCCCACTAAGCCACCATCAGCTTTAACAATAGAACCGACTTTAATCCCGGATCCGCTACCACGATTTAAAATTACATGTTGCCACCAATGATCTGCACTCCTACCAACTACCCGTGCTATAATCGGTTTTTGTGACTGGACTTCTTTCTCCACATAACGCACTAAACTTTTTAATTTTTCATTTTGGCTTTCTAACTCAGCTATGCGGGTTTCTAACTCTAGCATTTTGGCATACCGTAGATTTGGCTCCGGCATTGTCCCTGAGTGTAGCATTTGTAAGGGACTAGATATGCTTTGATAAAGCTCACGGAGTAATGCGCCTTTAGTTTCTCTGAGTGCCCAAGCACTACCTATCACTAAGGCCAATAATCCTATTTGTAATCCTTTATATTCCCACCAACGTCTTAAAGTAAACATATATACCTGTACATGTTCATAAACTTAACTTATTGAATTATGAAAACTGAAGAACTGATTCTAGTCTGTAGGTTTTCTCAGGGCAAATTTTGAATCAAAATAATGGATTCCATAGTCATCTGTAGAATAAATACAGAATCCAATATTTCTAATTTACTAGTTGTTCTTACATATTGCGAGAACGACCGCTAAATACTCTTTCTAACTGTTTAAAGTTCTCTAATACACGCCCTGTTCCTAGAACTACGCAACTGAGAGGATCAGCAGCAATGTGAGTAACAATTCCTGTTTCGTGACTGATTAATGTGTCTATACCTTTCAGCAATGCTCCACCACCAGCTAACATGATGCCTCTATCAATAATATCTGCGGCTAGTTCGGGTGGTGTGCGCTCTAATGTACGTCTGACTGCTTCTATAATTACCCCTAGAGGCTCTAACATACTTTCTCGAATTTCTGGTCCTTTGATGGTGACTGTTCTGGGTAAACCAGATAGCAAATGTAAGCCACGCACTTCCATGGAACTGTCATTATCATCTGCGGTGGGATAGGCAGAACCAATTCTAATTTTAATATCCTCAGCAGTGCGTTCGCCAATTACCAGATTATGAATTTTTTTCATGTACTGAATAATGGCTTCGGTGAGTTCATCGCCAGCAATCCGGACTGATTCGCTAATTACCGTACCTTGCAGACTTAATACTGCTACTTCTGTTGTGCCACCACCAATATCAATAATCATGTTACCTGTTGGTTCTGCAACGGGCAATCCTGCACCAATGGCTGCTGCTACTGGTTCATCAATTAAAAATACTTCCCTTGCTCCGGCTTGGGTGGCGGCATCCATTACAGCCCGTCTTTCTACTCCTGTGACCCCACTAGGAATGCCGATGACAATGCGGGGTAACATCAAGGATCTGCCTTCATTAACTCGGTGAATAAAGCTCTTTAGCATTAATTCGGCGGTATCAAAGTCAGCGATGACACCGTCACGCAGAGGACGCGAGGCAATTACGTTGCCGGGTGTACGACCCAGCATTTTTTTGGCTTCTTCTCCTACTGCCAAAGCCACTTTTTCATTTTGATCAATGGCTACGACTGAAGGCTCTTGCAGGACAATTCCTTTACCAGATACATAAACTAAGGTGTTAGCTGTACCGAGGTCGATACCCATATCCCATGATGGACGAAAATTTCTGAAAAACCCCACTTTCTTCTATGCCCCCTATATGCTCGACGTGTGAATATAAAGATAAGATTTAATAATGACGTATCCATGATCTTTTTTGACCTGATCCCAGTAGACTAGAATATTTTCTTGTCTCTAGCTTTTGTCAATGTTGACTTTGGTTGCAGGAGTCTTATTTCTATCTTCTCAATATTACTCAGTATACCCGTATAATTTTTTTACTTTTCCAGTCTTTTTTGATTTTTTTTTGTAAAGTTAATTGTTAGGATTAATAACATATTTTCATTGTTTTGACAATTAGTTATTATAGAAGGCGGGGGGCAGGAGGTGAAACACCCATTTTGCTTGGGTTTTGGTTGTTCAGTTTGTACCTCACCGATGTGCAGTCTGCTGTATTCTAAAATTTAGATAACACAATACAAACATACTAAAAGGAAATCCATGACTATTAATGTTGTGACTCTGGTTGGTCGTGTGGGCGGCGACCCGGATATGAAGTTTTTTGAGTCGGGTAAGGTACTGTGTCAATTAACACTTGCTGTTAATAGAAAATCACGTAACAATGATAAGCCGGACTGGTTTAATCTGGAACTCTGGGGAAAAACGGCAGAAGTTGCGGGGAACTATGTCCGTAAAGGTAGTTTAATTGGCATAAAAGGTTCTTTGAAGTTTGATACCTGGAGCGATCGCCAATCTGGAGTTGCCCGATCAAAACCAGTGATTTTAGTAGATCAGTTAGATTTATTAGGTTCAAAACGAGATGGTGATGGTGGGATGTCTGATATGTCACCAGATAATTTTTAATTGGCCGGTTATCATTGGTCAGTTGTTCATTGTTTTTCTTTGCTAATGACTAATGACCAATGACGAATCACTAATAACTAATTTGCAATGTTACTGATGCTTGTACCTCCTGTTCACCGGCAACTATGGGGGTAGAAGCCTGTGTTAGTGCCGTTTTAGCAACATCAGCCCGATAAAGCATGGGTGGCGGAGGTGGGGTTGCGCCATTAATTTGCACACTGATAATCTCTTTTTGTTCTAAACCTAAGCTGCTAAGAACTGCTTTTGCTTGTTCTTGGGCATCTTGGGTAGCTTTTTTTAAGGCTTGTTTTTGGGCATTGGCGATCGCCTCATCACTGGCAATAAAACTCACACCATTAATTTGTGTCGCCCCTGCTTTGACGGCATCATCTAATAATATTCCAGTTCCATCTGTAGGAATGCGGAAGCTAACTGTATTATTAGCTGTGTAGCCTGTAATGCGTTGGACGTTATTATTGTAGCTATATATTGGGTTGAGAGTAATTCCTGTAGTGGTTAATTTCTGGACATTGCGTTTTTTCAGTAAGGTGATCACCGCCGATGATCTACGGGCGGCCTCTTTTTGTACATCTTGAGGTGTTTTACCCTGCACTTCCACACCCAAACTAACTTGGGATAAGGTTGTAGAAATTGTTTCTACCCCTCTACCACTGACGGTTAAAGTCCGCCATAATTTTTCTTTTTCTTGCGCTGATGCTGGTAGAATAAACATCGCGCACATAAATATACTCAAAGGTAGAAGTTTCCCAAAGTTTTTACGTGGAAAACGAGAATTAGATACAACAGTGATAGACATTTTCCTGGACACTCCTCTAAAAACGCACCAACTCCCGGTTAACCGTTAATAATCAACAGCTACCAAAACATTTTCACATTCAAGTTGAATTACTTGATGCAATTTGTATATTTATAGTTTCACACTGCTTCAATTTATGTCGGGGTCGGTTACATTTTTTGTAACGGTAAAAATTATGTGTCGGGTTTCTTGACGTTAACCTAGTTTACTGGAATTATTTTATGATAGTTCTTCCTCATCGACTCTACCATAACAGATTCAAAATCGAATGTCAAGCCCCAGATCCTCTTTTTTGCGCGACTTGATTTAGAGAGTAGAAATAGAAACGTAGATCAAGGCCTATACTTTAGGTAAGATGTTTGTGTAGCAATTTTCTGGTAAGGGTTTTTTGATGACTGTTTATATTATTCGTCCTAAAACAACATCGGTAGCACGTTCCTTAAAATTAGCATCGAGAAAATTTACGGCTGAAAGTCGTCCTTCACAAGTTGCAGAAGTGGTCAATTTTTGGCAAGAAGATTCTGGATATCAAGAAATTACCAGTTATTTAGAAGATTCAGATACAATTACCCAATATCCAACTTATTCAAATATTACAGGTGCTAAAGTTGTTGATGTCCCTGATGAAGACGTGGAACAACTACATCAAGATTTACCTAATGCTTTAATTTTACGCGATCGCCCCATAGAATTAATTAAACCAGAAAAAAGTACGGCAGTTTCTAAAACCACTCTCACCACAGATGATCTTTGGCCATTAGTAAAAGAATTTACTAATCAATTATTACGACAAGGTAAATTATTACTTTTGTTAGATGGCTTAGACGAAGTACCTAATAAAAATTTTGAGCTAGTAATTGATAAAATACAGGATTTTGTTCAGCAGTACAAGCAAAATAAATTTATTATTTCCTGTCGGACTGCTGCTTATCACCAAAAGTTCAATAACTTCAAAGAATTTATTATTGCGGATTTCAATGATCAGCAAATTCAGAAATTTATTAAAAACTGGTTTTGTTCACAAGTAGATAAACAATTAGGAACTGCCCAAAAATGCTGGAATAAAATCAATAGTGAAAAAGCTACTAAAGAATTAGCTAGAACTCCTTTATTATCAACTTTCCTATGTTTAGAATATGATGAATCTCAATATCTACCCAAAAATCGAGCTACATTATATGGTAATGCTTTAGATATTTTATTGAGAAGATGGGCAGCAGAAACAAGATTACCAGAAGAAGCAATTTATAATCAGATGGGTATTGATTTAGAAAAAATTATGTTAGCAGAAATTGCTTATCATAATTTTGCAGCAGATAAGTTATTTTTCTCTCAACAAGAGGTTTTAAATCAAATTCAAAAGTTTCTATCTGGTAATGATAATGCACCGGAAAATTTAGATCCTGGAAAAATATTAGATGCTATTACCATTGAACAAAGATATAATTCTCAATGGTAAGGATTCGGGTGAGGTGATAAGATCCCCGACTTCTAAGATAGATTTATCCTTTCCGCATACAATCAATCAAAGAAGTCGGGGATCTGGAAACAAGTGCTATAGCTGAATACTTATTCTCAATGTACAAATTTGCTCTCATCTTGAATAAAAAAAGCAAATTTACCTCAACTTCCATTACCTATATTCAAACATGAACCCCATCACTATAGATAATATAAATAATTTATCTCTCTGGGTAGAACAAGCAAAAACCCAAACCTCAAGGGGGAAAGTTCTAGACCGTATTCCTATCTTAGCTACTGCTAATCCTCACTGGTTTGCTGTGCATATCAGTTTTGCATCAGGGGAAAATTATAGTTTAGGAGATACAGCTTGTCTATTTCCGTTTATGAGTGTGATTAAACCATTCTCTTTTCTGTATCTACTAGAAAAATTCGGATCACAACAGGTTTTACAATGGGTAAGCGTTAAACCATCGGATTTAGCTTTTAACTCCTTAGCGCAATTAATAACAGATAATAGACATCCCCGCAATCCGATGATTAATAGTGGTGCGATTACCCTCGCTGATAAACTACCGGGAAATAATGCTCATGAATGTACACAATTATTTTATGAATGGTTAAATAAATTAGCTAATACTCAATTATATATAGATGCGGATATTCTAAATTCAGTTCGTGCTAATCGTTCTCAGATAAATATAGATATTACCAACCATCTCCATCAAGCCGGAAATGTAAAGAATATTGAATTTGCTCTTGATGTTTATGAACAAATATGCTGTATATGTGGCAGGGTAGAAGATTTAGCGAAGCTAGGAAAAGTGTTAGCTTGTCAAAGCGATGTGATTAACAATGAACATCGGCAAATGGTTAATACAGTGATGTTAACTTGTGGTTTATATGAAGCTTCCGCCGAGTATGCTGCGAAAATAGGTTTACCGATGAAATCTGGTATTAGTGGGGGACTAATAGCCATAATACCAAATCAGGGAGCAGTGGCCAGTTACAGTCCCGCTTTGGACTGTGTGGGTAATTCTGTAGCTGGTTTGGCATTGATGGAAACTTTGTCTGTAAGAATTCAGGTGAGGTGAGGTGATAAGATCCCCGACTTCTTTGATTGATTATCCATCAAGCAAAACTTGTTCTCACTGCGGACACAAAAAAGAAGTTCTTTCTTTATCGGAAAGAACTTTTCATTGTCAGAACTGCGGTTTTGAGATGGATAGGGATCTAAATTCAAGTTTCTGTTACTTCAGCTTGGGGTGCTGGTGTCACTTCAGGAATTGGTGATTTTTCTACCTTTGGTGCTGGAGTTACTTCAGCTTGGGGTGCTGGTGTCACTTCAGGAATTGGTGATTTTTCTACCTTTGGTGCTGGAGTTGCTTCAGCTTGGGGTGCTGGTGTCACTTCAGGAATTGGTGATTTTTCTACCTTTGGTGCTGGAGTTGCTTCAGCTTGGGGTGCTGGTG
>JACCDP011183873.1_pt1 | contig 27311 bp, 11 predicted proteins | sample 7445841 | NCBI WGS metagenome assembly JACCDP01 (sample SAMN15323441, study PRJNA562643) | freshwater metagenome | isolation source: river surface water | place: USA:Blue River Watershed | collected 2017-08-17 | reverse complement strand
TTTCGCAGAAAACAACTATTTACACAGAAAACGAGCGGGAGTTTAAGGTGGCACTTGAACTGTTTGAAAAGAAGAAATACAATGCAGCCCTTAAAAGCTTCCAGAATTTTATAGCACTCACCAAAAACCAAAAATCGTTGAGTAGGGTAGATGCGGAGTATTATGCTGCTGCCTGTGCCATTGAACTGTTTAATAAAGATGGAGAATGGAGGATGAGAAATTTTATTGAAGACCATCCGGAAAGCAACAAAATAAAAATGGCTTATTTTCAATTAGGTAAATCCAACTACCGCAAAAAAAAGTATTTAGAAACCATTAAGTACCTTGAAAACATTGAGAATTATGACCTCAACAAAGAAGATGGAGACGAACTGCATTTTAAAAGGGGCTACAGCTACTTGGAAATGGAAATGCCGGCAAAGGCAAAATCCGATCTCTTTGAAATAAAGGATAAAGACAATAAGTACATGCATCCGGCCAATTATTACTATTCTCATATTGCATATACTGAAAAAAATTATGGCATTGCCCTGGATGGCTTTAATAAACTGGTAAACAATGAAACTTTTGGATCTATTGTACCCTATTACATTACTCAAATTTATTTTATACAAGGTAAATACGATGAAGTAATAAAAACCGCTCCCAGTTTGCTGAACGACAGCAATCATATTCAAAAGTCGGCAGAAATAAACAAAATGATAGGAGAATCTTATTTTCACAAAAAAGATTATGCCAATGCTATTCCTTACCTGCTGAAAAACACAGCCGCCAGCTTAAAAGACAATTACCAACTGGCTTATGCCTATTACAAAAGCAAGGATTATAAGAATGCCGCAGCATACTTCGAAAAGTCTACCAGCGCCAACGACTCGCTGGCACAAAATGCCTGGTACCACCTGGCCGACTGCTACCTGAAACTTCAGGAAAAAACCCAGGCCCGCAGTGCTTTTCACGCCGCTTATTATTTGTCTTTCGACCCTCATATTACCGAAGATGCCTTATTTAGCTACGCCCGTCTGTGTTACGAAACCAGCTATAATCCCTATAACGAAGCCATTAAGTCTTTTCAGAAATACATTAAAGAATACCCTGAAAGCCCCAGAAAAGAAGAGGCCTATAGCTTTTTGGTGAACTGTTTTACTTCCACCAAAAATTACCAGGAGGCCATTAAGGTGATTGAGAAAATACAAGGGAAGGACCTGAGTTTGAAAACCATCTACCAAAAAATGTTGTATTTCAGGGCTATTGAGTTTTTTAACAACATTGACCTGGATTCTTCCTTCCTGTATTTTAATAAGGCGTATGCAGTAAGCGCAGAACAGCAGCTTACCGCTTTAGCTAAATACTGGCAGGGCGATATTTATTACCACAAAAAGGAATACAGTAATGCTATTAACCTGTGGAAAGAATTTTTGGTGCTTCCCGGAGCAATAAGCACAAAAGAATACCATACAGCCAATTACAACATTGGCTACGCCTTTTTTATGAATAAAAATTATGACGATGCCCAAATTGCTTTTCGTAAATACCTGCTGTCGGAACAAAAAAATGAAGCCGTAAAAATGGCAGATGCCCAGGTACGTACGGCAGACTGTTATTTTATGAAACGGGATTATGCTTCAGCAGCAGAATATTATGAAACAGCTATTGCACTAAATAAAATAGACGTTGATTATTCTCTTTACCACAAAGCCTTGTGCTGCGGCCTGCAAAAAAATTACAAGGAAAAAATCAACGACCTCAAAATGCTGGAAAGCAAATACCCCAGGTCTCCGTACATAGCCCCGGCCACTTACGAAATGGCTGAAGCCTACAATGCCTTGTCTGAAGGTTCTAATGCCATTGCCTATTATAGTAAACTGATCACAAACTACCCCAACAGCGCTTACGTATTAATGGCCACAAAAAGTATAGGCCGTATTTACAAAGACCAGAAAAATTACCCTAAGTCTATCGAATATTTAGAGAAAGTAGTGAAAACGTACCCTCAGAGTCCTGATGCCCTGGATGCTATAGACCTGATTAAGAAAATATATTTTGATAAGAATGACCCGGAAGGATTGGAGAAATACATGGCCAGTATAGGAGCAGACATCAAAACCAGTGAGTTAGATGAGAGCTATTGGAAAAAGGCAGCAGAATATTACACCGTACAAAAAAACTGTGAGCTGGCCATGCCGGAAATGGAAAAATATATTTCCAAATTTCCTTCAGGCAAGTACTTGATGGAAGCCCATTTCTGTTTTGCTGAATGTGCATACAGCAAAGACCTCCTCAGCCAGGCCCTGCCACATTACCAATTTGTAATTAATGGCCCTGTGCGCAATTTGCATACTGAAGTAGCCTTAACCAAAGCCTCCTATATTTTGTTTAAAGATAAAAATTACGAAGAGGCGCTTCCCCTTTATCAAAAATTACAGGAATACGCGGAGTCGGCTCAAAATAAACTGAATGCCAAATTGGGAGCCATGCGTAGCGCCTACCTGCTTAAAAAGTATGATACTGCTATTGATGAGGCCAATAAATTGCTGAATACCGAAAAAGTAAACCAGCAACAGTTAACAGAGACAAGAATGACCAAAGCCCGCTCGCTGTATGAAACAAACAGAAAGGATGAAGCGCTGATTGACCTGAAATACCTGATAAAAAACGCAAAAAGCGAAACTGGTGCAGAGGCCTATTACCTGATGGCCAAAATAGAATATGATAAAAAGGAATTAAAAGAAACGGAAAAAACAGTAATGGCACTAATTAAATACCCATACACCAACAACAACTGGAATACCCGCGGATTGTTATTGATGGCGGATGTTTACCTCTTGAAAGGCGACGATCAGAACGCAGAAGCAACGCTGCAAACCATTATTGATAATGCCAAAAACCAGGAGCTTATTGATGAAGCGCAGAAAAAATTACAGGAACTAAAAGACAAGGAGAAAAATAGAAACCAAACCACCCCTGTATCGGAAATGCAAATAGAGTTTAAAAATGAGGAGCCTACGAATAATAAACTTTTTGAGAAAACCTCCCCCGTAAATGATTCACTGAATAAAGCAATGGTACAACCTAAATGAATGCAAACAACATGAAGCCAAACCAAGCACAAAATATTTTACTTATCCTTTTTTTGTTGGTATATAACCTGCTCACAGCGCAGGTGAATAACAGCAATACAGGAATTCCGGATTTAAATTATACCATGAACGCTAATTTTGAGCCGGTGGTAAAAGATGCCGTGAGACAAAGTGATTTGCCGGAAATAAACGATACCATTAAGCGAATTGAAAACATCAGTTACAGCATTGTTTCGGTACCTATCACGGAGAAATATGAAGTAAGCCCCATAAGTGCGGCAAAAATGATTAACGAGCCCCTTTCTAAAGTGTACCGCAGCCTGCTGAAACTGGGCTTCGGAAATTACACCATGCCCTATGGCGAATTCTTTTTAAACAACCTGCGATCCAAGGACAATGTGTTTGGACTGCGCCTGAAACACCTGTCATCACAGGCTAAATTAGACCAGGTAGGCTTCAGTGGGTTTAATGATTCGGAGGCAGGAATATATACTAAACATTTTTTTAAAAAGCATACTTTGCAGGGTGATGTTAATTATTTCAGGAATGCACTCCACCAATACGGTTACCCGGATAGCCTCACTAAATTGCAGGATTATAAAGTGGATTACACCCGCCAGCTGTTTAGCACCATAGATGCCAAATTTAAACTTATCAGCCACTATACCGATTCTAACCATATCAATCATACTGCTCAGCTGAATTATTATAATTTTAGCGATATCCATCATACTACCGAAGACAATGTGTTTGCAGATGTGTTGCTGAAAACAAAAGTAAACGGTGAATTTTTAAATATTTATGCCAGCTCCGATTACTATCATGTACAAGCCAAAACAGGTGGCACAGATGATTATATTTTTAAACTGAATCCCTATTTTGAAGCAAAAGGAAAGCGCTGGAAGGCCAATGTAGGAGTAAGCGTCGCCTTAGATAAGTTGGGAAGTAACGAGGTTCAGTTCTATTTTTATCCGCAGCTCAATGTTTTTTATAATGTTTACAATCACATTATTATTCCTTATGCCGGAATTTCAGGGGGCCTTGAAAAAAACAGCTTTCGGGGCTTAAGTACTCAAAACCCCTATATCAACCCAGGAATATCCTACCAAAACACCAATAATGCTTATCAGGCTTTTGGAGGTATACGCGGAACCATCAGCAGCAATATTTCTTACGATACCAAAGCAGATTATGGCCGCTATGTAGATATGCCTTTTTTTATACTGAGTTATGATAATTTCCTGAACAATACGTATACAGTAGTTTACGATGATGTTGATCTGTTGCATGTTTCAGGGCAACTCAAGTACCAGTTCAAGGAAAAAATAAATGTGCTGGCAAAGGGCAATTATTACAGCTATAATACCGCTGATTTACGCGAAGCATTTCATAAACCCAACATGGATGTAAGTTTAGGTTTTATTTATAATTTGCAAAGTAAAATTATTCTTAAAACAGATGTATTTTATATAGGCCCCCAAATCGCCAATATGAGGGTTTTAAATTCAGGGCTGTATGTAGATGAAAATGTTACTTTAAAAGGTATTGCAGACATAAACTTAGGAGTGGAATACCGCTACAGCAAAATGCTTTCCTTTTTTATTCAATTGAATAACCTTGCAAATTCCAGGTATTACCGCTGGGATCGTTATCCTACCCAGCGGTTTAATGGTATGATTGGTTTAACCTTTGTACCGTTTTAACCCAATCAGGAATATATGTTTTGTTAAACTGCAAGTTTTTTATAGCGCAGTCGTTTAGGTTCAACATTACCTAAGCGTTTCTTTTTATTTTCTTCATACTCACTGTAGCCGCCCTCAAAATAATAAACGGTAGAGTCTCCTTCAAAGGCCAGGATATGGGTACACACCCTGTCTAAGAACCAACGGTCGTGGCTAATGATAACGGCACAACCTGCAAAATTCTCCAAACCTTCTTCCAGCGCCCTCAGGGTATTCACGTCTAAGTCATTGGTGGGCTCATCCAGCAATAACACATTTCCTTCTTCTTTCAGGGCAATGGCTAAGTGTAAGCGGTTTCTTTCACCACCTGATAAAACACCACATTTTTTTCCCTGGTCGTTGCCATTAAAGTTAAAGCGGGATACATAGGCGCGGGATACCATTTGTCTGCCTCCCATAATCATATTGTCTGCCCCTCCTGAAATTACCTCGTAAACGGTTTTATTCGGGTCAATATCTTTGTGGGTTTGATCTACATAGGCAATTTTAACGGTAGCACCTACTTTAAATTCTCCTGAACTGGGTTTTTCTAATTCCATAATCATCCGGAAGAGGGTTGTTTTACCGGCCCCATTTGGCCCGATAATACCTACGATACCGGCAGGCGGGAGTTTAAAGTTGAGGTTTTCGTATAACAAGCGGTCTCCAAAAGCTTTGGACACTCCAATGGCTTCAATAACTTCGTTTCCGAGGCGGGGGCCATTAGGTATAAATATTTCTAATTTCTCTTCTTTTTCTTTGGTGTCTTCATTCAGCATTTTTTCGTAGTTCTGCAAACGGGCTTTTTGTTTAGCCTGGCGGCCTTTAGCACCCTGTCTTACCCAATCCAGCTCCCGTTGCAGTGTTTTCTGGCGTTTGCTTTCCTGTTTTTCTTCCTGTTTTAAGCGTTGTTGTTTTTGTTCTAACCAGGAAGTGTAATTTCCTTTCCAGGGAATGCCTTCACCCCGGTCTAATTCCAGAATCCAGCCAGCGATATTGTCTAAGAAATACCGGTCGTGGGTTACAGCAATTACGGTTCCTTTATATTGTTGTAAATGTTGTTCTAACCAGTCTACACTTTCTGCATCCAGGTGGTTGGTAGGCTCATCCAGCAACAGTATTTCCGGTTCCTGCAATAACAGGCGGCATAGGGCCACCCTTCTTCTTTCTCCACCCGAGAGTATTTTAACAGGAGTATCGCTTTCAGGGCAACGCAGGGCATCCATAGCTTGTTCTAAACGATTGTCCAAATTCCAGAGGTCATGTTGTTCTATTTGCTCACTGAGTTGAGATTGGCGGGAAATTAATTTATCCATTTCTTCAGGACTCATTTCTTCAGCAAATTTTGCATTTACCGCTTCATATTCATTGAGTATGTTCATGTACTGCTGAACGCCCTCTCTAACGATTTCAATTACCGTTTTGTTTTCATCTAATTTAGGTTCCTGTTCCAGTAATCCTACGCGGTATCCGGGAGAAAAATGAATTTCACCAATATAGTCTTTATCTAATCCGGCAATGATGCGCAAAAGGGTTGACTTACCTGAACCATTCAAACCCAGAACTCCAATTTTTGCTCCGTAATAAAATGAAAGATAAATATCTTTTAAAACCTGTTTTTGTGGTGGATGTATTCTGCTTACATTCACCATGCTAAAAATTATTTGCCTTCCTTCAGACATGTGATTGAATTTAGTTTATGTTAATGAATTTTGGAAAATACTCTTTCCGGAGGTCTTGCTTTTCAGAGCGAGGATTTTTACATCCATTAATAAATTACAGCCCCAAAAATCAAGGGTACCAAAATTAGGAAAAAAATTCGGGTTTTGCGGATTGTTTGCGTTTTGTTGCAGGAGGGTTGGAATGACTCCTTTAGTTTGCAGTAAGATTAATCAAACCCCTTTTCTTTCCATATATACTCCCTTTTATGCTGGTCGAAATAAGCCATTTTGCCATTCTTTTCTACCCTTAGTATTCCGGTAGTAATTCTTTCCACTTTGCTCAGCGGGTCATTCAGCAAAAGCTCCCCTTGTTTATCCATGAGGCTGATGCCTTCTTCCAGCTCCAGTTTATAAAGCCCCTGGCCCATATAGGCCATGTGTCCGTCTTTAGCAGTAAACAATACTTTTCCATTAACATCAATGAGCATAACCTTGTTTCTTTTGGTAACAATGGCAACACCTTCATCATTAAAGTCAGTGGCATCGTCATATACGGCTTTAATAGGGGCAAAGGAGCCTTTTTTTTCGGCAACAAAACCAAACTTACGTGATTCTACTACTCTAATAAAACCATTTTTGGGTAAAAAGACTTTGTCTGGTTCCGGGCCTGAGAAAAACTTTTTCCCATTCTTATCCATCAGATTTTGGCCTTCTTTACTAATAATTTTAAGGTAGTTACCATCTGTTAACTCTACTATATTAAGGGTTTTGTTCATGAGGTATATCAGCTCAGTATAACGGCAGCCACTGGCATCCATAAAACCATACTTATCCCCTTTCACCAGTAAAAAAATATTATTAGCGGTAGGTTCAATGCGGTCGTATTCGGCCGGTAATACAAAGGAGCCATCAGGTTTCATAAGCCCGTACTTTCCGTTAATTTTGAAACGGGCCAGGTTACGTACAAAGCTTTCTACCCACTCAAAAGCAGACTCAGTAATAAAATTTCCGGGTTTATCAATGTAGCCATATTTGCCATTTCTCACTACAAAGGCAACTCCATTGTAAAAATCACCCATTTTTTCGTACTGTAAATTAATGGCAATATTTCCGGAATAATCAATGGCTCCATATTTCCCACCTTTAGAAACAATAGCTAAACCCTCGTTAAAATCAGCTATTTCATCATAACCCTGAACAATAGTGTTACCGTTCCTGTCTATTAATAAACTTTTATTGTTTAACTGAACAACTGCAAGCCCATGCCTGAAGCTCTCAGCATTGTCGTATTTAAACGGAATAATGGTTTCACCGGTTTTATTAATGTAGCCATAATGTCCTTTAAACTCTGCCACGCACAAGCCTTCCGAGAATTCTTCTATTCCATCTAAAAAGGGTAGTACATAGGGGGTTCCGGTGCTGTCTATAAAACCATAGCGGCCTTCCTGTTTTATTGGGAACAGGCGCAGTTCGGAAAGCGCAATTTCCTGTTCAATACCATTTTTATAAGGAAAATCAGGGTATTTTTCTAAAAATTTTTCTAATTCTCCCGGACTGTACTCAGGCACCGAAATCCGGTAGATTAATTTCCAGGCGGCATTCACGTGTTTGTTTTTAGGGAATTTAAGAATACTCTCGTGCAGTTTTTTGATGTCTTTTTTTTCGAGATAGAACATAAAGATGCTGTTTTCGGCCTCTCTGGCGTACTTATTGCCGGGGTATTTTTCTATAAATCGTTCAAATTCGGCGGGGAGGTTTTTACTGGTTTGCTCAAAATAAAACGATTTTTCCTGTTTGGCCCTGGCCTGAGCAAGGAAGTAGGATTCGGGGTAATCCAGCATAAATCGATGGTAGGCTGTAGAAGTATTAATTTCGCTGGCTCCGCTAAAGGCCATACTGTCTCTTTGCAGGATTAAAATTTCTTTATAAAAAAAGTCGGGATGCATCAGAAGAAAACTATCAATACCGGTGATGGTTTTTTTATGCAGGTTTTTGTTAAGGTGCAGATAGGTTTGTTGATGAATAACGTAGCGGAATTCGGAAATGGTGGTTTGGCTAAGAGCGAACTTTTTTTCCAGTTCTGTTTTTTGTGGAAGGCTTAACCACTGGTAACTTTGAATACAAACCTCAATATACTTAAACGCGCTGTCAAAATTGTGAAAAGGGTTATCAGTACGGTAAAAAATCTGTGATAAGCCATAGGAGGCAGCTGCTTTTTGGCGTTTGAGGGCTTTGTAAAAACATTTTTTTGCTTTAAAATAATCATACTCCTTTAGTGCGGCATAGGCTTTATCAATGGTACCTGCCTGGCTAAGGCTAAAAAACAATACCATGAACACAGCTAAAAGTATCCGGATTATAGTTTTGTTAGGGAACATGCAACCGCAAAAATAACCATTTGTGTTAGCCTACCTAATTCCTGTTAATAATATTTGATACCGGGCCAGAAAATGAATAGGCCGGTGCTGGGTAAAATCCCGGGCATAGATCCTCATGCAGGTGCAATAGCCTTATTCTGTTATAGAATATCTTCCGGCACTTTTAGTAAAGCCAGGCTGTTCCCTGCACACCAGACGTTATCTTTCGGGCGGCAGGTACTGATCCTGTTAATGCGAAAAGCCGCTAACAGGAAAGCGGAAAATCCTGCATGCACTAAATGGCTCTGACGGAAGGAGAAATTTAGCGTTTAGGTTTAACATTTCGGGGTAGTTGAACTAATGATTTTATTGTAATTTTGCCGCCGATAAAAAAAATGGAAGAACTTATATGGGAAGTATTATGAAATACCCATGTTTGGCGAAACACAAACACTGATGAGGGCAAATGTGTAGCACACATTTGAGCCAGGTTGTGGGAAGACTGGTTATTTCATGCTTCGGCAGGCTCAGCACAAGAATGACAACTAAAAAAACAATAATCTACATATGAAAAGAGTTTATTCACTGTTGTGTTTACTGTTGTGTTTACTGTTGTGGAATGGAATATGCACCGCTCAAAAAAATTTTATTCCTGGTGTAATTTATGAATCGAACAACGATTCTGTTGCTGGCTTTATCAATTTTGTGGATTGGGAACTGAACCCTAAAATAATTACATTTAAAAAAGACCAGCAAGCCCCTGAGCAAAGTTTTAATGCCACTCAGATAAAAGGATTCAGGGTGAAAGAATACAGGTATATTGCCAGCATTGCAGGAGTAGATAAAACACCACACCACCTTACCGAGGAACACTTGCTGGTGGAGAATAAAAACTATCAGGTTACCGATACTATTTTTCTTAAAGTGGTTTACCTTGGCGTCGCTAATTTATATTATTTGAAGGATGCAGACTTTAAACCTCATTACTACATAGAAGTGCAACCAGAAGGGTTAATTGAACTATCGAACCGCATAGTGCTGGTGAAAAATAAACATGAAGATAATCAGTACGCTAAAAAATCAGACAAGTATAAAAAGGAACTGAATTATTATTTGGGTAAGGATTGTCCGGAAATAAAGAAACTGGCAGATGCTGCTAATTATGATGAGGCATCTTTTGTTAAGGTCTTGAAAGTCTATAATTCCTGTAAAACACCTACAATTGGAACAGCAATAAATCAGGGAAATACCATTAAAACCAATCAATTTGGATTTTTGGCCGGACTAAGTAAAAACTATTTGTTCAGTCAGTACCATTTTACAGATAAAAACACAGGTAAAGCTATTACGCCAAAATTCACGCCAATAAATTCGCTGGTACTGGGCATACAGTTTAATCATACACTGCCCTTTCATAAAGGTAGCTGGAATATTTATTCGGATATCATTTTAAAAAACACTGTGTTTAAAACATCCTTTATTAACTACCAATACACTCCAGATTATTACGGGAAAATGTTTATTCGTTTGAAATCTATATCAAGCCGGATAAACGTACAGCTCAGGTACCTGTATCCGGGAGAGAAACTAAAGCCATTCATTAGTATAGGTCCGGGTTTTACCTTGAATGTAATAAATAGTAGTGAAGTAATACAGTACGACCATTTTAAGACCGATGTATCTAAACGTTTGGTAGAGACCTATTCCCGCAAGGCATTTTCCGCCGGAGTACTTGGCGGGGCGGGAGTACAATACCATCAATTTAGCCTGGAACTTAGAGCTGAATTTAGCGATGGAGCTTATTTACACACCAAAAACAGGAGCTATTATTTATTGTTGGGATATAAATTGCAATAAGGGTTTTGTTTTTCGAATGTTGTACACCCCGCCTTACTCTATATCAATACTTAATTTACACTTTCATGACCTTATCAAGGATAACGAAACTTTTGTATAAAACGGGAAACAGGGTGTGAGCACTAAGGGTACTCGATAAACGGGCGTAAAAATAGTAGTATTCCATGGCCATTTTAGGCTGACTGGTTTTAACATACCATAAAAATTTAATAGCAATATTAAGGCTAAGTAAGTCGGCATGGCATTTATTTGCTTTATTAAGCACTAATGTAGAATCTTTTAATTTTGTTTCCAGCACAGATATTAAGTCGGGGTGGTTTATTTCCTGGTTTTGTGTAAGGTACAGGAAGGTTTTCATGAGCAGTTTAAAATTTTCATTTTTAAGCGAACCTAATAAAGATAACCATGCTTCAAAATCAAGATCAAATTCAACCCTCACTCCATTTTCAGTAGGAGTAGTGAGGGAGTAATTGTAAAAAAACAAAAAGGCAAACTCAGGCAATGAGTTAGAAATAATGAACTGGCATAGCCTTTCTTTTTGATTTTCTTTTTTTTGCAGTTCAGGTATAAATGAATAGTAATTTTCCAAAAGGTCTTTGGTTTTGAAACTTCTCCAGTTGTATACAGGGTCTAATTCCAAATCATTAAACCAATCAAATTCTTCATATATCAGATTTATATCATTTTTATGGTCAAAAGCTTCGTCCATAAAATTACGCCTGTTGAACTCCATCACTATAAACAATTGTTCATTGGGCCCTCTGCTTTTTATCTCCTCAAGCTTTTCAAATTCATCGGTGGCTAAATCAAGCGCATCTTCAGGCAGTAAAGTGCCGCGCTCATATTCGCTTAAACGTGTTGGCTCGTCCTCATCTTCCCAATCATCCTCGTCCTCATCGCCCATATAATCAAAATCACCATCATGAACAGAAAATAAATAATTTCCTTCCCCGGCATTTTTTTTCAACAAATTTAGTTGTGTTTTGTAATTATTAATGTTGTCAACGATTAAATGAGGAATACCATTTTCACCCACTTCAACATCTATTAGTGGTATATTGTCATTGTCTTCTTCCAGTATATATTTGGTAACAGCAAAATCTTTATGCGGAGATATTTCATATTCCATTGCAAAATCATGACCGGCATAGATAATATTATGGGCTAAGGTATATTCTATGGGTTCAATTTCCTCATCTTCATTGCCGATCACCTGCTCATTAAATTCATCAAAGGGGATATTGAATAACCAGTGCGTGTCTTTTACTCCGAGGCATTTTAAATCTACCAGGTATAAACCGGCGGTTATGTTATTGTTTTTATGTTGTCGGGTAACAATAACTGTACAAAAACCAAGCATTTTCCAGTTTTGACTTATGTAACAATTATAAATGGGGAGTTTTCTAGCCTGCTTGATAATGTGGTTTTTTTTCGGAAAATGCTGCCATGGTCAACTAAAATTTCGTTTATGGATGCCGAATTTACCGGTTTTAGTTGTTTCGGGAAGAATGGTTTTTTAAAAAGTTTTCCAAATTCCTGAAAAGGTTCTTAAACTCAATTGGAGGTTTTAAGCAGAATGGGGATTAATGGTTTATGGCTAAGCCTTATTACTTCATTCTATATATTCTCGTCTTTGGCTATGGGCTTATAGGTATGAAGTACTTAGCCATATACGAGGATAAAATTAACAGAGCCTTTCCTGTTAACTAATCATTTATTCCTGCCACCGGCACAGTAAAACCTGTTAAACACACATTGGTACTTTTTGCGGGGTAAATTAAATATAATTTTGCCGCCCTGAGAAATAACGCAGGTATTAAGGATTTCACAAAGTTTTAATTAATGTGTTGAAAAACAAGAAGAAAACAAAAAACTCACAATTCCAGAATACATAAAGTAAATGGTTCAGGGGTGTATAGTTAAATAAATAGTAAGTTGAATATGAAGAGGAAAAGTATATATCTATTGTTGTTTATTATAGTGCTGCAAATAGCCAGGGCTCAAAAAACGGGTACCCTGGAAGAAGATGCTGCCCTCCCTCCCTGTGGTATAAACATAACTATTGAACCTGTTAGTTATTGCTCTGGTTCTTCAGCAGTTATTCAGGCAAGTTTTGAAATGGACAACGACCTTATAGCTACCCCCGTTTATAGTTGGGCACCAGCTACAGGTTTATCTTCAACATCCATATTAAACCCTACCGTATCGGTTGCTACCACAACAACGTATACCCTAAGCATAAGGGTTGGCAGGTGCAGGGGGAGTGCAAAAGTAACCGTTCAGGTAAACCCAACACCATCCATAACGGGTGTAACCAATGGCGAACGCTGCGGGCCTGGCGCAATAAATTTATCGGCAACAGCCAATACAGGAACAATAAGCTGGTACTCCAGCTTAACCGACCCAACCGTAATTACAACAGGTAATACATTTACCACTCCTCCGGTTAATGTTCCGCCAGGTGTTTCAACAACTGTAAACTATTACGTGAGTGCAAGTTTAAACGGTTGCACTTCAAGCCCGAGAACAATGGTAGCTGGTACTGTAAAAGTAGGGGGCTTTGTTTCTTCTACAATCCCTGCCAGCAGGTGCGATCATGGCTCATTAATACTGAGAGCAGTTGGTTCAGGCGTTTTAAATTGGTATGATGTTGCTACGGGTGGAGTAACTTTAGCGCAGACTACCTCGAATCAACCCTTTATAACCCCGGTGTTATCTGCAACAAAAACATATTATGTGGAATCGGTTAATGGAGCCTGTGTATCTTCTCCCCGAACTCCTGTAACGGCAACAATCGGTGGCCCTCAATTCCAGTACACATCAGCAGGTAATGGTATTTGTGGCGATCAGGGACAGGCGATGTTAACAGCAATGACTTCTGCTGGTACAGTAAATTGGTTTGCAACACCTGCGGGAGGCACATCTCTTTTTACTGGAAATACATTTCAAACACCTGTAATAACAGCATCAACAACGTATTATGCCGAGGCCAGCGAGAATGGATGCATTACAAATCCGCGATTAGCCTTAACGGCAAATGTGTTTAAACTAAATGTATCTCCATTTCCTGAAACAACCATAAATGCAGGACAAACAGCACAATTAACAGCAAGCACTGTTAATTTTAGTGGAAACTTCTCCTGGCAACCCACAACAGGCTTAAACAATTCTAACATGGCCAACCCGGTTGCACAGCCAACTGCAACAACAACATATACCGTTAGTGCAACAGGCGGACCAAACGGCTGTGTGCTGACAAAAGCTATAAAAGTAAATGTAAGTCCGGTTAATTTGCCAGCTATTGCTAATTATGCGGTATTAACTAAGCAATTAGACGATACCTATTGTCAATTAGGAACAGATAAGAAGTTGCACTTTAAATATATTAACGAGTACGCAAATAGTAGTTCACCCTTAAACTATAAAATTTACAATTATAACCGCATAGCTATACCGGCTCTTCCCACTCTGACAAAAATTTTTGGAGGAAATTTTTATACGGTTGACTTGAATGCATACTCATTGAACCCAAACACTATGTATTACCTCGAAGTGATTAGCGATAAAAATGATGTGTATTTTCTGAAATTTAAAACCCCTTAAAGGGCTAGGCCTATTCAAAATGTCCCTCAACTCAAAATAATTAATATCAAAGCGTAAAATTTAATACTAACAATAAATGAAGAAGATAGTAAGTGCAGGTTTAATTGTTTTAATAAGTGCAGGGTTATGCTTATTCATATCGCATGTTCTGTTTAAAACGAAGCCTGTGGCATGGGTAGATTTACCTAAACTGTTTAACGATTTTGAGTATAAAAAGGAATTGGAGAAGAATTACATCAAGTCGGAAGAAGCACGGAAAAAAATATTGGACAGTCTGGAACTGGATTTACAAGTGATGTACAAAGGTTTTGAAGGAAAGAAAAATGTGTCTGATGAAGGTAAGGCACAATTTCAGGTAAAACGGGAAAATTACTTACGCAAAAGGGAGCAGTTTGAACAAGACAATGCGCAAATGAAATCGGAATTCAATGCGCAGATTTATAAACAATTGAGCCAGTATGCAAAAGATTATGGCAAAGAACAGGGTTATGCTATAGTGCTTGGTGCTGAAGGTTCCGGAACGATATTATATGGCGATGAAACAAATTGTGTTACTGAACAATTGCTGGTGTATATAAATAATAAATACAAAGGAATAAGTAAATGAGAAATGTTATAAACTTCTTATTAGTTGGTTTCTTTATTTTACTCTGCAGTTTTTCTTGCACGAATTCTGAAGCAGATAAACAAGCAACTATAAAAGCGGAAGCTGCTACTATTAAAAAAAGTGATCCGCTTACACCTAATGAAATGATTCGCTGGGTTGAAAATAAAGACAATGGTTTGTTTCAAGAGAAAACAATTGAGGATATTACTTTTTCGGCCTTATTTAAGCCAATTCATTATATGACTGTTATTGAGTACAGGAATGTGTTGAACCCAACTCCTGAACAACTAAAAAAAGCAGAAGAAACCTATGCAGGAATGACTTATTTCACTTATAAAATGAGTACGGATAAAACGCAAGATGAGTTGTTGAAATATAAACTAAGCAGTAGTGATGAGTACTACCATCGTTTGGAATATTATTCGTTTAAAGCACAAAACGATTTCTCACTTGTTTCGGGGAATGATACCATAGCCTGTAAGTTGTTTCATTTTGAACGTACTTTTGGTTTAGCTCCCGTATTAACCTTTGTATTGGGGTTTAAAGGAGAGCCTAAAACAGATAGGGATTTTACTTTGATATACAAGGACCGTATTTTTAATAAAGGTTTAATTAAGTTAAACTATAGTCCTGAAATATTGAATTCTATACCAAAAATAAAATTAAATAAACAATAAAGCACCATGCAATTAGGAGATAAATTTAAACGGATACTTTGCTTTTACTTGGCAATTACATTAGTATTTGAAGTAGCTTTTCCAACAGCAGCTATGGCTCTTACCGCAGGGCCAACACAACCCGAAATGCAAGGTTTTACGCCCATTGGAACTTCGGATATGGTAGATGTATTTAGCGGAGATTTTAAATACAATATACCATTAATGGATGTTGGTGGTTATCCTTTAAATTTAAGTTATGCTGCCGGACAAAGCATGGATGCTGAGGCTTCATGGGTAGGACTTGGATGGTCATTGGTGCCTGGAACCATTAACCGCAATATGCGCGGTTTGCCGGATGATTTTAAAGGAGATCAGGTTGATCGTTCTTTGAACATGAAGCCCAATAAAACTTGGGGAGTGAATGTGGGAGGAAATGTGGAATTGGCAGAATTTCCATTGTCTTTAAGTTTAGGCTTTGGTTTTACTTACAATAATTACAACGGAGCTGGTTTTTCAATGAATCTAAATCCTGCCATCACAGCAGGTGAACCTGCTAAAAATTCTATGACTTTTGGTTTGGGACTATCAGCCAGTTCAGAGAGTGGGGTAGGTATTCAGCCAACCGTTTCGTTTGATTCAAGAACAAAAGGTGCTACTGATGGAACATATAATGCTTACAATGTTAAAGTAGGTTTGTCTTATAATTCTCGTCAGGGTTTGCAACAAATGACTATATCAGCATCTAAAGAAAAGGGGAATGTAAAATCTACGACTTATAGTAATGGTGCGGATAATAAAGAGGGTACTGCTGATGATGTAAAGAAAGACCATTATAATTCAACTTCCGCTAATGGCGCTAAAGCCACTATTTCATTTGCATCACCTTCCTATGTTCCTGCTTCAGGAAGAAATTATATTAACCTTAATTTTGGCTTAACAGGTAAAGTGGGTGGGGCAGTATTTTTTGGTGATTTAAGTGGTTACATTACTGGGTCTTTTTCTGGTCAGTATTTATTGGATAAAAATATTTCCCGCTCTGCTTATGGTTATATGTATTCAGAAAAAAGTAATTCCAACGATATGATGGACTTTAACCGTGAAAAGGACGGAGCTATAAGTCCTGTAACACCCAATTTACCCTTAAGCAATGCAACATACGATGTGTATTCTGTTACAGGCCAGGGTATAGGCGGAATGTATCGTCCTTTCAGGGGTGATGTTTCTTTGGTGCATGATCCTTCAAGTGGCGGTATTAGCGGTGGTGTAGGAGTGGATGTTGATGTGGATATAAATGTAGGTAATGCTGTTAAGGGTGGGGTAAACGTTTCTGTTAATGGATCTTACAGTACCAATGAACAATGGACCAGTGGCAACCAGTTTTATGCTGTACAGTCGGGAAGCCCTGCTTTGGCGAATCCTGATTATGAGCCTTATTATTTTAAGCAAGCCGGTGAAACCGCAGTTGAAACTGATCCCGCTTATTTTAACGCTTTGGGAGGTTTTGATCCGGTACGGGTAAGGTTGGGTAGTATACTGGGTACACCCAGAGCCGTATTTGAAAATTATGCAGGAGCAGAGCTTGGAGCAGCCGGAGGCAAAATTTACCGAACCAAAAGAGCCAGAAGAAATGAAGTAATAACTCCTTTAACAGCTGATAAAGCGGCAAGTGCGGCTTACATTAAAACCATTGAAGATTATGCAGCAAATAATTTTGAGTATGGTCAAAGTGGCGAATATCAAAACAGACTAAAACCTTATCAAAATATTTCAAGATCATTTTATCCTGCGCATCATATTTCAGAAATTACAGCACTTCGCAGCGATGGTGCCCGTTACGTGTATGGTATTCCTGCATACAATAACAAACAGATTGAGTCTACTTTTAACGTTGGTTCAGTTATACCTAATAGAAATACCGGATTGGTAGGCTATGACTCCGGATCACAGGACAACAGCGGCAATTCATCAGGTACCGATAATTATTTTGAAAAGGTGACTACCCCCAGGTATGCTCATGGTTATTTGTTAACTGAAGTACTTTCTGCAGATTATGTAGATTTAACTGGAAACGGGCCAACCGACGACGATTTGGGTACTTACACAAAAATTAATTACAGTCGTACCTATAGTAATTACAAATGGAGAGTGCCTTATGAGGCAGGTATGGCAACATACTCAGAAGGATTATTGTCTGATAAGGGTGACAATAAAGGGAATTACATTTATGGTGAAAAAGAAATATGGTATGTACACAGTATAGAAACTAAAACACATGTAGCTGAATTTAATATAAGCACCAGAAAAGATGCTTATGGAGTTATTGGCGATGCCGGTGGAAGAGGACAGGAGAAAAGTTATAAGCTCGATAAAATAGTTTTGTATGCAAAACAGGATAAGTTAATTGAAGCAGCTGATAACACGCACCAATATAAAGCAGAACCTGTTAAAACAGTAAACTTTGAATACGATTATTCTTTATGCCCCAATGTGCCCAATAACGAAAGTTATAGTGCAGGTGCAGATGAAAGTGTATACAGAACGAATAACAGTGGTAAGTTAACTTTAAAGAAACTTTATTTTACTTATGGCACGTCCAAGCAGGGAAAACTAAGTCCGTACACTTTTATTTATGCCGATAAAGACCATGATGGAGCAATGGATAATAACTTAAACCCGGCTTATAACATGAAGGCTTACGACAGGTGGAGTACTTATATGCCAATACCTGCAGGATCAATATTTGACATAACTCAATCCAGTGGTCAATTAAATACAGGTATAACAGTACCCAATAATGCAGAGTTTCCTTATACCGATCAAACGAAAAACAGTGGAAATTATGTAGCTGATACTTATGCCTGGGCATGGAATTTAACCAATGTGCAATTACCTTCCGGTGGGCAGATAAATGTTGATTTTGAATCGGATGATTATGCCTACGTGCAAAACAGAAAGGCCATGCAAATGTTCAGAATAATGGGAGCAGGAAGAAGTACTGCTTTCTCTGCTAACAATCTTTTATTTGATGGTAACGGAACAATAAATAAATTATACTTTGAAGTAGATAGGGATTATAACGATAAAAATGAGTTCCGCAGACGCTTTTTAAACGATGAAAACGGAAACTTTATAAGCAATATGTACTTTAAGTTTTTAATGAAAATAAAAAGAACAGATCATTCATTACCTCCAGATAGACAAGAATTGTACGAATATGTTCCGGGTTATGCAGATTTAGACCCCAATGATTTTGGTATGTGTACCAATAATCCAAGCGGTAAGTTTTACGCTTATGTTAGTGTTAGTAATGTTAGTATTCAGGATAAATATGCAGGTTCCATGGTAAACCCAATATCCCAGGCCGGTTGGAATTACAGTAAAATTTATACGCCCCGTTTGGCATATGCACAGGCTGATATGGATGATGGTTCTGGATTTAAACAAATGTTATTATCGATGGTGTCTGCTTTCAAAGCAATAGAAGATTTTATTGATGGTATAAATGCGTCTTTGAGGGATAATGGTGTTTGTCAAATTTTTGAAACCGGTCGTTCGTTTATTCGACTTTATAATCCTGTACAAATGAAAAAGGGCGGTGGCTACCGTGTAAAGAAAATACGCCTCATAGATAATTGGAAAAGTATGATTACACCGGATGCAGGTGCAAATAACAATTATACCGATGCAGAATATGGTCAGGTATATGATTATACCACTACTGATATGTATGGTAATGCAATAAGCAGTGGCGTTGCATCTTACGAGCCAGGTATTGGTGGCGATGAAAATCCGTTTAGGCAACCAGTATATTTTGAGAAGAAGAATTTACTGATTGCAGATGATATACATTTTCAGGAGGAACCTTTTGGTGAATCGGTTTTCCCAAGCCCTGGAGTAGGTTATTCAAAAATTACAGTTAAAAATTTACAATATGATAATGTTAAACGAACAGCAACCGGCAAGGTGGTGCATGAGTTTTATACTGCTAAAGATTTCCCGGTAATTACTACGCGTACAGGAATAGATCCAAAACGTTTTAATCCTTCTGTAATCATGTCAATGCTAAAATTAGGTTCACGTGATTATTTTTCAGCTTCGCAAGGTTTTGCTATAGAACTGAATGATATGCATGGTAAGCAAAAAGCGCAGTGGGTATATAAAGAGGGAGATCCTCAGCCAATGTCAGGAGTAGAGTATAAGTATAAACAAAAAGCTCCTGGCCGTTTGGATAATGAGGTACTTACCCTTGAAAAGAATGGGTTATTAAGTAACAGGCAAGTAGGAGTTGATTATGATATGTCGGTTGATATGAGGCAGAGTACAACCGAATCACACGGTTTTTCAACCAGTGGAAACGGTGAGTTAAGTATATTCGGTATAATACCTGTGCCCATGGCAATGGTTTTAATGGCTGTGGCCGGTGAGTATGTAGAGTGTAATACAAGTAGTGTAACTAAGGTAATTAACCGTTACGGCTTGCTTGAAAAAACAATTGCCTACGATCAGGGTGCAAGTATTGCTACAGAAAATAAATTGTTTGATGCTGAAACAGGAGCGGTATTGGCAACTAAAACAGAAAACCAGTTCCACGATAATCAGTATAGTTTAAATTTCCCATCGCACTGGCGTTACGAAACTATGGGTGGTGCCTATAAAAATGTTGGACTAACACTTACCGGCGGTCAGTTAAGTCAGGCAAATTACAACGCCTACTTATATCCGGGTGATGAGTTATTGGTTAATAATTCTATAAAACTTTGGGTTATTAGCGTTTCGCCTCTTAAACTTCAAAAAATTACGGGCGAACCCTATCTTTCATCCATAAGTAGTTTAACGGTAATACGCTCTGCACGTCGTAATCAGCAGGGAGTATCAATTGGTAGTATTGTTTGTGAAAACCAACCCTGGGCTTCGTCTGGCTTAAACTTCAATAACCTTAGGGTAATTAGTGCATCGGCGGTTGAGTTAACAGACAAAACCAAATTGTTCTGCGAGTGTTTCCCTACTTCTGTTATCAATACAGTTAATCCAAACAATAACAATGCTCCTATATCTATGATAATAGAAGCAAATCCTTATGTATCGGGTAAACTGGGAACCTGGAGGCCTTATAAATCTTACACTTATTTAACGGATCGCACACAGGACAAAGTAAATGATAACCTATCTACCCGTACCGATGGTATTTATACTTCATTTAGTCCGTTTTATACACCAAGTGGTGGTACTCTGGATAAACCGCTTGATTGGCAAATGAACAAATCGGGCTGGACATCAGTAAGTGAGGTAAGCATTTACAATACACATGGCAATGAGCTTGAAAATAAAGATGCACTAAACCGTTACTCATCCGCTTTGTTTGGTTATGGGAATAGTTTACCTATTGGTGTGGCATCATTGGCCAAATACAACCAGGTTGCTTTCGATGGATTTGAAGATTATGACTTCCCGGCTTGTCAGGATGATCACTTAGGATTCAGACCGGGTAACAATGCCAATGTAAAACAAGCCAATTCGCAATGGCAAAAAGAATCGCATACCGGTAAACGCAGTATTAAACTGGAGAAAAGAACAACAAAAGAAATTACCAAGGTATTGCAGGAATGTGTTCCTCAGCCAGTAATAACAACAGGACAATCACAAAATTAACAACAGAAAGAAAATAAAAAATATTATGATGAAGTCTATTTTAATAAAAGGCCTAATACTGTTTGTTGCCTTGTTTTATTCAGGCGGAGTGTTTGCGCAGACTACGTTTACCATAACGCGAAACACAGTAGGTACTGCGGCAACTGATGAGTTGGATGATATTATCCCTCAGGCAATAACTGCGGCTAATGCCGGGCAACAGGTAACAATTTTATTTAATGTAAGTGCAGTAAGCGCGAGTGGGAATACTTTGGTGCAGATGAATAAAGACATGAATGCTTCAATTTATAATGTAAATGCAGCCGGGGGAAGTATTAGTTTTGAGAAAGCACCTGGAGCAACTACTGAACAAGGAATAGAAGTAATAGCAAGCGGAACTTTTCTTGGTAATCCTATAGATGTTATGAGAATTTTAAGCTGTTCCTCGCCGGTTTTCTTTAATGGCTTAAAATTTACTGGGCCAGATAGGGCTTCAGGTAAAGTTATTATAGGTTTGTATATTGCCGGTTATTCAAATGTGAATATAAAAAATTGTGTTTTCGATGGATTATATCAGGCAATAATGGTTTTTGATCCTGGAATATTATCTATACAGAACAATAAATTTACGAATGCAGCACAAAATGCTATTATTATTCAAGAGAATCAGGGGCAGACGAATAAAACAAATGTTAATATCATCGGAAATGATATTAATAATGCTTCACAAGGATATTCTTTAATGTATGCTATTTCACCAAGTGCAGCTATTTTAAACACTGCCAATTACACTAGTAGCTTTGTTGTTAAAAATAATACATTTAATGTAAATTATGGAATCTCTTTTTCAAAACAACTTAATCTTCCAGGATGTAATGTAAGTATTCTCAATAATAATATTACAGGTTTTTCTCAAAATGGAGGTGCTATTATATTAGGGGCACCGGAACAATCCTTTCAAGTTAATTACAACCAAATTAAAAATTTTAACACCGGTATTGGAATTTTGGGTTTTACCACCGGTGGTGATCAAAATTGTCCTGGTTGCGGAATTGACTTTATTACTACTAATTCTTTAGGCTACCCTGTAAAAAACGATCAAAATACTTTTACTAATGTAGCTATACCATTTAGCTTGTCAAATAATAATGGCAAAGGAAACAGGATAGTGGGCTATCAGTTAAATGGTAGAATAGTAAGTATAAAAATGTCACCTAATAATTATGCGCTCATCCGACAAAACAAAATTATCACTAATCTAATTGACAAACCAATCGATAAATGGGAGTTTTCAAATTACAACCCCTGGAAATCATCTCTTACAAGTGCTACGTTAAATGGTTCAATGTTAAATATAAACGGATTAAACTTGTTAGCTTACGATAATCAGTACAGAGATTATGTGATAGACTTTTATGTTTCCGATGCACAGGGTTCATTGTTAGATTATATTGGAAATTATACCATCACTAACGCAGCCTCTTCTTATAATTTTTCGGTACCTGTGCCATCAGGAATAAATTTAAGTACTGGAAGTCGCCTGGCTTATACCATTACATTAATGGGTAATACGGGGGGTACAATTGCCGGTACAGAAATGGCAAAATACATCAATATTACTGCTACACCTAACTGCTGTGTAAACCCTCAAATAAAGGTATATGGCCAATTAGGCACTTTATGTGTTGGTAAAACAGTTTGGTTTGATTTGTCTTGTGATTTAAATTATTTTTCTACTACAGGAACAACCTACGAGTGGGATTTTGGTGATGGTTCCCCTATATTTATCACTTCAACAACAGGACAATCAGTTAGTCATGTTTACAACAGTGCATCAGCAGCCGGATATACCGTTAAAGTTAAAATTAAACAACAAGGATGCCCAGAGGCAAACATTACTTATCCTAATTTAGTAATTAATCAATATTGCCCCGATTGTTGCTACGATCCTATATTTACATTACTAAATACAGGAACATTATGTACTAAAACCGATATTAATTTTAGTGTTACCTGTCAAGATCCATCCAAAACAGCTTCCAAACAAGCATTGCAAGGTACTTTAAATTCTCCAACCACCACCACAACAACTAATTTAACTGAGGTTGTGACAGCAGCTGCATTTGTAAATGGTCAGTACGCCTGGGATTTTGGTGATAACAGTCCCATTCTATATACAAATGGTAATGGTTCTAATGTAATGAATGTTAGTCACCAATATGCCAACCCAGGAACCTATACCGTAAAAGTTACTATTGATTATTCTGCCTGTGGGTATGAAGGAGTTACTACTGTAGTTCGTACCATGCAAGTTGTAGTCACCAATTGCAATACCTGCTGTACCAATGCTTCCATAATTCTAAAAACACAAGGTGATTTATGTATAGGTAAGAGCCTGGATTTTGAAGCACTTTGTTCGGGTGGAAGCTTTCCTGCTGGTACAACTTTTACCTGGAATTTTGGTGATCTAACTAGTCCGGTAACAACTACAAGTCCGGTAGCAAGTCATGTCTATAATACTTTACCTAATCCTGCAGGAAGTTCTTATGGTGTTTCAGTTACGATTAATCAACCAGGTTGTGCTGTTAACAATGCTTATTATAAGTTAAGTGGATTAAAAATATGTAACACCGTTTGCTGTGAAAAGCCGGAAATACGTTTTTCATCACTGTCAAATAATAATTGTGTAAATGAAAAAATTCAATTTGCAATTGGTTGTAACGGGCAATCGCCTGCAAATGTAGCTGTTGTTTGGGATTTTGGTGATGGTAACGGACCTCAAACAGGAACCCTATCCTTTATTACCTATGCATATAATACACCAGGAACATATACTGTAACTGCAATAATTAAAATACCCAATTGTCCTGATGTTAAGGTTACAACATCTATTAAAATAAATGTTTGTAACAAATGTTGCGAAAAGCCCGAAATAAGAATTACACCTGGACCCAACGGAAATTGTGCCGGAGAGGAAATAGGTTTTGGTGTTGGCTGTAATCAGCAATCACCAGTGAATGCTACTGTGGTATGGGATTTTGGCGATGGCGTTCAGGTAACTGTAAATGGTCCTATTACCAATCATGTGTTTAACGAGCCAGGAACTTATACCGTAACAGCAATTATAAAAATACCGGGTTGCCCAGATGCGAAAGCAACATTTACCATTGATGTAAAAAATTGTTCAACGCCTTGTACAGGCGATTGTATCAGCTCTTTCTCGCCTAACCCAGGTGAGTATGTTGCCAGTATTTGGATTAAAGAAAGTCATGCAGTTGCTGTGCCTACATACACCTCGGGTATTGAAATTTCTTTCCTGAATATACAGGGACAGCAATTTGGAACAGTGTATACTTTCCTTGCCAGTACTTCAAATACGATGATAATCGATGGCTGGCAAAAGGCAGAGGGTAAGTTTACCGTACCGGCAACAGCTTATAAAATGAAAATAAAACTGATAAACAATTCAGATGTTGATACTTATTTTGATGATATACGCATACAACCATTAAATTCTGAGCTTAAAACATTTGTTTACGACCCTGTAACCTTACGTTTAATGGCTGAGCTGGATGAAAACAATTACGCTACTTTCTATGAGTATGACGACGAAGGGCAATTAATACGTATTAAGAAAGAAACCGAAAGAGGAATTAAGACTATAAAAGAATCGGTAAATAACACAAGTAAAAAAATAAAATAATCAACATTTCATAAAAACACCAATAAGGATGAAAACGATAAAAGCAGCGCTATTACTTGTTTGTTTTTTTACACAACAAGTATGTTTAATGCAGGCACAGGATGCTAAGACAGATTTTGTGAACCTTAATAAGGCTTACCATAATACAAAAGGTATGAGTATGAATATGCGTTATTCCCTTTTTGAAAATCATGTAGCATTAAAACCTCAGGAGCAGGTTAATGCAATTGTTAAAAGGTCGGGTGAATATGTGTATTATAAATTGGAAAATGTTGAATTTGTGCATACACCAAAGTATAATTTAATGGTAAATCATCAGTTAAAACGTATTATGCTTGGCGAGCATACCATGCAGTTTGAACTGTGGGATGAAATAAATTATACCAGTAAACTAGACGAATACCTGAAAATATGTTCAAAAAACGTATACAGTGAAAATGGAAATACGGCTACCTATGATTTATACTTGAACAAAGGGCAATACTCCCGTGTAAAAATTGTTTTTGAAAAAAAGACTTACATGATACAGCAAATGGTGTTTTTTTCAAATGTAGATCAGGATATAACAAGCGACCGTTCTGGTAAAAAATCGAAAATACGTCTCGAAATAAATTTTTCAAATGTACAGGCTGGAATAAAAATACCTGAAAAAGAATTTTCAATACAAAACTATCTCGACAAGAGTAAAGATAAGTATGTATGCAAACCGGCTTATTCGGGCTATAAGTTAGATGTTCAATTGTTATCGGGTAAAAAATAAAAATAGAAAAAGTAAATCGTAAATAGATATGAGAAAGTTAATCGGTATAATATGTATGTTAGTGGGTTTCCATGTTTATGCAGGAACCGAAAAATATGTAAACCGCGTAAAAGCAACGGATGTAACAACACCTGCTGCATTTACTGTAAGTGTTCAGGATGCCCAGTACACAACCATGCAAACCAATGCCTTGTGGCAGAACATGTTTTTTAACAAACAGGTAAAAAACAGGTTTATAATGGGTATTGATCATGCATCCATGGCTTACCAGCCAACCAACTTTACATTGGATGTAAACCTGGAAATGACTTACCAGGTATGGAGTGGTACAGGATTTACCCCGGTTACCGTTAACAAACAATTGTCAATAAACAACAATCAATCGGCTCTCTGGAAGGATAAGGCCGTAATAGAAATTGACGGTGGTAATCTGCTATCGGTTAAGGTAACCCCTAATTATGCTAATAATCCTTTGCCTGCCAGTTTAACATTTAATCAGTTAAAAGTATATTTTGAGGCTGAAATTGAAGTAGAACGTTTTTATAAGTTTGATCCGAATACCGCTATGCCAGTTGCGCAGATTACGCATGACGATGCACAATTAATAAGCGCTACGGGTAATGGAGAGCTTGAAATTCGCTGGCCCGTTGTAACAGGTGCTTCTGAATACGATTTAGAATGGGTGTATGTAGATGATTACGATTATACAACTTCTGGAATAACATACTTAAACCCATCGGCTATTTTATTAAAGGAGAATTTATTTAAAATTAATAGCACGCGTATTAGTACCGTTAATACCTGGTATAAATTGCCTTATTTATACGGGCATGGTTATTTACTTTACCGTGTGCGCCCGGTAGGGTACGTGTCACAAAATAGTTATGCAGTTCCGCTTTATGGTAAGTGGTCGGCCGAGGTAACAAGTACCATAAACCTATCGGCTTATAACGGAAACAAATACGTTGCTTCCGCTGTGTCGCATGAGCAGCATTTAAACTATCAGGCAACCATGTCGTATGCCGAAGAAGGAAAAAGCAAAGCTGTTGTAAGTTATTTTGACGGGTCAATGCGTAACCGCCAATCGGTTACCAAAGTAAAAACAGAAGAAAATGTAGTAGTAGGTGAAACCTATTACGATCATCAGGGGCGCCCGGCAGTAACAGCTTTGCCAGTTCCTGTACCCGATACTAAAATTACCTATAAACCTAATTTTAATCTTTCTGCAGGTACTGGTTTTCCTTATGATAAGAAAGATTTTGATGTTGATGTAACCAAGTGTACGCCTTCTGCACAAACCATGAAAGAAACTTCAGGTTCGGCACAATACTATTCGTCCAATGCTCCTTTTAACGAAGAAAAACAAAAATATGTTCCTTACGCTGAAGGTTTTCCATTTAGTGTAACAGAATACACACCTGATAATTCAGGTAAAGTTAAAAAACAAGGTGGGGTAGGTAAACCCTATCAATTGGGTAATGGTCACGAAACAGTTTATTTGTACGGACATCCAGAACAGGAAGAATTAGATCGCTTATTTGGAAGTGAAGCAGGTTATGCACAACATTATCAAAAACAGGCTGTAGTTGATGCCAACGGACAAGTTAGTATTACCTATACTGATTTAGCCGGAAAAACGGTTGCAACCAATTTAATTGGCGAAGCACCTAAAGGGATG
>JACCDP010077918.1_pt1 | contig 27338 bp, 29 predicted proteins | sample 7445841 | NCBI WGS metagenome assembly JACCDP01 (sample SAMN15323441, study PRJNA562643) | freshwater metagenome | isolation source: river surface water | place: USA:Blue River Watershed | collected 2017-08-17 | reverse complement strand
GTTCACTGGTGCGATCAAGACCTGGCTCGCCACGCTGCACTAGCGCGCGTGTCGCGCTCAGGGAGGTTGGCTGGCGCGCTAGGATTCGAACCTAGGATCCCCTGCTCCAGAGGCAGGTGCCTTACCGCTTGGCCACGCGCCAACGGCTGTGATCGTAGCGCAGCAGGCGCCCCTCGTCAGTCGCGCGAGCCCGAACACGGCAAGATAGGCGCATGAGTGCGACAAAGCGGACCCAGAGAGATCACGCGCTCCTATCCCCCGCCGAGCGACGAACCCTCGCCGCGCTTGCTGAAGGCTTCGTCCCTGGTGGTGGCGCGGCGCGTGCCGAGGCGGCAGAGCGCGCCTTTGCAACGGTCGTAGACCCAGAGCTTGTCAGTCAGTTGCGACTTGTGCTGCGCCTGATCGAGCGTCCGGTTGCTAGCCTGCTGATCGGCGGCCGTGCGGCAACATTCAGCAGCCTTCGCGGCGATGAGCGAGATGCCTACCTTCAGCACTGGGTGCAGCATCGCGTTCCCCTACTCCGTAGTGCCGCCTCCGCGCTGCGAAAGCTACTCTGTTTCCTGGCGTATGCCGATGCCGACGAACCGGGTGATGCAAAGTTGCGGACACGCCTCACATCAATCGGCTACAACCCGAAGCCGAATGCCGCCACGCGCGATTCCTCAAACATTTTCGCTTTCGACCCGCAAGGTGCGCAGCGAATTGCAGTCGATGTCCTCGTGATCGGTTCCGGCGCGGGCGGAGGCTCTGTTGCACGCGATCTGGCCCGCGCTGGGAAGCGCGTCATGGTGATTGAGGCTGGCGCGCTGTACAACGAGCGAACGTTCCCAACAAAGGAGCGCGACGCGTACGAGCGCCTCTACCTCGACTCAGGCTTCACCGCCACTGACGACGCGCATATTGCCATCCTCGCGGGCGGTACCGTTGGCGGCGGCACCACCGTCAACTGGATGACCTCAATCCCGGTCCCCGATCGCGTCCGAGATGAGTGGGAGGAGCAGCACGGCGTTGAGGGGGCTGCATCGGCAGCGTTCAAGAGAGATTTGGACGAGGTGCTCCGAGAAGTCGGCGCCCAACCGTCCGCAACGATGCCGCCAAAAGATGAAGCGATCATGCGCGGTGCCGAGGCTCGTGGCTGGAGCGGCGAGAAGATCCAGATGAATCGTGCCGAGTGCGGCGATTGCGGTACCTGTGGCTTTGGCTGCAAACGCGGATCGAAGCAGTCCACCCTCCGCCTCCACCTCCCTCAAGCACTCGAAGCTGGCGCCCATCTCATTCCCGACTGCAAGGCTGAGCGACTGATCATCGCGAACGGTGAGGTTCGCGGCGCGATCACCACGTATGGGACTCGCGCAGGTGCGCCGCGGACGCTTGAGATCATCGCGCCGCAGGTAGTGGTGAGTGGCGGCGCGCTGCGCACACCGCTCCTCCTACGTCGTAGCGGTCTCACTCACCCAGCGATCGGCCAGAACCTGCGACTGCATCCAGTCACGCTTGCGGCTGGAATATTCCCAGAGAAGATCGAGATGTGGCGCGGCACCATGCAGGCGGCGAAGAGTGAGGAGTTCGTTGAGCCAACGGAGGATCGCAACGGCTACATCATCGAAAGTGCGCCAGGACACCCTGGTCTCCTTTCGCTCGGGATCCCATGGACGAGCCGTGCAGAGCACCAACGCATCATGGGCCTCGCCCCGCACATCGCACCGTTCCTTGCGATCGTCAAAGATGATGGTGGGGGCAGCGTCAGCGAAACTCGTAACGGTTTTGCGAAGATTTCGTATCGCACCACGCCACGCGACGAACGCACGTTGCGTGCGGCACTCGGCTCGCTCGTCCGCATAGCAGAGTCAGCTGGGGCGAAGGAGGTGATCGCCGCAGGGTCCCCTCCGATTGCGTGGCGACGTCGCGATGGCGTGGAGGCCTTCGGTGAACTTGAGCGCCAAATCCTCAGTTTCGACTTCTCGCCGAACCGCGGCACCGTCTTCTCGGCGCACCAGATGGGAACCGCACGCATGGGAAACAATCGTGTTGATCACGCCTGCGATCCATTCGGACGCGTTCGATCCAGCAGCCGCCCACGTGCATCGGACCCGCACGCGGGCATCGTCAAAGGACTCTACGTCGCTGACGGATCGCTCTTTCCTACCGCAATAGGCGTCAACCCCATGATCACCATCTTCGCGCTGGCGAAACGCGTGGCGCGCACCGTCCTGTCGGACGCGTAGGGGGGTCAGACTCAAAGGGGGTTGGAGCGGGAGACGAGGCTCGAACTCGCGACATCTTGCTTGGAAGGCAAGTGCTCTACCAACTGAGCTACTCCCGCGCGCGACCCTCCGATGCTAGCAGGGGCTGTGCCCCGCGCAAGGTACGTAGCCGGTTGATGCGGTCTGTGAGCGGCGGATGGGTGGCCATAAAGCCAGCGGCGCGGGTCTCGAAGTGCTTCACCGGGTTCACGATGTAGAAGTGCGCCGTGGCCTTGGTGGCAACCTCAAGGACCTCCTTGTCGCCCGCCAACTTGGCGAGAGCGCGCTCTAGTCCCTGTGGGTTACGTGTCAGTTCAACACCGGACGCGTCAGCCAGATATTCGCGCTGGCGCGAGACGGCGAGCTGCACCATGCGTGCCGCGATCGGCGCGAGGATTGCGAGAATGATCGTTAGGAAGAAGACGATGACGTGGAGCCCGCCGCCGCCCTTCTCGTTGTCGCGGCGGCCGCCGCCCCCGAACATGGCAAATCGGAGGAGCATGTCACTCAGAAGGGCGAGTGAGCCGACGAGTGCGGCCACAAGCAAGCTGTAGCGAATGTCAAAGTTGCGCACGTGTGAGAGCTCATGGGCGATCACCCCGCTCATCTCTTCTCGGTCGAGCTTCGCCATGAGGCCCCTGGTCACCGCGATGCTCGCATGCTGTGGGTCTCGCCCTGTGGCGAACGCGTTCAGGGCGGTGTCTTCGATGACGTAGATCTTCGGTTTCGGGATGTTCGCCGCGATGGAGAGCTCCGCGGTGATGTTGTCTAACTGCAACTCTTCAGCGCCGGCGCTCGGATCAAGCGGCTTTGCGCCAGCGGCGGCCAGCACGGCGCGGTCGCCACCGAACCATGCACCGAGCGTCAGGACAAATCCAAGGCCAAAGGCGATGAGCGAATACGGGAGCGCCCCCTCAATTCCACCGGTGAACGCTACGCCCGCCGCAGTGGCGAGTGCGGCGAAGATGCCGATGACGAGCAGGACGAGCAGCGCCGACTTTCGCCGGTTCGCCGCCGCAAGATCGTAAAAGGTGGCCATGCCGCTCCCCTACGCCGAGGTGATCAGGAGAGGCTGACCTTCGGGACGGCCTCCTCGGCATCCGGCGCGTCGAAGAAGTCGCGCTTCGCAAAGCCGAAGACCCCAGCGAAGAGGAGCCCTGGGAAGCTCTGCACCGAGTTGTTGTAGGAGAGGACCGACGTGTTGTAGTGCTGGCGGCTGAAGCCGATCTGGTTCTCCGTGGAGGTGAGCTGCTCTTGCAACTGAATCACATTCTCGTTCGACTTCAGCGTGGGGTAGGCCTCCACGTTGGCGAAGAGGGTGCGCAGCGAACTCGTCAGCATATTCTCCGCCTTCGCCTGCGCGGCGGTGTTTCCGGTAGCACCAGCGTTCACGGCGGCGGCCCGTGCGGCAGTGACGCTCTCAAGGACGCCCTTCTCGAAGCCCATCTGCCCCTTCACCGCCTCAACAAGGTTCGGGATGAGGTCGTAACGGCGCTTCAACTGCACCTGGATTTGGCCAAGCGCTTCATCAACGCGGTTGCGTGCGTTGACGAGACCGTTATATGAGGAGATCACGAGCAGAAGTAGTCCACCGACGATTACGAGAGGGAGTAGAAGTTCCACGCGTCCTCCTTACTGTGTATGCGCCGCACGAACTGTGCGTTGCACTGATTCTACTCCCCTTGTACCTAGGGGGCGTATTAAGAATCCCGCACAAAATCGAAGCGTTTGACGTCCCCCCAGGGGGGAGGCGTAGGCTGTCCGCAGCAACTGGGTTGAGGCCTCAGCGGTCTCCCCTGGTGCAGGTGCAGCCCGGCAAACTGGGCCCCTGCGGGAAAGGTCTGGACGTTTATGAACGTATTGTTGGTTGGTACCGGCACGGTCGGAGAGGCAATCGCCCACCTTGTAAAAGGGCGCAAGTGGCTCGGCAAGATGACCCTCGCCGACTACTCACTCGACCGAGCACGCATCGTGGCGGACGCCGTGGGTGCCGGCTACGAGGTGGCACAGGTTGACGCGGGGAACGCGCAGCAGCTCAAGGAGCTGATCGTGGCCTCCAAGGCGGATCTTGTGCTCAACGCCGTTGATCCGCGCTTTGTGCCGGCGATCTTTGATGCGGCGCTCGAGGCTGGCGTCCATTACATCGACATGGCAACGAGCCTCTCAGTGCCAGATAAGCAGAATCCGTACACCGTCCCTGGCGAGATGCTCGGCGACTACCAGGTGGCGAAGAACGGCCTCTGGGAGGCGAAGGGGAAGGTCGCACTGATCGGCATGGGGATGGACCCAGGCCTCTCCAATATCTTCGCCGCGTACGCAAAGAAGTGGACGGTTGATGAGGTGAGCGCCGTGCACATCCGCGACGGCGGCGACCTGCGCATTGAGGGCTACCCGTTCGCAACCGTCTTCAGTCTCTGGACCGTCATTGAGGAGTGTTTGAATCCGCCGATCGTATGGCGCAACGGCAAGGTCGAAGTCCGCGCACCATTCAGCGAGCCGGAGGACTTCGTCTTCCCCGAGGGCGTCGGTCCAGTGATGTGCGTCAACGTGGAACACGAAGAGGTGGTGCAACTGCCGCGCACCATGAAGGCAGATCTGATCACCTTCAAGTACGCGCTCGGCGCCGACTTCATTGAGACGCTGCAGCTCCTGCACCGTCTCGGCTTGGACGGCAAGGAGCCGATCAACGTCAAGGGGACGAAGGTCGCACCACGTGATGTGATCGGCGCCCTCTCGCCGGATCCATCGACACTCGGAAAGAACATGGTTGGCCGCGCCATCGTTGGTGCGCTCGTAAGCGGCACCAAGGATGGTCGACCGCGCGAAACCTTCCACTACCAGGTCTGCGACGCGGCGGAGACGATGGGCCGCTACAACCTGCAGCCGGTTGCATGGCAGACGGGCGTCATGCCAATCATGGCCATGGAGCTGATCGCCGAAGGCGTCTGGGGCGGCGCTGGCGTGAAGTCACCAGACGCCTTTGATCCGGATCCGTTCCTTGATATCTGCGAGGACTACGACGTGACGGTGAAGCTTGAGCACCGCCTCCCCGGTCGCTCCATCCTTCCTCCAACAGCACAACCGCCAACTGGGGCGCAGTCCGTCACCGTCAAGGGGTCGTCAAGCCCAACCGATGTTGCCTACTCGGCTGCAGCAACCGCGGCGCTCTCCGCTCCTGGCGCCGTGCCAGAGGGAGATGGGCGACCCGCTCGACCACCGCGCTGACCGAACGGCGGCGTGACGCCGCCGCTTGGAGAAGTGAGTTAATTTGGCTCGCGCATCAGCCGCTCAAGGAGCGGGATCGGTGGCGTGCCGTGCTTCAGCATCGCGCGCAGGTGCGCGGGGCGACTGAACCCCGGGGTTGCTGGACGGTTACCTGGAAGTCCGTCGTGTAGATGCGATCCACCGCTGAGGGCCCCACGGGCGCGATCCTCAAGCTCCCAGCAGCCGACTGAGCCGACGAAGTATGTCGGGAGCTGCGTTGCGGTGAGTCGCGCGCGAAGGTACTTCGCCTTCGCCTCCGACTCCTCCTGCCACGACTCCCCCACCATCAGGTTGAGCGCCCACGCCTCATCACGGCCATCTGCATGGATCCCCACGTCCAGAAGTGCGTTCGCAACGCAGCGAAGATAGAACTTCCAGTGCACAAGCTCGAGCGCCTTGTCGCCGCCGCCGAACCCCTCATCGAGCATCACCTGCGTCACATAGACGGCCCAGCCCTCGGCGAACACCCCGGACCCGAATGCCGCGCGGAGGGGGCGATCCGTCTCATTCGCAGCCGCCAGCTGCAGATAGTGGCCAGGGATCGCTTCATGGATTGCGAGAAGGGCGAGCATCCGATCGTTATCTTCGCGGAGCATCGACTCCACCTGTTCCGGCGTGGCGTCATCTGGAGGAGGTGTCACATAGAAGAAGCTCATCTCCCCCTTGTCGAGCGGGCCCGGAGAGTCAAGGAATGCTCCGCCGTACGCGCGCAAGAAGCGCGGCGTCCACGTGATCTGGAGCGGTTCGCTCGGAAGGTCAAGTAGCCCCGTGCGCTTGATGAACGTCTCGCATCGCGCAGTCTCCTGGCGGCACCGATCAAGGAGGTCTGCCGCCGAAGAGTGCTCGCCCCCGATCGCGTGCAACACCGCGCCAACAAGACGCTGCGGATCGCTCTGCATTCGTGCAGCCTCAGCCTCGCCGATCCAGTGCGGTGCGATCTCGCGCGCAATGCTGATGATGCGTTCGCGAACCGCAATGAACTCTCGCTCCGCTGCGCGCTGCACCGCAACACGGTCGTGAGAGCCGAAGAGTGTGTGACGCAGCGCGCGATCGTAGCGGGCGGGACCATAGCGACCCTCGCCTTCACTTCGCGGGAGCACCTCGTCACGAAGGCGTTGCGTAAACCGCTCCGCCGCGGCTTGGGCGATGTCTGCCGCCTCCCGTAGTTCACCTGCGTAGACCTCCACGCCCATCTCCGCGAGCTCGCCAATCCCCGCCGCCTGCGCGATCGCCGTTTCAGTATGCAGTCGACTGATCGGTCGCGGTGGCAACGTCAGTTCGCCACTCGGCGCAACATCACCGACGCGACGCGGCGCGCCGTCATCGGCGGCAACGCGCATCTCTGGAACGCCAACAAGTGCGCTGATCGCGTCGTCCAGCATCTGTGGGAGCCCGTTCAGCCGTGAGGCAAGATCTTGCGCGCGCCGCTCTCGACTCCCAAAGGTGCGCGCGATCAGCGGGAAGAGTCCGCCGCCGACGGTCGCAACGGTGTTGAGCGGATCCCACGCAGTGGTGCGAATCTCTGTGCGCTCGAAGCGGATTGCGGCAAGGGTGGCGAGTGCCAGATCACGATCCGCACGATCATCTCGGTCAAGCTCATCCTCCGACATGCGCTGCAGGCGGGCCGTCTCCTCATCCACCCATGCGATCACGCGTGCGTCTGCCGCCGGCCCGACCCCATCCCACTCGCCATCGTGGTCGTGGATGCCGGTCGCCGTTGCCGCAACGGGGTGCAAGGCGGCGAAGCGAGCGAGGAGGCCGGCCGCGTCAAGCCGATCAGAGTTCATCGCGGCAGGGTACCATCAGCGCATGGGTGCCCAAGACACAACAGATGCATTCTTCGAGCTGCTGAACGCGGATAACCGCGATGGAGCGCTCAAGCTCATGGAAGATCGCGTTGAGATGCGGATTCATGTTGGTGAAGGTGTGCAGATGCTCAAGGGGCTCGAGCGCGTTGGCGGTTGGTTCCTCCGCGCGGACAAGGGCCTACGGATGATCCCAGGCGAGATCAAAGATACGGGCCACCAGGTGGAGTGCGACATCCTTGTGGTCCGACCTGGCGCCAAAAGCCACAAGCTCGACGCCACGATAAAGGTGGAGGCCGGCAGGATCACCTCGATCAACCTCTCCCCCGCAAAGGGGTAGCGCCCCCGTCCGACGAGAGGATTCGTACGCCGATTACGGCGCGGGGCTAGGAGAGCTCTCGATATCGGGGAGAACGATAGGAATCACAAGTTGTTCTCCGATCTTCAGGTTGTTCGGATTTCCAACCTGTGGATTTGCGCCAAGGATCACCTCAACGCTCACCTTGTACTCCTGACTGATCTCAAAGAGCGTGTCACCACTCTTCACCACGTGCACTTTCGGGGCTGGCGTTGGTGTTGGCGTCGGAGATGCGCTGGCCTCAGGCGTTACGCTTGCGCTCGGTGAAGCGTCTTGGCCGATCCCACTTAGGAGGCTACCGAATCCCTTCAAAATGGATGGTGTCGCAAAAAGAACCACGCCGATCAGCACCACCACTGCACCGAAACTACGGAGGCTACTCAGCGCACGCGGGAGTCGAATGAGCGCCTTTGGCAGCTCATCGTCGAGACTCCGCCGATGGTGGAGCGGAACCACTCGCGCACGTTCTTCGCCCTCTTCGTCTCCTGGTTGCGTTGGCGTGGCAGCGTTCGCCGTCGACCAGATCGTGCCGTCATCAGCAGGCGGCGCTGCCAAGTCCTCATCACCGCGAGATGCTGCCGCAAGCTCGTCTGTGGGGAGCGGCACTGCTGTGACGATCGGCTGCGCCGCCTCGCGTGCTGCCCATGCCGCAAACGCTGGGCACGTGGTAAAGGTCGCGCTGAGACAGTACGAACTTTGGTGATCAAGCTCGATCTGCAGTGCTGGGCGCTGCGCAAAGCAGGCATGCGTGACGTGTGCTGTGGAGTGGCGTCTGCTTGAGTCGGTTGAGATCGCGAGGAAGGGGCAAACGTTGGCGCTGCTCATGCCGCCGATCTTATCCCTTCGCGCCAGACGAGCTCCATGCGGTCAGCGAGCGCGTCGCTCCACGCCGCAGCGAGCGCCAACTCTTCACGAGACCCTTGCACGGGCGGGGTGACACCTGGCTCCAGCACGCTGACATCCGGAAGGCCGATCACCTCGATGCGCGGCAGCCCGATGCGACGATTGTGAAAGCGAAAGACGATCGGAACCACCGGGACACCAGTGCGGATGCCAATGACGGCGGCACCGGGCCGAAACTCTGCGAACCGATCGGCAGGGCCGCTCGTTCCACCCTCTGGCATTACCGCGTAGTGGGCGCCGGCGGCGAAGACGGCGCTCGCGGCGGCCAAGTGTGTCTCAATACCGCTTGTTCCTCGCCAGACTGGAAGCAGCCCACCAAGCCGACGCAGGATTCCCGCGCGCACTCGACCGCGACCAACAATGAAGGGTCCAAGCCCGAGCCACCAGATGCGCGGTTGCGCAGGCGCGGCGATCCCGAGCGCAAAGGCTTCGTAATAGCGACGGTGTGGTGCGCCAACAAGAATGCGAGGTCCCGAGTGCTCCAGCCGATCAAGTCCATAGGCGCGCACTCGCAGCCCAAACACCCAGCCGACGGATCTCATGGAGAGTCGGAGGAGTCGATACGCGGGGCTCGCCTTCGCCCATGGGGCCCTCCCGAGCCAGGCGACACCCTCGCCAGCGGCGGGTGGCGTCAGCGCGTCTCGGCTATAGCTGCTGTATGCACGAACCTTTCGCTCATCCATCTGAGCAACCCTACACGCCACCTGACGCCAGTGGAGGGACCCGCCGCGCCACGGGTCGGCTACCTTAGTAGAGAGGCGTGTTCACGCCGAGAGAGATAGGAGGTTCGCGTGGAGGTACTGGAAGGAGTTCTCGTCTTTGCTCACCTGCTCGGGATGGCAGCGATCGTTGGTGGCTACTTCGCCGGCCTTCGCAGCGTGCCGAAGCGACTCTCCGCCGGGATGGTGCACGGCACCCTACTGCAACTCGTTACGGGACTGCTGCTCGTTGGAGTTGCCGAAGTGATGGGTGATGAACCAGTCGACCACGCCAAGGTGGGAATCAAGCTCGCCATCGTTGTGGTGCTCGCACTCATTACCTGGCCGCGACGACGCGACCAAGAGATCCCTGCAGGGACCTATCACGCCGCGGGTATCCTGGCGATCACCAATGTGGCGATCGCCGTATTTGTATAGTCAAGGAGGCAACATGCGCAACGCAATGAAGAAGGTCCGCTCAGCACTTGCTCCCGTTACCGTCCACGCACACTGCGACATTCCATGTGGGATCTACGACCCGGCGGGTGCCGTGCTTGCGGCAAAGACCGTGGCGCGCATGGTCGAGCTGATCACGACGACGGAGATTGGTGGCCCCGCTGACCACGCTGGTCGCAACAAGGTTGCTCGCTGCATCGCCGTGAAGGAGGAGCACGCTGAACTGGTTAAGCGTGAGGTTCAGGTGATCTGGTCCGACTACTTCAAGCCGGAGCACCTCACGAAGGTGCCAGACCTGCACGACCAGGTATGGAAGCTGCTAAAGCTTGCCTCCAAGAACAAGCAGAGTGTTGATGCCGCAGCCGCAGCAGAGCTTGTTGCCGCGACAGAAGCGTTCGCGAAGTCGTTCGCCGCTTCGAAGGCGTAACGAGTCGACGCAACGGTGACGACTGCGCGCCGCATCTGGCGCGCGGTCGTCGCTGAGGACTCCATGGCGCCAGCCCTTTTGGAGGGCGATCTCCTCCTCGTCCTCCCCGCGGGACCCGCTGGACTCCCCTGGCTTCGCTCTGCTCCTCGCGAAGGGAGCATTGTGATCGTGGAGCGCGAGGGTCGCCTCGACGTGAAGCGCGTCGCGGCGCGGACGATTGGCGTCACGGGCGATTCGGACTCACTCTGGCTCCTTGGTGATAACGCGGCCGTCTCCAACGACTCGCGCCAGACTGGGCCAGTGCCGCTCAGCGCACTTCGCGGCATTGTGGTCTTCCGAACGGGTCCCGCTGGACGACGCGGGCACGTGCGCTGAGGCGCGAGCGCGACGACGCCCGAGCTAGATCGCGTCGCGAAGTTCTGCGAGCAGGTCGAGTGGCTCGAGCGCAAGCGGCAGGAAGTGTTGCATCAGGAGCCGTTGCGCTCCCGCATCGCGGAAGGCGCGCAACTGGCTGAGCGCCTCTTCGGGAGTCCCTGTGACCCAGCGCGGTCGACGCGGCGCAAGGTACGCCTCAGGATCACCACTCCCACCAATCCGCTCCATCAACTTCGTCACGTTGGCGAAATACTCTGCCTGACTGCGGCCAATGAGGAGACCCGTCATCGCCGATCGCACGAGCGTTGCGGGCTCACGCCCGGCGGCGGCACACGCGGCATCAAGTGCGGCGAACTTTTCGCGAGCGATCTGCGGCGTGGATGAGGTGAGATTGAACTCGTCGGCGTGTGCCGCGGCGATCCGCATCCCGCGCGGCGAGCCCTCACCCCCCGTGATGATCCACGGCACCGGTTCAGGCTTTGGCCGGAAGAGGGCGTCGCTCACCTGGTAGTGCGTCCCGCTGAACGACCAACCGTCTGGACCCGACCAGAGGCCACGCACAATGTTGAGCTGCTCCTCCAGCATTGCCGCACGCACTGGCATCTCAGGGAACGGAAAGCCGTATCGGCGATGCTCTGATTCATGCCACCCGGCGCCGAGCCCTGCGTGCATGCGCCGCCCTGCCATCTCCTGCACCGTGGCGACCACCTTTGCGTATTCGCCTGGGTATCGGAAGGTGACTGGACTCACCAACGTTCCGAGTGCAATGACCCTGGTCTCGCGGGCGAGTCCCGCCAAGACACTCCATGCATCACTCGTCGCCTGATCTGCAGAACCTGGGAAGGATTCATAGTGATCGGTGCGGTAGAAGGCATCGAAACCGAGTGCCTCAGATCGCTGTGCGATGGCGAGTTGTTGTGCATAGGTGAGGCCCATCTGTCCCTCAACCACGATGCCGATCTTCATGCGGCAACCCTAGCGCGTGGGGACAGTACGCGAGGCGAAGAGTATGATCGTTGCAACGTGAACTACCGCAGCTTGTGGCAGAGGCGTGAATCAGGAGGTTCCCATGGCAACCGTACGACGCAGTCCTTCACGCCCGAGTAAGGCGAAGCGGCCGACCACATCACGCCCCACCCCAAACCAGCACGCTGGCGAGGAGCTCTCCAGGCGCGCGAAGCAGGGGATCGTCGTTGCGATCATGCTCGCCCTCTTCTTGGGTGCGCTGGACCAGACAATCGTTGGCACGGCGCTCCCCCAGATCATCACTGAGCTCAACGGTGCAAACCTCTACACCTGGGTGGTCACGATCTACCTCCTGGCGAGCACCGTCACCGTGCCGATCTACGGCAAGCTTTCAGATATGTATGGCCGCAAGCCACTTCTGCTCACTGGTGTTGGGTTATTCCTCATCGGCTCGGCACTCGCCGGCCTCTCTCAGACCATTGAACAGCTGATCCTCTTCCGCGGAATTCAGGGACTCGGTGCTGGTGCCCTCTTCCCAATTGCGCTCGCCACGATTGGGGACCTCTTCAGCGCGAAAGAGCGTGGCCGCTACCAGGGACTGTTCGGCGCCGTCTTCGGCCTCTCCAGCCTTGTTGGTCCAGCGCTCGGCGGCTGGCTCACCGATACCTTCAGCTGGCACCTCATCTTCTACGTCAACATTCCGATCGGCCTGCTGAGCATTGCCATCATTCTGCTTGAGCTCCCGACGTTCAGAGGGCGGCCAAATCAGAAGATCGACTTCCTTGGCGCGGTCGTCTTCGCCGCAGGCATCATCCCCGTGCTGATCGGTTTGACCAACGTCCAGACAAACGACTTTGCAACTCCAGCTGTGGCTGGACTGATCTCTGTCGGACTTGCCATCCTCGGCGCATTCATCTTCATTGAGGCGAAGGCTGAGGAGCCGATCATTCCACTTGAGCTTTTCAGAAATCGAACCTTCACCGCCGCGGCCGCTGCAACCTTCTTCTCATCTGTGGGGTTCTTCGCAGCGGTCATCTTCCTGCCACGCTACTTCCAGAGTGTGCTCGGCGAGACGGCGACCAACTCTGGCTACGCCACCCTCCCGCTCCTCCTCGGCGTGATCATCAGTTCGGTCGGTGCCGGCCTGCTGGTCGCTCGACGCGGACGATACAAGACACTGATCCTTGGGGCGATCGTGCTCGTCACCGCCGGCTCACTCCTCCTCACGAACATCAAGGCAGACACGGATCCGTGGGTACTGCGCGGCTGGATGTTCCTTGCCGGAATCGGCGTTGGACCAACCCTCTCCGTCTTCACGATCGTGGTGCAGAACGCAGTCCCCTTTAAGTTCCTCGGTGCCGCAACCTCGAACCTCACCTTCTTCCGTCAGGTTGGCGGATCGGTTGGCCTTGCAATCGTCGGGTCGTATTTCGGTGGCCAGTTGACGACCACCATCCCAGCAGAGCTCGCTGCGGCGGCACCCGCGGGGACGTTCGATCCGTTCTTCGCCGCCACTGGTGGCAACCTCGACCAACTCACCAACGTCGGCGGGGCGTTTGACCCTGCCCTCCTTGCGCTCATTCCAGTTCAATATGTTGATGCCTTTTTTACCGCCATCAAGGCTGGCATTGCAGATGCGATCGGTGCAATCTTCTGGCTGGCCGTCGTCGCAAGCCTCGTAGCGCTGCTCGCCGCAACGCTGATTGAGGAGATCCCACTGCGGAGTGGTTCACGTGCTGGGACGCCTGCGGAACTCTAAGCGCGCGGCCCTCGTCGCGCTCCTCCTCTCACTGCTCGCTGCTCCTGCGGCTGGCCCCGCCGCCGGTGAGGGGGCGGCGACGGCATCGGCCGCCTCGTATCAGTGCACGCCGTGGACCTCCCTCACACGGCCACCTGAGAGCATCTGGGTCCACATCCCGATCAAGAAGGGGCGACGCTACAAGATGGGGACGCGCGTGCAGGTGGATTTCAAAACCTATGTTGAGCGCGTCGTCATCAATGAGTGGGGCCCAAACGAGACGCATCGCGCACAACTGCTCGCCGCTGCACAGATCGTCAAGCAGTACGCCTGGTGGTACGTCACACATCCGAACAAGAAACTGAAAGATAAGAACGGCGACTGCTTCGACATTGGCTCCACCGTGACCTTCCAGCTCTACAAGGAGAACGCCACGGCGAAACAGGAGGCGTCAGATGCGGCACGAGTCAAGAAGGGACTCCCCGCCCGGCTCCCACTGATCCGCTCAGCGATCGAAGCGATCTGGCCACTCTCGATCTGGCGAACCGCTGGGGGACGGAAGGGTTTCGCACACACGGGGTATCGCGCCGGAAGTTACCGGAAGGGGTGTGACAAGTATTACACCGGCTTCCACCTTTACCAACAGAACGCGCGTCGCTGTGTTCGGGACGGTGAGACCTTTGAGGCGCTGATCCGACGATTCTATGGTCCGAACATTGCGCTCTACCAACCCCTCCCAAGTGAGACTGATGCGACGCTCGTGGACTATGTGCCCGATCCATTCGCCGAACCGTGGTCGCTTCCAGAAGGGTGGAGTGACGGCACACTCACGGAGTTCCGTGGCGACTTTGACGGAGACCTCTTCCCGGAGATCGCCACGCTCCGCGTCTGGAACAGCACCGACCCAGTAAGCGGACTCCCAGTCACCAGCGCCGCGATGGGTTCAATTGAGCGCCGCGGAGATGAGTACCTCTGGCGCAACGATATCTGGAGCGTGACTGATCTCGCCGCCTCCGGAATTGACGCATCGCAGATGCAACTTCTCAGTGCGGATGTGAATGGTGACGGCGCTGATGATCTCGTGATCAAGGCTCCGACGCCGGCCGCGAGCGTGGCGGCAGGTGGCGGACAGAGTGGAATCTGGGTGGCACTCTCAGAGAAGCGCAAGTGGAGTGCTAAACGTATTCAGCCGCCGGCGCTTGGCGCACCTCAGCTCGTCGGCACCTCGACCGCCGCGCTCAGTGAGATCCACCTCTCCGTGTGGGATCGGAATGCGGATGATCGAGACGAGATCGCCCTCTTCGCCCCCACGATCGATGGACGACTTGAGCTCTCTCTTCTCGCAACCTCACGCGCGGAGAGCCTCCCCGCGCTCAGCTCATGGTGGATCTCCGACGCTCTTCTAGGGACCTATGCGGCTGGAAGTCTCTCTGCGATCCCAGAGCCGCTCGGCCCGCAGCGCGATCCATCAGATGGGCGGCGTGCGCTACGCAGCAACCTGGTCATTGAGGTCACGCTCGGTGGCACTCAAAGAACGATTGCCATCTCTGGGGCCACACCGAACGCTGCAGAGGCGCGGTAGCCTACGATACGCGCATGAGCATCTGGTTTTCCGCGACCATCACGCCCGCGGCAGGCAGCCTCGCTGCGGTGACCGCCGCACTCGCCGCTGAGAAGATTGCCATTGAAGGGATCGTTGGTAGCGCTGAGAGCGGTGATGGCGTGGTGCACCTCGCCGTCGCAGAGAGCGCGCATGAGCGCGCACTCGCCGTACTCGGTGCGCTCGGAGTCTCTGTACACCTGGACGAAGGTGCCTTGATAGAGCCAGGTGGAGCAGACGGGCTGATCGGCGCAATCCTCAACGGCCCTCGCACGTAGCGCTCGCGCATGGGCGCCCAAGGGATCACCATCACGTCGTGGAATGTGAATGGCATCCGTGCGCGCGCGGAGCGACTCGCGGCCTTCATTGAGCGCTCCAGTTCAGATGTCCTGCTCTTGCAGGAGACAAAGTGCAACCCGGAGCAGGTTCCCGCTGATCTCTTCAACGCGCATGGATACCAGTGGGCGGCGATCGGAGCGGGAGGAAGAAACGGGGTGCTGATTGCATCGCGCATCGGACTTGACGCGCCGCTGCTCGGTCTTCCCGCCAGCACGGTTACTGCGGCGAGCGCCGCAGCGAGTGACGATCCAGATCTGAGTGGCGAGCCGCGCCTGATCGCTGCCCGATGCGGGGGGATCCAGATTGCGAGCGTCTACGTGCCGAACGGACGCGAAGTTGGGAGTGGATACTGGCGCGCAAAGTTACGTTGGATGCAGGCGCTCGCGCACTGGTCACGCGACGCGCTCAGCACCGGTCCGCTCATCCTCGGCGGGGACTTCAACGTAGCCCCACATGATGAAGACGTGTGGGACATTTCGGCGCTTGCTGCCGCAACCCACGTCTCACGGGAAGAGCGTGACGCATTCCAGGCAATCCTCGACGCTGGACTCGCGGATACGGCCGTGGAGTGCGCAGCGCCTGGCGAGATGCCCGCCTTCACCTGGTGGGACTACCGGGGTGGTGCATTTCACCGCGGTCACGGCATGCGCATCGACCACCTGCTCGCCTCACCATCCGCGGGCAAACCCCTCGCATTCAGCGTGGATCGCGACGAGCGGAAGGGGGCACTCCCCTCCGATCACGCCCCAATCACCCTGACGATCGAGGCGCTGTAGTGGAGGCAACAAAGACAGAAATCCTCAACGCAGGCAATGCAGAAGAGTTGGCGCGCGTCCTTCCGCAGGCTGCCGCGCTGATCCGTGCCGGTGGACTTGTCGCCTTTCCAACAGAGACGGTCTACGGACTCGGCGCGAACGCCACCGACCCGTCAGCCGTTGCGCGGATCTTCGCCGCAAAGAGACGGCCAACGTTTGACCCACTGATCGTGCATATTGCCGATCGCTCGGACCTCCCCCGTGTCCTCGCTGCCAGTGCGCTCAGTGACCCGCGGGTGAGTGCGCTCGCGGATGCGTTCTGGCCAGGACCGCTGACGATCGTCGCCCCAGCGGCAGCGGAGATTCCTGAACTAGTTCGCGCGGGTCTGACCAGTGTTGGGGTGAGACTCCCAGATCATGAGACTGCACGCGCACTGATTCGCGCCGCAGGCACGCCCATTGCAGCACCGAGCGCCAATCTCTTCGGTCAACTCTCGCCTACCAGCGCCGCGCATGTGTTGTCCCAGCTCAACGGGATCATTGACGCCATTCTTGTTGCCGATTCATCGCGGATCGGCGTTGAGTCAAGCGTGGTCTCGCTGCTCCCTGGTGAGCCTGCGCGACTGCTGCGACCAGGCGGAGCCCCTGCCGAACAAATTGGTCGGGTCCTGGCCCCATTCGGTCCACTTGAAGGGCCCGCGAAGGCAGTGTCGCCTGCCACTGCACTCCCCGCGCCGGGGATGACCGCATCGCACTACGCCCCGCGGGCACGGGTGCGCATCCTCGACCTCGACGCACCCGATCTGCAGGGCCTCTCGCGCGTTGCCCTCCTCGCACCAGAGAACGAAACGCTCGCACGTCTGAGCAGAGCAACCGCGGGCCTGACGGTGGTTGCACGCGCCGCCCTGAGTGAGGAACACGACCCAGTGCGCGCCGCGTCGCGCCTCTTTGAACTCCTCCATCAACTAGATGAGGCGTTCGGTGTTGAACGAGAGCCGCGCGACACGATTCTGACCACCCCCTATCCTGAGCCAGGACTCGGTGCTGCGATCGCTGACCGTCTCCGACGCGCGAGCGCAGAGCGTTGAACGGAGTGACATGACTGCACCACGCAGCAACTGGCTCGCCAACGCGATGAGCGCCGACGCGCTCCGACGTTTCCCTCAGTCGATCGCCGGCCAGGCAGTCTTCGCCGTTGGGCTCTCGCTGATGGTGAATGGTGGCATCGGCCTCCCGTCGTGGGAGATCCTCCACCAAGGGCTCAGCTACAACCTTGGCATCACGATCGGTCAGGCGGCGCAGTTGAGCGGTCTCTTCGTCATCCTGCTCTGGATTCCCATCCGACAAGCGCCTGGCCTTGGCACGATTTCCAACATCGTGGTGATTGGTTTTGTGATGGATCTCACGCTGAACGCACTACGACTTGCCGGCGTGCCCGACAAGGAGGTGCTCAGCCAAAACGTTCCAGTCGCCGTTGCGCTCACCATCGTCGGGACGGCGCTGGTTGGGCTCGGTTCGGGAATCTATATCGGCAGCGGCAACGGCCCAGGACCGCGAGACGGTCTGATGACAGGCTTTCATCGCCTCACGGGGCGACCGATCTGGATCGTGCGTACGATCATTGAGGTTGTCGTTGGGGTTGTTGGGATTGCACTTGGCGGGACGTTCGGCTTCGGCACGATCTGGTTTGCGCTCACCATTGGACCGCAGGTGCAGTTCTGGCTTGCGCGGATCGACCCAACGGGTCGCGCGAAGCAGCAGTCGCTCTCGAGTAGCCGCCGCTAGCGAGGCAGGATCGCGTCGATCGCGATCGCTGCAAAGAGCACCGTGAGATACGTGATGGAGAATCGATAGAGGCGCGTCGCCCCGCGCAGCATGCCATCACCGAGCACGTCGCTGCGCAGTCGCCAGGCGCGAAGGAGGAACACAGATCCAAGCGCGACCGCAACCGCGAGGTAGACCGCACCCATCCCTGCGACAAGCCAGAGCATCAGGCTCATGACCACGAGAAGGATCGTGTACAGCCAAATCTGTCGTGCCGTCTCCGCCGGGCCCGCGGTCACCGGAAGCATCGGTACGCCAGCTGCGGCGTAGTCCGGACCGATGCGGAGCGCGAGCGCCCAGAAGTGCGGTGGTGTCCAGTAGAAGACGAGCGCAAAGAGGAGGACTGGCGCGAGTGAGATGTCGCCCGTGACGGCGGCCCATCCGATCACCGGGGGGAGCGCGCCCGCCGCGCCACCAATCACAATGTTCTGCGGAGTTGAACGCTTCAGGATCAGCGTATAGATCAGCACGTAAAAGCCGATCGCGAGCAGAGAGAGGAAGGCGGCCATCAACGTCGTGGTGGCGGCGAGGAAGAGGAAGCTCGCTGCACCAAGAACCGATGCGAAGCGGAGCGCCGCCCCGACACTGATCTCGCCCGTCACGAGTGGACGACCGGCCGTCCTCATCATCTGCCGGTCAATATCTGCATCCACGATGCAGTTAAACACGTTCGCGCTCGCCGCGCTCAGCGTTCCGCCAATCAGGGTGCAGAGAATCAGCAGCAGTGGCGGTACCCCTTGTGCGGCGAGGAACATGGCGGGGACGGTTGTGATGAGCAGCAGCTCAACGATCCGCGGCTTGGTCAGTGCGATGTATGCACTCAGCGTGCTTCGAGCTGTCCCCTTCGTTGCAGCGCCCCTTGAGCCGTCACTCGGATCAGCATGGGCACGTCGCGCTTCAAGCAGCGCAATCGCCGCCGCAGCAACAACGAGAATCCAGATCAGCGTGGCGAGTGCAACGTGGAGCGTCTGTGTCCACGGTGCGAGTTTGGTGAAGATTTGTAGCGCGCCAATAAGGCACTGCACCAGGAAGATTCCGATCGCCGCGGTCAAGAAGCGCTGGGTCTGGCGTGGGCTCCCTGGCTCACGACGCACGATCCAGAGTGCCGAAACCAAGATCAGCCCCACGATCCCAGTTGCGTAGCGGTGCACGATGTGCGGTGTGGAGAGTTCAGTGACGGGAGGGAGGATCGTGCCCCCCATCAGAGGCCAGTCCGGATAGAGGAGGCCGGTGTCCGTGCCAGTCACGTTCGAGCCAAACATCAACAGTGCATAGATTGACCCAGCGGCAACCACCGGGGCAATGACGGCGCCGCGCGCCTGCAGGATGCCGCCCAAGCGCTCAGGGTAGCCACTACGGGCAAGCACCCAGACCTGAAGGCCAACAAACGCCATCGCGGTGGCGAGGTGCGCGGTCACCGACTGGCCCGAGTTGAACTCGAGCACCGTCTGCCGACCGAGCCATGCCTGGAAGAGGACAAGCACGAGCAGTGCAAACGAAGCGCCTTGGATTGAGCGCCGACCCTTCAGTGAGCGAAGGGCGAGGACGAGAACCAGAAGCGTCAGCAGTCCAATCCCCGCCGCAACGGCGCGATGAATCCACTCCAGCCACGCCTTGTAATCGTCAAGTGGTGGAATGATTTGACCGTAGCAGAGTGGCCAGTCTGGGCAACCCATTCCGGAGTCAGTCGCGCGAACGATCACTCCAATCACAACGAGTCCGATCGTTGCGCCGAGGAGCGTGGCGAGCGAGCGGCGGAAGGCCTGCATGTGTTGATGATACGCGGCAACTCAAAAACCTGCGGTAGAGTGACGTGGTGAGATTGATGTACGCCGTTCTACTCCTCGTGCTCCTTGCAGGATGCGCCGGTGCACCCAGTACCCCGTCACCCTCTTCACCTGACAGCGCGCGCAGCGGATGTGTTGGCGAATGGCCTCTCGCCGGGAAGACGGTGAGCTCCGGCCCAATTCCACTCCTCGCGAACAGTGACCTGGCCGTGGGAGAGAATCGACTGCTTCTCGGCCTCGTTGATGCGGAAGGCTTCCCGCTCGGCAGCCCTGCGTGGTCCCTCAAGGTGCAGACGTTCGACATCACAAACGACGGCTGCACACCGCTAACGCCGCCCACCGACCTCCCCTTCGTCTGGTCAATCAACGAGGTTCGAGGATTCTTTACTGGAGATACGAGCTTCCCAACAGGCGCGGAAGAGATTGGCCTCTCGATCTCTGGCGAAGATGCAGACGGCACGCCGCTCTCGATTCGATTCACCACCCGTGTTGCACCCGTTGGTACCGCACTACGCCCAGGTGCGGTGGCACCAACGATCGCAACGCCAACGCAGAAGACGAGTGAGCACGGTCTCGCGGGGATCAGCACAGATCCAGAGCCACTCCCGCGGCTCTACAAGTACTCCGCGGCGGACCTGATCGCTGCTGGGACACCCTTCGTGATCGTCTTCGCCTCACCGGCCTTCTGTGTCTCGCAGGCTTGCGGCCCGACCATCTCTGTGGTGAAGAAGGCCGCGGCGCGGCACCCAGGCGCCCTCATTCTGCACGTGGAGCCATATCTCATGGAGTGGAACGGAAGCCGCGTCATCCCCACCTTGGACGCTAGCGGACGACTCCAACCGAGCGCGGTTGCTACCGCATGGCGGCTCCCTGTGGAGCCATGGATCTATACCGTTGATGGGAACGGCGTCATCATCCACTCCTTCGAAGGCGTGATCGGCGACGCTGAACTTGACGCCGCCATCAAGGAGATTGACGCAGACTAGCGGCCGCTACTCCCCGGCGCTCCGATCGGTTCACCAGCTGCGCAGAGTGGACACTCGCTCGCCTCATACGTCGGCAGGTCAAGGGTGAGCGCCGCAATCAGCGGAATGCTTTCACGGCCTGGGATATCAATACTTCGGAGTCCTGGTGAGCGGCTCGCCACCACCGCGGCAGCGATCGGATGAGCGCCGGCAGCAAGGAGCGGTGGGAGGAGCGCCTGAAGTGAGCCGCCCGTGGTCAAGATGTCGTCCACTATCAGCACACGGGCACGTGGCGGAATCTGAAACCCACGTCGAAACTCTCGTCGAGTCGACCCCGCCTCACCACTCACCTCTTCAGCGAAGATGCCGCGCACACCGAGGAGCCGGCCAATCTCGTACGCAAGGAGCACACCGCCAGTGGTTGGACCAGCAACGAGGTCGATCTCCACTGCGGCGGCCTGCGCTACCGCAAGTGCGCGCTCCGCGAGCAGCGCGCACACTTCTGCTGCAGCGTCAGGGTGCTGCAACAAGGACCACTTCTCAAGGTAGCGATCTCCATGCCGTCCACTTTTCAAGAGAAAGTGGCCGCGTTGAAGCGCTCCAGTCGCAATGAAGAGTCCCTCCACTCGACGCGCGCTCAGCGCCTCATCATGTGATGCGACACGCGACTGCGGATACCCCTCGGGAGGATGGAGCGGATCGCGAAGCGGGAGGAGCGGCTCACTCATGGATCGCAGCCTACTCTCTGCCACGTTCGTTCGCGCCGTCCAGCGCAAGTCCCGCAAGATCGGAGATCCGCTCCAGCCCTCGCGCCGCAGCGGCGCGTCGTGCCGACTCAAGAACCGCGCGCGGCAGGCTCGGATCAGCCCAGAGCGCACTTCCCAAGCTCACCGCCACCGCACCTGCGGCGAAGGCGTCCAGCGCATCAGCTGGCGAACCGATGCCGCCACCGCCGATGATGGGAGCGCTCCCATGCGCAGCGACAGATGCAGCAAGCGCGCGTGGGCGAATCAGTGGACCAGAGAGTTCACCGAGCCCTTCTGCGAGCGCACCACCCGTGCGGCTCCGACTCGGCAAGAACCCGATCGGAGATCCGCTGATTGAGAGTGCGCTCACTCCCAGATCCGCGGCGGCGTCTGCGAGAGCGCGAAGGGAGACGGCATCTGGTGAAACCTTGACGATGATCGGGAGCTCCGTGCTCTCTCGCGCCAACTCAATCACCTTCAGCGCCTCAGGATACGCACTCTCCCATCGCGCTCCGCGGAGCGCACTGCTCGGCGCAGTGAGGTCGAGCTCGTAGGCATCCACACGGACCTGATCGGCGCGTGACTCGACCCGTGCGATCAGCGCCGCCAGTGACCGCTCATCTGTTGCCACCAGCGAGAGGGCCACAGCGCATGGGGCGGCACGCCAGGCGGAGGCGTGGCGGTCAATGACGTCATCGACGCCAGGGTTCTCTCGGAGGACGGCGTGAAGGAGACCACCCGGGACCTCCACGATGCGCGGAAGGCTTGGTCCACTTCGCGGTGCAAGCGAGACACCGCGCGTGACGAAGAGGCCAACATCTCGCAGGTCAATCAGCTCGCTCACCTCAGCGCCGAATCCGAGTGGTCCGCTCGCGATCACGATCGGTCGTTCGAGCCTCAGTGGGTGCGCGCCGCCAAGATCAAGATCCGTTCGCACGCTCGCCGCTGTGATCCGAGCCTCCACTATCGTGTGCCCCGTGAACGCGCCGCGCCACCTGGTGGTGTCACCGCGGGTCCCTCTTTGCAGAGGCGGATACTCCCCGCCGCACTCTGATAGGTACAACCGCCACAGACACCACTCCCGCATCCGATCTCGTGCGCCACGATCAGTTGCAGTCGCGGAGCGCGCGCGTCACCGCGATGTCGTGACACGCGGGCACTGGTGCGATCTTCAGCGCCAGCCGCGCGGAGTTGCAGCCCTGTCGCACCGAGCAGTTCGCTCGATCCCGCTGCAACGACCTGGTCCGCCCACTCCGCATATGTGTGGACAAGGTCCGCGGCACTCCCGTGGTGGCCGAGGCTTCCATCTGCGGTGGCGACCAGGATCTCAACGGATTCGGGTAGCAGCGATGCGGCAGGGATCTCCGCTGCGGTGCTCGCCTCAATCAACATCGTCACCGATCGCCCCACCTCCGAGAGCGATGTCGCGAGGAGTCGCACCCACGGGAACCCTTCAACGTCCGTCACGATGAGGATCTGCGTCGCATCAGGATCGATATCAATCGGCTGTCCGATCGGTCCACCGACAGAGAGGTGTGTGCCGGGCGCGAGCTCCGCGAGTGAGTCGCGACCCCCATCTGCACGCGGTTGCAGACCAACTTGGACGCTTCCTGCAATGAGATCAAGTTGGGTCACCGGGGCCACACGGCGAAGCCGATAACCACCCGCTTCGGCATGGAGAAGGTGGAGCGCGTGTCCCGCGCGCAACGATGCGATCAGTTCAGGGAGGCGCAGGAGAAGGGCTGTGCGTCCCGGTGCAAGCTCTCCTACGGCGAGCAGCTTGGCGCGGACGGGCGACGCGCCCATCGCGCGTTAGACCTTTGCGCCGTGATCACCGGCGGCGCCGAGCCCGGCAACGATTGCGCCGGTTGGGCGCACCGCAAGTCCCGCCTTCGTTCGAAGCGCAGCCTCAATTCGGTCATACAGATCTGCTGGTGCCCAGAGCTCCACCACTTCGGCGGTGGAGGCACGATCGAGACTGCTTCGCTTGCGCGCGTCGACAGATCGAACGCGGAAGGAGAGGTCGCTCTCCAAGATGAGCTGCGGTGCCTTCGCGCTCCCCGCCAAGAGGAGTGGGGCGATCACTTTCAGCGTGTTGCGGTGTTCTCGGAGGTAGCGGCCGAGTCGATCCGCCGCATGCTCAACCGCGGTGAGTCGCTCCGATCCTGCCGCCTCAGCCGCCTCAGCGAGCTTTCGGGCGAGCTCTGGCGCAAGCCCGTGCCGCGCTGCTGCAGCACGAGTGCGCGCCGTTTGAGAGAGCGTGATCTTCTTTTTGAGTGGTTTGGCGGGACGCTTGGAAGGCATCAGCCGCGGTACTCAAGGTCGCGCGAGAGTCGCTCGCGCAGGAACATGGAGTGGTGGCGTTCAAACATCCACTCACCCGCACGGTGACCGAGCGCACGCGAAGACTCGTCGCGCTCGAGAAGGTCAAGGGTGCCGTAGTCAGGAAGATCAAAGAGGATGACATTGTCAAAATCCCAACCGTGCGCAACGTTGTACCAACCCAAGAACTTGATACCGAACTTCTCTTCGTAGCTCTTCACCGTTTTCGGGAAGAGGGTACGCATGAAGAACTTGAAGAAGGGGTCGCGGCCCCGTCGAATCGAGAAGTACGTTGCGAGGACTGGCATTAGCGAGATTCTCCCATGCCGCCGTCCTCGCTGTCGCTCTTCGCACGCTGCGCCTCGTCCTCAAGCTCCCCCACCGTCTTGCTCTTGCTCGCGAGCGGCGCACGCCGGCCGCGTCGATCGGCCGCCACGAGTCGCAGGAGGAAGATTGAGGTCTGGCCAACAAGCAGGAGCAAGATCACCACCCCAATCAAGAGCACGGTGGCGATCGCCGCGCCCCAGTTCAGAACCGCCGAGAGCGGTGCCAAGATCATGAAGATCACAAGTGCCACCACTTGAATCCAGAAGCAGCCAAGTCCAGGGCCGCGATCTGGGCTGAGTGGTGCCCCCTTGTATTCGGGCATCTCGGGTGCAGGTGTGCTGTTCACCCTCTCATTCTGCCTTCCAGGCGACTTCGCCGTTGAGCAGGGTCATGAGCACCACGCCGGGGAGTGGCCTGCCGAGGAGCGGCGTATTGATGCTGCGTCCAACGAGGGTCTTCCGAGTCGGCACCCAGGTTGCCGCAAGGTCGACCACGAGAAGGTTCGCTGGCCCGCCCACCGCCAACCCGCGGGCAAGCGCTGGCCGATTCAGCACAGCGGCAGGGCCGGTGGTGAAGAGAGCCGCCATGAGCGACAGCGGAAACTCGCCAGCGGCGCGCGCCGCGAGCGCGGTGCTGAGCGCAGTCTCAATTCCTGCGATGCCGTTTGCCGCAAGGCCGAACTCCACCTCCTTCTTCTCGCGCGAGTGAGGTGCGTGATCTGTTGCGATCGCGGATGCGGTGCCGTCGCGGAGCGCGGCGCGGCAGGCAGCCGCGTCCCCTGCGTTGCGCAGCGGCGGACAGACGCGCAGGTTCGTGTTGTAGGCATCAGCGGTTGGTGTGAGTGCAGCGGGGCGCTTCTCGCTGTACTCCCACGCCCAGCGCTGGTCACCTGCGATCCACGCGTCGGTTATTGAGAAATGATGTGGTGTGATGTCACACGTAATCGGGAGCCCCTCCGCGCGCGCCGCGCGAACGGCGTCGAGTGCCTGCGCGGTTGAGAGATGTGTCAGGTGGAGTCGAACGCGTGGCTCGTCACGAGCCGCGTCGCGCAAGAGTGCAATGTTGCGCACCACGGCACTGATCTCGCCCGCGGCGGGCCACGGTTGCAGACCGAGTGCTGTCGCAACGAGCCCATCCGCCGCCTCACCACCCTTGGTAAGTCCTGGGTCTTCGCAATGCTCTATGAGTGGCAGCCCGAGTGCGCCTGCGGTGATCAGTGCGCTACGGAAGCGTGCGGGGTCGGCGATGGGACTTCCGTCGTCGCTGAAGGCAACTGCACCCGCGGCGGCAAGTTCTGCCATGGGTGAGAGGGCACCGCCCGCACGTCCGAGCGTTGCGGCGGCGATCGGCATCAGCGTGAGGCCGCGAGGTGCGGCCGAGCGGGTCAGCTCGCGAAGCAGTGCGGGGTGATCGGCGGCCGGTTCACTGTTCGGCATCAGCGCAACGGCCCCGTATCCACCGTGGGCGGCGGCCGCCTCACCACTCACCACATCCTCAGATGCGCCGCACCCTGGTTGACGGAAGTGCGCATGGAGATCGATCAGCGCAGGAAGCACCAGACGCTTCGGATCCTTCACCCCAGGTTCGCCCCCCTCGATGAATGTGCGACGCGCTTCAGCAATGCCGTCACGCCACTCAAGTCGCGCCACCTTGCCGCTATGAACTTCGATCGTGGCAACGCCTGCGCGTCGACTCACCGGGTCAACGACCCAGTGCTCCGTCAGGAGCACTCGTTCGGCGCGCGGTCGACTCATGCGCTCCCCTTTGCCCGCACTGGCACTGCGAGCGGCGTATCACCGCGCACGGTGCGCCAGAGCGCCGCCATCCGAACGGGGATCCCTTCGCTGACCTGTTCCAAGATCAGGCTGCGTGGTCCGTCGGCAACATCCGGGTCAATCTCCACCCCTTCATTCATGGGACCAGGGTGCAACACCACACACCCACGCGCAGCCGCCGACGCAATGCGCTCTTCTGTCAGCCCCCATGATTCGCGATACGACTCAAGTGAACTCACCTCACCGTCGCCGAGCCGCTCGTGCTGGATCCGCAGTGCCATCACCGCGTCAGCGCCGTCGAGCGCTTCCGCAAGCGTCGAACAGAGCGTGAAGCCGCCGCTTCGCTCGGCAAACTCCTTGAATCCGCGAGTCAACGACGCGGGGCCAGCGAGTCGCACCTCAGCGCCAGCCGCGCGCAAGGTGTGCAGATTCGAGCGTGCCACACGGCTATGGAGGAGATCACCGATGATCGCCACGCGGCGACCCTTCAACGTGCCATCCTTTGCGCCGATGCGGCGCACCAACACGGCGAGGTCGAGCAGCGCCTGCGTTGGATGCGCATGCCACCCATCGCCCGCGTTGAGTATCGACCCATCAAAGACGCGAGCCGCAAGCCAGGGTGCACCGGCACGCTCATGGCGCAGCACGATGACGTTGCTCCCCAAGGCGCGCAGGGTCTTCACCGTATCAACGAGCGACTCACCCTTTCCGACCGACGAACTGGAGACGGCAACGCTGTTCACGTTCGCACCGAGTGCCTTCGCAGCGTTCTCAAAGGAGATGCGCGTCCGCGTGGACGCCTCATAGAAGAGTGTCGTGACGTTGACGCCGTTCAGGGCATCTGTTCGACCGGAGGGTGAGCTCAGGATGTGGCGTGCCGCCTCGGTCGTTTCGAGGAACTGCGTCAGATCACTCCAGGAGTAGCCTGCAACATCCAGCAGGTGACGGTGCGGCACAGACGTGGGCGACATTGGCGTCCCCCGCCCTCCCGCGCTCAGCCCTTCGCCTTCGCGGCCGCCTCGTTGGCGGCAAGATGCTCCGCGAGCAGCTCCACCTTTACGAGATCGTCGCCATCAAACTCCTTTACGCAGACCCGCACCACCTCTTCACTCGTCGTGGGGATGTTCTTCCCGACGTGATCGGCGCGGATCGGAAGTTCACGATGTCCGCGATCAATGAGTGCGACGAGGCGAATCGCCTTCGGTCGACCGTAGTCAATCAGTGCATCGAGTCCAGCGCGAATCGTGCGACCCGTATAGAGCACATCATCAACCAGGATCACCGTCTTGTCGGTGATGTCGCTCGGGATGCTCGTCCCTTTATGGACGGGGGCGACGGAGATGGTGGAGAGGTCATCGCGATAGAAGCTGATGTCGAGCGTGCCGTATTCAACGTCGACCCCTTCGTGCTCCTTGATCGCCTGAACGATCACCTTTGCAAGCGGGACACCGCGGCGCTGAATGCCAACCACAACGAGCCCTTTGGTCCCCTCTTTCTCAACGATCTCGTGGGCGATACGGGTGAGGGCGCGGCGGATCTCTTCCGCGTTCATGACCATGCGTGCCATCTGGGTCTCCTCTCTCCCGCCGGCCGATCTCTGCCGACCACGTCGCGGGTGCCGCCGAATGCTAGCAGGGGGCTAGGTGAGGGCTCGTCGCAGTTCCG
>JACCDP010192497.1_pt1 | contig 27345 bp, 18 predicted proteins | sample 7445841 | NCBI WGS metagenome assembly JACCDP01 (sample SAMN15323441, study PRJNA562643) | freshwater metagenome | isolation source: river surface water | place: USA:Blue River Watershed | collected 2017-08-17 | reverse complement strand
TTATCGCCACCTTCCTCACTTCTTCTTTTGTAGGGTCTGTCCTCAGAGGAGCCTTCATTTCTTTTGAAAGAGCTGCGGCTTCTGGTATTATCGCCACCTTCCTCACTTCTTCTTTTGTAGGGTCTGCTTTCAGAAGAGCCTTCGTTTCTTTTGAAAGAGCTTCGGCTTCTGGTATTATCGCCACCTTCCTCACTTCTTCTTTTGTAGGGTCTGCTTTCAGAAGAGCCTTCGTTTCTTTTGAAAGAGCTTCGGCCTCTGGTATTATCGCCACCTTCCTCACTTCTTCTTTTATACGGTCTGCTTTCAGAAGAGCCTTCATTTCTTTTGAAAGAGCTGCGGCCTCTGGTATTATCGCCACCTTCCTCACTTCTTCTTTTATACGGTCTGCTTTCAGAAGAGCCTTCGTTTCTTTTGAAAGAACTGCGGCTTCTGGTAGTATTACCACCTTCTTCATTTCTCCTTTTGAAGGGTCTGCTTTCAGAGGAGCGGCTTTTGCGTGAAAAAGTATTTTCTTCAGTTCCACCTTTTTCTTCCCGGTCAGTTTTTTTGTAAGATGGTTTGTCGTTGTACGAATCTTTTTTAGGAAATGGTTTATCACCTCTTTTACCAGGCCTGCGGGCAGCAGATTTTTCTTTTTTTTCTTCGTTAAATTTGTCAAATATATTTGATCTCTTTGCTCTGCCAGAACCGTTTCTTTTTCGCTGCATGTACGTTTTTCTTTCAAAGATAAGTATTCCCATGCTAATAAAATGCAAAACCCCCACTTTGTGTGAGGATTTACGCGTAGTGTCTTATGTAAAAAGGTTTAAATCAGGATGGTTACCGGATTTTCCAATAATTGCTTAAAGGTTTGCAGGAAGGCGGCACCCGTAGCTCCATCCACCGCGCGGTGATCGCAGCTTAAGGTTACCTTCATGATGTTTCCGGGAACTATTTGTCCGTTTTTAACAACAGGCACCTGTTTAATAGCACCAACAGCCATTATACAGGCTTCCGGGCTATTAATAATAGAGGTAAATTCATCGATTCCGAACATACCTAAGTTGGAAACGGTAAAGGTGTTCCCTTCCCAGTCTGCCGGTTGAAGTTTTTTCTCTTTGGCTTTTTTGCCAAAGTCTTTTACTTCAGCAGCTATTTGCGAGAGTGATTTGTTGTCGGCGAAGCGCACAACGGGAACCAACAGGCCATCTTCAACAGCAACTGCAACACCAATGTGAATATGGTTATTATAACGTATTCTGTCGCCCAGCCAGCTGCTGTTTACTTTTGGATGTTTGCGCAAGGCAGCGGCAACGGCTTTTATAACTATATCGTTGAAAGAAATTTTTACTTCGCTGAGGTTGTTCATTGCGGTTCTTGCTTCAATCACCTTGTCCATGTCTAACTCAATGGTGAGGTAGAAATGCGGAGCCCCGTTTTTGCTTTCGGTTAAACGGCGGGCTATGGTTTTACGCATTTGTGAAGCAGGTTCTTCGGTATAGCTTTCAACTCCGGGTTGTACACTGGTTTTGGTGGATGTTGCAGCTTTGGCTGTAATGCTGGCCGGATTATATTGCTCAATATCTTTTTTTATTATTCTTCCAAAATCCCCTGAGCCTTCTACTTGCGCAAGGTCTATGCCTTTTTCCTTAGCCAGTTTCTTAGCCAGCGGAGAAGCTTTTATCCTTCCGTCAGGAGAAGATGAAGCAGTTGTTGGTTTTTTATCTGAAACAACCTGAGCGCTTACTGCTGAGGTATTTTTAGGTGTTTCGGTTACTGGTGCAGCAGGTGTAGCTTTTTGAGCGCCTTTATTTTTTTCAAAATCAATAATGGCCTGTATGTTTTCATCTCCTTTTCCAAGTATGGCCAGGATGCCGTCAACAGGAGCGGCCTTACCCGCTTCCACACCAATATATAGCAATACCCCTTCCTGAAAAGATTCAAACTCCATGGTGGCCTTATCGGTTTCTATATCGGCCAGCAAATCTCCTGATTTAACCTTATCTCCGGTTTTTTTGTGCCATTTGGCTACTACGCCCTCCGACATGGTATCGCTGAGTTTAGGCATGCGCACTATTTGCACGCTGGAAGGTATAGCAGGGCTTTGTACAGCCTCAGTAGCAACGGAAACTGCTGCACTTACTTCTTTCTTTGCATCGTTAGCAACAGAACCTCCTGCCAGCAGAGAGGAAATGTCTTCACCTTCTTTTCCTAATATCGCAAGTATTCCATCAACAGGAGCGGCTTTTCCGGCAGCAACACCTATATGTAATAATACCCCATCCTGAAAAGATTCAAATTCCATCGTTGCTTTGTCTGTTTCAATGTCTGCCAGCAAATCTCCAGATTTAATCTTGTCTCCTATTTTTTTGTGCCACTTGGCTACCACGCCTTCTGTCATGGTATCACTCAGTTTGGGCATGCGAACTATTTCGGCCATAAAAAAGTAATTAAAAAGTATTAATCAATATAAAAACAGTATACATTATTCTTTAATGTAAGGGTAGTCTTTCTGAACATATACATCTTCATATAATTCATGTGCTTCGGGGTAAGGCGATTCTTCTGCAAATTTAACAGACTCTTCCACCATGGCTTTTACTTTGGCCTCCATTGCTTCAATGCCGGCATCATCAATCCATTTGTTTCTTTTAAGCGTGTCGATTACTTTTTCAATGGCATCCTGTTTTTTATACTCTTCCACTTCCTCTTTGGTTCTGTACGTTTGAGGATCGCTCATACTGTGTCCGCGGTAACGGTATGTTTTCATTTCCAGCAGGGTGGGTCCATCACCTCTTCTGGCTCTGGCTACTGCTTCTTCCATGGCTTCATGAACCGCTTCAACGGTCATGGCATCAACGGGTTTGGCAGGCATGTCATAGGCCAAACCCAGTTTCCATAAATCATGTACATTAGAGGTACGCTCAACGGAGGTGCCCATAGCGTAATGATTATTTTCAATGATAAATATTACCGGAAGTTTCCAGGTCATGGCCATATTAAAGGCTTCGTGCAAGGCTCCTTGCCTCACTGCCCCATCACCCATAGAACATACGCACACATTGTCTGTACCCAGGTATTTTTCTGCGAAGGCGATGCCTGCACCTAAAGGAACCTGAGCTCCTACAATTCCATGTCCACCCATAAAATTATGCTCCTTGCTGAACATGTGCATGGAGCCTCCCTTTCCTTTAGAGCAACCAGTAACTTTGGCGTACATTTCAGCCATAATGTATTTGGGGTGCATGCCTAAACCAATAGGATGCGCGTGATCCCTATAGGCAGTTATATGTTTATCTGATTTTTTGGTAGCACTAACAGTGCCTGCAACAATGGCTTCCTGTCCAATGTATAGATGACAAAAACCTTTTATTTTTTGTTGTACGTAGAGCTGACCTGTTTTTTCTTCAAATCTTCTCATCAGTAACATGGATTCGAACCAACTCAGGTATTGTTCTTTGGAGAATTTAAGTTTTTTTTCTGCTTTTTCGGCAACTTTTCCCATACGGTCATGTGTTTAATCCTACAAAAGTAAAAGAAAATTAATGATAAAGCCCATTTTCACGGGAATAAAAAGCACTAAAAAAAGGTATAAAAACAGAAAGAAATTAGCAAAAAGCATGATTTTACCGAACAAGACAGCATGTGCCATTTCGGGTATAGAGCCTCCCCATTAAGCTGGTGTAGACTACACTGTACACGTATATTCCGCCCTGGGCAGGCTGCCCTCCGTTAAATATGCGTCCATTCCAACCAATAGCAGGATCATGAGATTCAAATACTTTTTCGCCCCAGCGATTAAATATATTTAATTCATATCCTGAAGTCTGACCGTCATTTCCTTTTAGAAAACCATCACCCACAGGGATAAAAATGTCGTTCAACCCATCACTATCGGGAGTAAACGCATTGGGAACATAAAGCACATGATCGGGCTGTATGTTTATGAGGCGGGTAACCTGGGATTTACAGCCATATTGGTTAGTAGCCCATAAGGTTACGGGATATTGACCAGGGTTGGGAAAAAGGTATTCAGTATGATAGGAAACAGCACTATCCAGCGTGGCTATGTCCCATAACCAGTTCATTCCTGTCTCATTCGGGCTCAGGTTAATAAAATCAGCGGTTGGGTCTAATGATGTGATGATGGAAGGCTCTGTTGTAAAATCAACAGCAGGAGCAGGGTAGGCGGTAAGCAGGGATTGCTGATAAAGAGTATCGGAACAGCCATACGGGCTGATATAAATTAGTTGTACAGAAAAGGTACCGGCCATGTTATAGGTGTGAAGCGGATTGTTGCTATAGCCGTTATCCAGGCTGTTATCGCCAAAGTCCCAGATATATTGTCCGTTTGGCTCAGAAACCTGTGCCTGGAATTGTACATTAAAGTTAGGCAAACATCCACTCAGATGATCGGTCTTAAAGTTGATTTGAGGTTGTGGATATACTGAAACAGCAAGCTTTGCAGTATCTGCACATAAAGTACCGGGGTCAATAATATGTTGCAGCAGGTGGGGCGGATTAAAGGCAACACCTAATTGCCGGGGATTAAATTGCGTTGCTGCATTTCCATTGATGGTCCAGCTCCCTCCATTAGTTGAAGTAAGGGTATGGAGGGCAACGGGCTGACCATAAATACAGAATGGGCCAACGGAAGAAAAGGCTGCACTAATAAAAGGTTTAATTTCAATTTTCAAAGTGTCTTTAATGTTGTTGCATGGACCGGCTGTGTACACCAGGGAATAGGGGCCTGCCTGAAGCCCTTGAGGATTAAAAGTTCCTACGCCTGATCCCAGGTTGGTAATACCGGTTCCGCTCCAGCTTCCGGCCACGGTAAGTGTATTTCCTGTTTGGGGATCTATGGTTATTGCTGTTAAAGGAACAGGTGGATGATTAGAACATAAAAAAGTGTCTGCAGGAAGAATTAACTGAAAAGGATTGGAAACTGTTAATGTAAAGGTATCTTTTTTTACACAAGCACTCATGGTGTGCGTGGTTGTAAGGGTGTAGCTTTGTGTGGAAGAAGGTAAAATAAACACCTGAGCATTGGAAGCAGTGGGATATAAAGGAGGAAAAATGCCCGTAGCAGGATTCCAGGAATAAGTGAAATCATTAGCCTGAGCCTGGCTAAGGCAGTTTCCAAAACGGGTTAATGGCCTGGTTTGCATGGAAGAATTTGCTTTTACAGAAGTACAGGAAGGAACCACGTCGCTGTTAAACACCGCAAAAGAGTAGTAAGGTGTGTTAGTGGTACTTACTACTGCATTTTCACTGTAGGAATTGGGAGCCATCCAGTCGTAACAGATTTCTATAACAATATTTTTGTTGCCGTCCCATTCATAAGCCTGGGTAAAATCATGCGTGTTCCAGCCAGGAGCTACAGTAATGGTTTTAGGGCCAAACACGGTGGTAAATGGCGCGGCAATGAGGCTTCCGCCTATAGGCATTGCTCCGAGGTTGTTGACATTCGTACAAGCAATTTTTATAGTATAGTTTTTAAATGATTTATTCATTAACACAGGCACACTAATTACATTAAACGCAATACTGGTTAATTTGCCGGGTGAAATTCCAGCCGAAGCCAGCTCATTTGCAGTATACAGTATCTGGTATTTTTCATTAGAGTACCAGTTACCGTATGCGCTGGGGTATGTGCTGGAAAGATTTTGTCCGGTTGCTGTTCCAACCACATGCTGTGTAATTGAAGCACCGGAGTTAGCGGTACTTTTGCATCCGGAAGGAATGCCACCTAAACCAAAGTTAAAATGTACTTTTGAAGTATCGCAACCTGTTAATAGCAGAGGGCTTGCTGTAACTGTAAGCGGAATGGATATGGTGTCTATCATAAATTGTGAACCGTAGTAACAGCGCCCGTCGGTCATTATTACCTGATACATGCCTGTAGCCAGATTGGTTAAGTTCAGGCTGGAGTCTGTTGTAACCTGTTGAAGATTGAAACCATTGCCAGAGTAAACATTCCAGTTAAATGAACCCGGATAGGGGGAGCTGATGTGTATGGTTGCAGTTCCATTACTCAGACCAGGACACACATTTTTGATGTGATTAAAATAGACATTTCCGCTCAGGATCTGCTCCAGGCTAATGCTGAGGGAGTCGTGACAGCTAGAATTTCCCTGATAAACAACCGTGTATGCAGAGCCATCAGAAAGACTATTAACAAACAGGCTATCGTTATTATTGTTTTGAATGGGGTTTCCAGCCGGATCGTACCAGCTGTAATTATTTCCGGGAGGTGCAATAATGAAACCGGCTGTTCCACAATATTCCTGCGACGAAAGAATAATAAAGGGTGGAGCCGATAAAACAGCAATTGTTGTATCACTCATTCCGCAGCCCGGACTACTTACGGTTACAGAATAGGTTCCTTCGGGTAAACCAGTTGCTGTTGCATTATTGGAGATTAATGCCCCTGAACTATTGTACCAGTTATAGATGTATCCTGTCGAGCTTCCGCCGGCGGTAACAGCAACAGAACCTGTGCTTCCGCCCTGACAGGTAGGGGAACTGCTGACTGATTTTATATTTACTGAAGTATTTTGTATGAGTGCTTTTAGTGTGGTGCTACAACCGTTGGCCGCATGCGATTTCAAAAAGTAAATAGCTCCATGGGTTGGATTAGTTAATGTTAATGAATCATTGGTAGCCCCCGGAATTAGCGTCATATTATTGGGGCCGTACCATTGGTATTGGTTATATCCGGTAGGGCCAACGATAATGGCGTGTGCATCACCTTGACAAAAATTTACGGATAATTCAGAAGAAGAACAAGAAGCATCGATATAGGCATAACCAAAATGGCCGCCCTGGCTGCAATCGGCGGTAATAAATTCAATGGTAATGTCCTGACCAATATAAGTACTGAGATCCAATCCAACCATAGTCCACTTTTTATAATAAATGGCATCTCCCAAAAAAGAAACAACAGCAGAAAGTTTAAAGGAAGTGTCGTTGGCTGCATTGGTAGCATCCACAGAATAAACACCACAACCATTTATGGTTGTACCATCCTGTTTTTTTACCAGCATTTGAAAAAAGGGTTGCTGACCAGCCGGATGATGAGCATCATTAAGTACCAGCGCATAACGTATGGTTAATTGCGAATTTTGGGGTGATACCGATAATTGATAAGTGATACGTTCTGCTTCAGATCCAACATTGGCATTCCCTAAGCGGATAACCGATCCGTTGGAATTAGGGGGCAAAAACGGAACCTCCGCTAAGCCCGTATTGGGGTTAATGGCAATGGAATCATAACCAATGAGATTACCTGCCAAAGGATTATTATTAATGGGTGGAATGGTAATAACGGTGTGTCTCGCTAAATTACCGAAGCCTCCGAGAGGCGCGTTATTGCCTGTTGTAGAAAAACCAGAAAGCCAGTTAGTAATGGTAGCAGGGGGTATTGGCCAGTCGGTAATGGTATGATAAGTATAGCCAAGCCAATTATTCAGGTTTAAATTTTCAAAACCCAGGTTATTACAATAGGAGTTATAGGGAGAACGATCCCTGAGCAGATGATCGAAAGATGAGTTTTGAGAGGGAGCAAGCAGTGTATTTTGTGCTCTGCGTTTTGCCAGATGACTCAAGCCTTCTGCGAATTTTTTTTGACCGGAAAGGGGAACCCTTTCTGAAATAACACAATTTTGCACCCAGTCAGAACATGACGAGTTTTCTTTGTTTTGAGGAACAAGCCGTAAAAAGAAACAAATGAATAAGACCAGGTAATAAATAGATCTTTTCATAGTGTGTGGATTCATATATAAATACTTGTTTAATTATTTTCCTAAAACAGTACTTGTTAACAATACAAAAACACTTCAGAGTCTAAGCTGTTACAACTTAGTTTATTTTAACCTTGTAAAGAGCCGGTAAAAATAAAAAAACTCTCATTTCGAACGAAAAATAATTTGGCAATGATAGAAAAAATACTAGTTGGAGCCTAACTAAAATTAAAAGAAATGAAATAAATACAGGTATATTATTTTCATTCATCAGCATGAATTATGAACATAAGAAAGTTAATGAACTAAAAATCATGTAAATAATGAAGTTAAAAGTAATGCCAAAAAACTTAGTAAGACAATGTGTTTACAAAGCATCTATTAACAGGCTTCTGAGTTAATGGCGGCTAAAATAGAAAATATCAGGTGAAGTTAATATGGCGGCGAGTAGGAGTTTCTAATTAACTGATTACAGGTGGGGGTTCCATAACTGTGTTGCATTTTTCACAGGTTCTCAGGCTCTTGTTCTCGTAAAATTTCCTGAAAACCTGCTGAAACTGCGAAGTTATGTCGGTGAGAAAAAAGTATTCTTCATAAAGTTTATGATTACATTGTTCACAAAACCATAATAGACCATCTTTTTCATCACTTCTTCTTCTCCTTTCTATTACCAGACCAATGGTGTTTTTAAAACGTACCGGATTGTGAGGGACTTTAGGAGGGAGTAAAAAAAATTCGCCTTCTTTTATCGGAACTTCAACAGATATACCATTTTCCTGAATTTTCACCAATACATCGCCCTCTAACTGATAAAAAAACTCTTCACTCTCATTATAGTGGTAATCTTTTCTTGAGTTGGGCCCGCCTACCACCATTACAGTAAACTCAGTGTCTTTATAAACAACTTTGTTGTTTACCGGAGGTTTCAGTAAATGACGGTTCTCATCAATCCACTGCTTGAAATTAAAAGGCTTGGTAACGCTCATAATTGAAAAATACCTAAAGTTTGGATAAAGATAACAAACTGTTTTAAAAATCAGGTTAATCAAATTGATTGCCATAACTGTTCTGAAACACCCTAATAGTAATGTGCTCTTCCTGCCTTTTCTAAGGGCGTTGAGTTATATGCTATTCATTAAAAGAAAGGTTAACAATCTTGGCTAAAATTTCCATGCTTCAAGCGAATTCTCAGAAATAAGAAAAATTAAATTCAGTTGTAGCTACAAACAAGAAGTTATTTACAAGTTCCTTCACTTCTTTCTCATAAGTATGCGTGAATTTACGGTTAGTGATTATTAATACGGCTTTATGAGTCAATAAACCAGCTAATTACAATTCCTGAAAGCGCCGATCTTATTCATACTGACAAATAATAAACAAAACCTTGAAAAAAGTGGATAAAATTTTAATTGCAGGGAATTGAATACTACTATTTTTGTGCAGAAATAAAAAACATGAACCTCGACCTAAAGCATAAAAGGGCATTGGTGTGTGGAAGTACACAGGGAATAGGTAAAGCAGTAGCAGTAGAGCTGGCTTTGTTGGGAGCTAATGTAACATTGGTAGCCAGAAACGAGGAAGCATTAAAAAAAGTCAAATCTGAACTGAATACTGAAAAAGGCCAATTACATTCCTACCTGGCGGTTGATTTTTCGCAGCCGGAAGAACTCCGGAAGCTGGTACAGTTGTATGTTCAACGACAAGGGGCTGTAAATAATCTGGTGAATAATACCGGTGGGCCACCGGCAGGAAATATTTATCAGGCAAAAACAGAAGAGTTCCTGAGTGCATTTAACAATCATCTGATATGTAATCATATATTGGCTCAGACTTGCATTGAAGGGATGAAGCATTCGGGTTATGGGCGCATTATTAATATTATTTCTACATCCGTAAAGCAACCGCTTCATGGATTAGGAGTGTCTAACACCATAAGAGCTGCTGTAGCCAACTGGGCTAAAACATTATCCAATGAAGTAGCTCAGTTTGGAATTACCGTCAATAATGTTTTACCCGGAGCAACCAATACGGTAAGACTAAGTTCTATCATTGAGAATAAAGCCACTAAAACCAAAGTAGGAGAAGAAGAAATTAAGAAGGAGATGTTAAAGGAAATTCCGGCAGGACGTTTTGCCGAAGCTTCAGAAATTGCGAATGCAGTTGCATTCTTGGCTTCTCCTGCGGCTGCTTACATTAATGGAATTAATATTCCGGTAGACGGAGGCAGAACAGGGTGTCTGTGATAATCTGACTAACAAGCCTGGAATTGATATTAACAGATTACTGTTTACAAATAAAAGAGGCGTATACGGAATTACATTTTTTTTGGAATAGTTTTGTTATACTGAATAAAATGCCGTATTATGCAGGGAAAAAATTAGTTTAATAATTTATTAAAGTATCATGTGTAAGAAAGTATGTACGGGTATTTTATCATTGATTCTGGTTTTCATGATAAATATTCAGCGGGCGCAGGAAGCGGCTCCCGATTCATCGCATAAGCCTACTATTAAATTTGGCCTGAGTACATTGAAATTTACCGGTGATGTTGGTATGCTCACCGATGTGAGTCCCTTACTGGATGTTCGTTTAGGAGCCTATATGGCTTTCGAACAACGGTTCGGAAAAGTTTTTGGAGTTTCACTTGGGGGCACTTATGGGAAATTAGCAGGCACGGATAATTCTAAAAGTTCGCACCTTAACTTTGAATCAACCATTATGCAGGGAGAATTACTGTTAACATTTAATTTTGATAAGCTAATGAAACATAACCCGTTGGTATCCCCATTTATAAATGCAGGATTTGGTTATGTAATGTATAATTCAAAAGCCGATTTAAGAAATAAGCATCACAAATATTATTACTGGGCAGATGGATCAATTAAGAATGAACCTGAGTTACCCGGGAATCAAAATTTTGCCGTACCTATTCAGCGGGATTATGTTTATGAAACAGCATTAAATGATTCGTCGGTAAGCGAAAAATCTACTCTAACTGTTCCGATTGGTTTAGGACTAAAATTTAAAATGGGTCAAAGATGGGCTGCCTGTGTTGGAGTAAATTACGTGCTCATGCTGAGCGATAAAATTGATAATAAAGTGAGTGGATTAAATGACTCGTATCTGCAGGCTAATGTGGGCTTACAATTTGAGTTTAAAAAGAAAATAAGGCCTGAAAAAAGTAAAGTAAATTTTGATTTGGTGGATAACCTGGATGGTGATGGGGATGGAGTTAATGACAATAAGGACAGGTGCCTGGGTACTCCAAAAGGAATTCTGGTTGATGGACATGGATGCCCCTTTGATTCGGATGCAGATGGTGTAGCAGATTATTTAGATAAAGAACCTAAAAGTAAAAAGGGCGCAAAAGTAGATGGCATGGGAATTACCATTGATGAAAATGAAATGGCCAGACGCCAGTTAGAATGGGATTCCCTGGCGGGTATTCGCAGCGACAGGTTTAATGAAGCCCCCAGCCTCGATTACCTGAAAGAAGTAGAAAACAAATCCAAGGAAGTAAAAAAAGACAAAACCGGAAGTTCAGTACCTGCAGAATTCAGATCAGCTGATAAGAATGAGGATGGACATATTTCAGCAGCAGAAATTACTGATACCATAGATGGATTTTTTGAGGGCTCGAATGACTATACAGTGGAAAAAATTAACCGGCTCATAGACTATTTCTTTGAGCAGTAGCTTCTGTAGTAATCACCCAAACACAATTGATATATGCTTAAATATTTTATTTTGGTAATTAATTCGCTTTTGCTCTTTATTTACAATATCTTTTTAAGCGACCCCGTAAAAGTTCAACTCAAATTCCCCGAATCGGCCAAACCCGGATCCGATTTTGTAGCGGAAGTTAATATCAATAAAGGTGCTACCTCTGGCTTCGCTAAATTGCAAATAAATCTCCCTGATGGATTCACCGCAAAAGAAATAGAAAGTAAGGGTGGTACTTTTACTTTTGAAAACCACATGGTAAAATATATCTGGACTTCACTTCCGGCAGAAAACGAAATGAAACTGAAGTTTAATGTAGCTGTAGCTTCAACCGTTGCCGGCTCCAGACAAATAACCGGAAAGTTTGCGTATATCGTAAATAACATTAAACAACAATTAGACATAGACAGCCTGAGCATAAAAATAGAAGCCGCACCATCTTCTACACCTGTAGCATCAGCCCCGGCTACCAACACCGCAACTCCTGCTAAAATGGATAGCGCTAAATTAGCTCCGGCAATTGCAGTGGCAGATAAAACCAAAGACTCTGTTGTTGCAAAAGTAAATACCGCTGATGATAGTCTGGCTAAAAAATTAAATGCAGTTCCGGTTCCGGCTACCGGAATAGCCTGTGTGCGTAAAATAGTTCCCGGAACTACTGTTGGTTCTTATAAGGTAATGCTTACCATTCGTAAGCTGGATTTAAAAGGTTTTGCCAAGCTGCTGGAAACTATACCTGCTAATGCCAAAGCAAGCGCTCAAAAAACAGGAGGAGCTTCTTTTTCTCAGTTAGATAATGCAGTAAAATTTGTTTGGGTATCTCTGCCTAAAGAAGAAGAGTTAACGCTCGAATATCAATTAGTCTACACACAAGCCTTAGGCTCAACGCAAAAAATAAGCGGAGAATTTTCATATCTGGAAAACGATCAGTCTAAAAAATTAAAGGTAAGCGGGCAGGAATTCTTTAGTGCCGAAGCAGAACAACAGGCGCTGGCTGCAGTAACTGAAGCAAAAACAAGTACTGCACCTGTTGAACAAAAAGCATCGGAAACACCAGCCGTAAATACCACTACAAACACTCCGGTTAGCCCGGTAAATAATTCTATAGCAGCAACCACTCCAACTACTACAGAACCTGCTAAAAAGGAAGAAACAAGTCCGGTTGCTACTACACAGGTAGCAACGGAAACTACTACTAACACCGAAAATAAAACTCAGGCTGCAGCACCTGAAACAAAAACTCCTGAAAGTACCGTTGTTGCCGATGCCAATAAAACACAGACTCCTGCTACAGAAAATAATTTTACAGGCGCAGGTATGAAAAAAGGACAGGTGAACTATGGCGTTCAAATAGGTGCCTATAAAAAGTCATACAAGGCAGACTATTACGTGAAAAAATACGGCATTACTGAAAAAATAAGGACAGACATGCATGAAGGATATACCAAATGCATTATCGGAAGTTTTGATGAATATAAAGATGCCCGCGATCACCGTGAAGGTATTAGAAACAAAGGCCTTTCAGGGGCATTTGTTACTGCCTACAACTCAGGTAAAAGAATTACCGTACAAGAAGCATTAATGATTTCTAACCAAAAATGGTATAGATAAATTTCTTTTTTTTAGTCTGCCTTTCGTAAAAATTGTTATCTTTAAGTAAATGTACTTTAAAGCTTTACTCTTATTATTATGGCAAAACGAATCCTCCTCATCCTATTCGTCATTACCAATATAAGAAGCTGGGCTCAGGTAGATTCTTCTTCAAAAGCATCGGCAAATCATGAAGAACCTTTACCTCCGGCACTTGGCGAAGTTTTCAGACCTACGATTGGGCCGGGAACAGGACTCCTTTCATTCTGGGGAGATCTTAATAATGGCGCTATTCAATCACCCTGGACTTCCAGACCAGCTTTTGATATAACCATTTCACAACCTTTGAACAGGTGTATTTTTCTTGATTTTTACGCATTGTTTGGTAAAGTAGGGTTTAATGAAAGAAGCGCATTAAGAAACGAAAATTTTGAAGCTGAAATTCGCCTCGGTGGTGTTCAGTTAATGTATGACTTTTCCAATTTCCTTCATAGTAAACAATTGCGCGTACGCCCCTGGATATCAGCGGGTATCGAAGGGTTTGAATTTTTGTCTAAAACAGATCTTTACGACAGGTGGGGAAGGAAATACCATTACTGGAATGATGGATCTATCAAAAACATGGCCGAGAACGCACCTAATGCACAGAATGCCGTATTGCTGGAACGGGATTATACTTATGAAAGTGATATACGTGAATTAAATAAAGACGGTTTTGGAAAATATCCCGAACGCTCCTGGGCTATTCCCCTTGGTGTTGGAGTGATGTACCGCCTGAATAAACGCTTCGACTTTAAAATGGGAACCACCCTGCACATGACCTTTACTGACTATTTAGATGGCATTTCAGCCAAAAGCAAGGAAACCAGAGTAGGGAATGCGGCTTTCGATAAATTTTTTATGACTTCTTTCTCTATTCATTATGATCTGGTATTAAAAACCGAAGATAGCTCCTATCATTTCAATAAAGCCCTTTACGATGATGTGGACTTTATGGCCATAGACATGGAAGATGAAGACGGCGACGGCGTAAATGACTTTCTGGATGAGTCACACAAAACCCCTATGGGAGTGGAAGTAGACGAAAAAGGCAGGCCACTTGACTCAGACGGAGACTGGATTCCGGATTATCGCGATAAAGAAAAAAGTACTCCTTCCAATGTACTGGCAAACCCCAAGGGTGTTGCATTAACCGAAGTAATGACCAAAGAATGGGAAGACAGGTACATGGACTCCACCGGCATGTTCTCAAAAGTAGTAAACGTAGACTCTTTGGCAATGATAGCCCGTGGTATTAAAGTAAAATCTTTAGACCAAAAATATTATACAGTAGAACTGGGCAGATTTAAAGGAGGAATTCCTTCTTTTGTTATGGAGTACCTGCTGAGCGTGAATGACGTATCGTCTATTGAAGAGGGAGATTCGGTGATTGTATATAATGCAGGTAGTTATGAAGATATTTCGCAGGCATTTAAAAGGAGGAAAGAGTTTATTGCGGCTGGAGTAGAGGATGCAAAAATTGCCTATTTTTTACGGGATAATTATGTAATACTTACGGATATAGAAGCGATCAAAGAACTTCAGAAACAGGAAGCACTTGTATCTGCTTCCAACAAGGAAGATTCTATTCGTCTTGCCCTAACAAACCCTCCTGTTGTTAAGGATACCAGTTTACCGGTAGCTGTAAATCCTTCATCAAACAGCACTAATCCTGTTAAAGAGGCCGCACCAGATGCAGGGCATACAACGCAGGGAGTGCCTCAACAAGGTGTAATTAAAGAGCCTGCAACCACCAATCCTGTTGTAAGTAATCCGGTAGTGAATCAGGAAACACTTAAAGAAACAGGTACCAATAATCCTGTGGTAAGCAATCCTACGGTTACTACCAACCCGGCAGTGAATCAGGAAACACCTAAAGAAACAGGCACCAATAATCCTGTGGTAAGTAATCCTCCGGCTACTACCAATCCGGCAGTAAATCAGGAAACACCTAAAGAAACAGTTACAACTAATCCTGTTGTAAACAACCCTGTTAATAATACACCTGCAGAAACTCAACCTGCGCAAACTGTTCCTGCTGGCAATACAAATCCTGTGAGTAATAGCATTTCTCCGGTAGTAACAAATACCAACCCCCCAGCCAATACTACGGTGAATACGGGTAATCCGGTTGTTGCTAATGAAACTTCAAATGAGATGGAAGGAATTGTTTACCGTGTGCAATTAGGTGCGTATAAGAATAAGCTATCGCCGAGTATGTTTAAACATGCAGGTAAAATTGTGGAATTGAAAACGGAAGATGGTTATTATAAATATACTACCGTGGCCTACCGTAACATTAAAGAGGCCGCCAGACACCGGGCAGAAATATTAGAAGATGGTTACCCTGATGCGTTTATTGCCGCATATAAAGACGGGAAACGGATTTCATTGGCGAAAGCAGGCGCCCAGTTTGTAGATAAAAAAGACGAAAAGAAAGAAGTATTGGATGAAAATAAAGTGGTGAATGCTGTAGATAAAAGCCTTATTAGTTATAAGGTGCAATTGGGTGTAGTGCACAAAGAAGGAACTGATCCGGCATTTGAAGATAAAATTAAACACATGAAAGGTGTAGATATACAACATACTCCAACCGGTTTAATCAGGTATATTGTAGGAGATATGAGAACCTACAACGAAGCACAAAAACTGAAAAGCTCACTGGTGAAACAGGGATTTGTGGATGCTTTTGTGGTGGCTACCTTTAAAGGAGAATTCATCTCTATTCAGGAAGCCAACGCATTAAGCGGAAGTAAATAACAGACTCTTACATCTTTATACGGAACCCAAAACGATAAAATAAATTAATTTTTTCTTTGTTCTCTAAAGAGGTACCGATATCGAAGCGAAAAATTTTTAAAATTTTGTCTACTCCAACAAATACTTCGGTGTACTGTTTATCGGGTGTAAATAAGGCATTCATACCGGCCATTTCATAAACTTTTGTTTTACGCAGCAGAGGAATTTTACTGATAAACAAGCCCCTGAAATTGTGTGTGAGGTGAATTTCGGCATATTGTTTATTGGTACTGCAACTATAATAATCTAAGGCATGAAACTCTGTAATATTTATTCGGGTGCGTATATCCGGCAATTCATTCCCTCTTTTATTCATTAATAAGTGGGTTTGATTACCATTGAAATGTTTATAGTCGGCAAAAACCATAGTATTCCCATTTAAAAAAATTCCGGCTAATGCATCAAAACTAAATTCACCAAGTAATCCTAATTCTATATCTTTTCCTATTCCGGCTTCGAACTGATGGTAATTGAAGTTCACATTAGTTAAACCTAATCCCGCACGGTACAGCAAGCTAAACTCGAGCCACTTATTCGGTAATAATCTTATATGTGTAGGGTATGTTTCATAACGGCTAAACGGAATTAATTTAAAGCCCGCCTGAAATTGAAGTGATTGGTGAGTGGCAAAGACAGGAGTATTGTCGGGAGCATCTTTTTCTACCAGGGGATTGTTGGAGCTGAATTTCCTGTCAGGAAAATCGATGAAGGTAAAACTCACGTTATTGTTGAGCGCTTCTCTTTGCATCCAGGTAGCTTCCACATTTGTATATAAACCGTTGAAGAGTTCCTGTCCGTAAGCCAGTGAAATAAAATCCTTCTGATATAACTTCATGAAATTTTGCTCGGCAAAAAGAGAATAGCAAGTGTTCAAAAGCGGGTTAATAGGTTCATGAGCATTAAACTGAGTAAAAACCCTTCCGGCTTTGAGGCTGGTACTCATACTGTGTTTAGGCTTAAACAGTCTGTAAAACCTGGCTTCAGCACCCCAGCGGGAGGTCTCCATACCATAGTGTACCTGTCCGTATATGCGGGTTAACTGGCGGGTTTCCTTATTTCTTCTGGTGTACCAAGCCCTTGAAGTAAAATTTAACCCTTCAACCGTGTTGTATTGGGTAAGCAACAAGGGAGATTCAACAGACAGGTATTCTCCCTTTAGTTCGTTTCTCAGTTGAATACCACCAATACCAAAACCAGGCTTTCGGCTGGCTTTGGCAACAGAATCTTTGTATTCTTTGGTTTCTTCCTTTCTTAAAATACTATCCCTTTTTGTATAGTATTTATTTTCTTCTTTACTGAGAATAGAAGGCCTGCTGTCAGTCCAATAACTGCTGTCTTTTTTATTGGCCATTTCCTCCACTTTAAATACTTCGTTGTTAAAGAAATTTTTAGGAAAGCCTTTATTTAACGTGTAATTAGAAATGGTGGCCGAACTAAGATCATTGGCATCAAAGCCCATAAAGCGTATACGGCTATATATTTGTAATTGCAGGGGCATCCAGATGCTGTCATTTACCTTTACCATTTCCTGCTTGATGTGAACAGTATCTGCAAAGTCTATTTGCGCATCTTTGGTAATGAAAAAGTCGCAGGAATAAATTTGGTAATTTTCTTCGCTAATATATATTTCTCCATGAAACAGTGGGTCTCCCTTACGGCGGGGGCTAATTTGTATTTTATGAACGGGCTTTTGATCAACAAAAAAAGTACCCAGGTATTTGTATTTATAATTTAATACGGAACCAGTTGAGAGTGGGGAAATAAATGGCCTTTCAGAGTAAAAACCGGCCTTAATGGAAGGCTCATAAAAATTCATAAACACATCTTCAACCCGGTTGAAGCTATAACCTACTTTAGTTCCGGCAACTTTACTGGCAATCATTTCCTCCTTTACCTCATTGGGCCGCTGAAAGTGGTATTTGGCAACCGATTCAGAGAGGTAAATCATCCCCAGGTCGGAGGAGTCGGGCAGATTTTTCTTATTAATAAAGAAAGGGATTTTTTGAGGGATCTTCAATAAGCGGGCGTGGGTTTTCAGGTATATATTCGCCGAGAAAGATTGTACCGCTTCCAGGTTTTGTTTTCTGTGTTTTACGGCTTCGCGCATAATGGCATAGGCCGGGTCTTTCGCATTAGCTTTTATAATAACCTCATTGAGCTGAACATCTTCAGACTGAAGTTGAATATGCAGATCACTTACAGAGGTACCGGGTTCTATTTTCAGTACTTGTTTTTTGTAGCCTAAGGTTTGAAATACCAGGGTAGGCGCATCATTACGCTTAATGCTTAGCGTAAATTCTCCGTCTGCATTACAGGTAGTTCCGTTGGTAGTACCTTCATGGTATACGTTTACAAAGGGTATTTCCTGATTTTTCTGATCAGTTATTCTCCCTTTTACTGTTACATAATCATCTTTAATATTCAGGCAATGAAAGATGAATGCCTGATTAAAAGCCATTTCTTTTAGTTGATTGTAACGCCCGGAAATACCAGCATGACCGTTATCCATGTCTGTTTTCAGGAGGAGCAGGTTAGTGTCTGTTTTTAAATCACGTAAACGCGCCACCCATTTAGCAGGCTCCCACACCGAAACCTGTGAATCGTTATAACCCGCTCTTACCAGCAGGTTTGGATAGGCCTGGGCTTTTACATTTTCATAGGGGGAGTAGGAGCGAATGTATTCGTAATGTTTTTTTATTTTGGGATTTCCCCATTCTTCAAATTCAAAGGTAGTTAAAGGCAGACTTTCATCCAGCATGGTATTAATCACATCAACAAAAGGAACTCCAGCAAGAGCGCATTTATACAAGTCGGGGCGCATGTTTAGTACAGCCCCAATTAACAAGCCTCCGGCGCTGGCCCCTTCAATGGCAATGTGCTGAGCTTGTGTGTAACCTTCTGCTATCAGGTGTTCGGTGCAGGCAATAAAATCTTCGAAGGTATTTTTCTTGTGTTCCATTTTCCCGTCTTCATACCATTGCATACCCAAATCATCACTACCCCTCACATGTGCCACGGCTACTACAAAGCCCCTGTCTAAAAGCGGAATATTCAGTTGATTAAAGTGAACAGCGCTGGAGGCTCCATAGGCACCGTAGGCACTGAGGTAAAGCGGATTTTGTCCGTTAAGCTTCAATCCTTTTTTACAGGCTAAGGTTATCGGAATGGATTTACCATCTTTGGAAGGGGCCAGGATTCTTTTTATTTCATAATTGCTGGCAAGGTAAGCACCAGGAATAGTGTCTGTCTGAACCAACCGACTTTCCCGGCTGAATAAATTATATGTAAAAGTTTGGGTAGGTTGTATAAGATTGGAAACACCATACTCTATTTCTCTGCTATTTTCAAAATCAAAATCAATAAAGCGGTAATCGAAGGTTCCATAGCTTGTTTCCGGGTCTAAATATTCCGTTTCCCCATTGCTTCTGTTGATGATTTTAAGCCTGTTTTGCGCGTTCTCTCTTTCCACCAAAAACATAAATTGTTTGGTGAACCGCAGGCTTTTTATTAACACCTGATCTTGATGCGGAATAATGGTTTGCCATTTTTTTGGGTCAGGCTCCTGTATTTTTGTTTTGGATACCATTCCATTCATGGCATCTAAATTATGTAGAATATAGAATTCATCTCCTTCTGTATGGTCGGGTTCATACAAGAGGTTTGTTCTTCGGGCCAGAAAGAGTTGACAGGTGCTTGCGCTACCATCTGCAGGCATATAGCGGAATTCACTGCTTTTGGTTTTTACCGAGCCAATAAACAGGTATTTTTTGGAAGAAGAAAGACTAAGTTCCAAATGAAGGGAGGGATCTTTTTCTTCATAAATCAACTGGTCATCATTTTTAGAACTTCCCAGAACGTGACGGTATAAGCGGTATTCTCGGAGCGTTTTAGGCTCGGGAACAATATAATAAACTACCTGGTTGTTTTGGGCCCAGGTCAATGACATTATTCCAGGGAGTTCATCTATGGTTGTAACTGAATCAGCCTCTATATCCTTGAGGTAATAGTGAAGAATACGATCGCCTTTCTCATCTATTGCATAATAGACATAACGGTTATCCGGACTAAGTTTAATATCTCTTACGGAGGCCCCTGAATTTTGTTCAGCCAGCTGATTCAGGTCGAGTACTAATTTTTCAGGCTTAGTTAATGAATCTTTCTTCCGGAAGAATTTGGGAAAGTTTTCGCCCTTGCTGTATTTATAGTAATAGTAAAAATTTTTAACCTTAGTAGGCCTGGATGCATATTTTTCCCGGTAATGAGAACGTAACTCTTCATACAAGGCTTTTTGCAAAAGGGTTTTCCCTTTCAGTTTCCTTTCCGAGTATGCATTTTCAGCATAGAGGTAATTAATAAATTCAGCAGAGTGTTTGTCCCGCATCCAGTAATAATGATCTATCAGGGTGTCTGAATGAATAATTAATTGATTGGGAATTTTTTTGGCTACCGGCGGCCCTACTTCCTGAGCCATAATAGAACCTATGCAACAAGCAAGTAAAAGAATAAGAGATTTTTTCATAAAGGTAATACGGGTATAAAAGTAGCAATTAGTAATTTGCAGGGGATAATAATGTGACGAATGGTGGCGGGAGAAAGTTACAGGATAAGGTAATTTTTTCGCATCAAACACGACGAGACTACCCGGATAATTGAAACAGGTGATTATTTCATTGTTTTACTCATCTTTTCGTATAAATTTTCTATAAGTAGGCTCATCGTGAATAGTAAACCCGTTTTGGAGGTAAACCGGCTCTCCATCCTTTGTGGCATGTAATTCAAATGCGTTTACGCCGAGTTGATGGCCTGCCTCTACCAATAGATCTAAAATGTTTTTGCAAATCCCTTTTCTTCGAAAATCTGGTACAGTGTACATATTCATAATGTACCCCCATTTCCCGGAAGGGTTCTTAAAATTACCCGGCATTTCCCTGAAATGAACAGAGCCAATTCCGGCAACCTTATCCTCGCTCCGTGCAATAAAGGAAATACAAGTGTTTTCTGCTATTGCTTTTGAGAAATAGCTTGTCATTTGCTGCCTGAGTAATTGAATGCTTACAGGATCTTGTGCGCCTGATAATTCCTGGGCAAATAAAATTCTGTGTTCAACCAAAGTAGCTACATCATTTGTGGTGGCTTTATGGTAGGTGATGGTACTCATGCTGAAGGAGGGATTAGGGTTGAGTTTTATGTAAGGTGAAGTATATCGGGACAAATTTTTTGATAGATTTTAAGCGATGAAGTTGATCAAAAAAACTGTTATTTCAAAGAGAAGCAGGGGATAAATTTTATAAGCCACCCTATCGGTTGCAATTAATCCTGTCCTGCTGAGGAGACAGGAGAGTTAGAGAATAAAGCAGGGGAACTTTTATTGATACCGTATTGTTAAACGGAATTTTATTCCGAAAAATGTATAATTTTGTTTAAACTAAAAGGCTAAATGAGTAGTGCTAATTTGCAAGAGGAGTATAAGAAGGGCTTGCACCTTATTTCGGAATTTTCTGTTGAAGATCCCGATGTATTAAAGGATCTTGATTTGGTGAAGAATATACTCAATCAATCTATTGAAAAACATAAACTGTGCAAAGTTGGGGAGGTGTTTCATGCTTTTCCGGATGCCGGATATACCGGTATTATATGTCTTACAGAATCACACATTTCTATACATACCTGGCCGGAATTTAACAGGGTAACATTTGATGTTTTTTTGAGTAATTTTAAACAGGAGAATGATTTTATTGTTGAAGCCATTCACCAGGAAGTTATCAGTTTACTCAAAGCCCATGCAATCAATATAACAAGACTAAGACGGTGACAACTCTTACCAAAAATTACAAAACGATAACGTGCATAAAGTGCAAAGAAACTATCTCTCTTTGCGTGGAGGCCCCCTTGCTGGTAAATTGCGAAGCTTGTGGATGCTTTAATGTTGTAAACGCAATACATGAAATAAGTGTTGATCACACTGCCGTGCTTTGCCCTGCACTGAAAGAAGACTATCCGTTAAACGTGGGAAAAATAGTAACTTTTGAAAAAGCAGGCTTTACGGTTGTAGGTCATGTTAGAATTGTTCACAACAACTACATCAGTAATAACTGGTTGTTGAATTTTGACAATGGAAATAATTATTGGTTTTTGGAAGAGAGCTTCAATTATAGTTTAATGGAATTTAATTATGCCACTTTATCCGCCAAGCAGGTGAAAGTAACGGGTCGTTCTGCAGGCGATGAAATTACCGTAAATGGAATAAAGTATAGTATCATTGCTTTTTACAAAACAGTAGCAATCACCTTAAACGGTCAGGTACCTAACTACCACCCTCTGCTTATTACAGCCTTCTCTGTGGATTTACACCAAAAAGGACAGAGTTTAGCTAAACTTTATATTGATAAAAATGATCGGCTGTTTTACATAAAAGCAAAGAAGATTAATTTAAGCGAATTAAATTTAGGAAATATAATCCCGGTATAAAACAGGAAGATGCAAGCATTAGAAATAGGAACTAAAAAACTGGAATGTCCTCACTGCAAGGAGAAGTGCGTTTCAATATTAGGTTCACATGCTTATGCCTACTCTTGTTCCAAATGCTTGCATATCTGTGAAACCTATTCAGGGACGATAAAATTAACCAATCAAAAATTTAACAAGCTAAAGCAGGAGTCGGGTTATTTAAAAATTAGAAGTGTTGGTAAGCTCAATGATATAAGCTATACTGTATGTGCTGTTGCTGTCAGAAAGGAGGCCGGAACTTCTTTTTTATGGGAAGAATACCTCTTGTTTAATCAGGCGGAAGGCTTTGCTTTTCTATCGCAATACCAGGGGAGTTGGATTCTTTTTAAGGAAACACTAAATTATCCGGCACTTGGAATAGTAAACAGAACCACAGCCAATGGAATCGATCAATTTAGAATTTACGCCAAATACAAGGCTATTCTTATATACGCCATTGGCGAATGGCCTTTTCCGCTGTTGACGGATGAAAAGTATGAAGTATATGAATATGTGAAAGAGGATGAAATGTTTGTGTGTGAATTTACAAAGGATTATAAAATCTGGTATAAAGGAACACATATTGACGCAAACACCCTGCAAAAGGAGTTTGCTGTTGCTAAAATGCCTGCTCAAACAGGTATTAGCCCTATTCAGCCCATAGGCGGAAACTTTAGTTATGATGGAGTGAAAAAAATGACAATCATTATCGCGTTGTTATGGGGCATGCTGCAGTTCTTTTTTATGTCAACGTCAAAAGATCAATTGGTATTCCATGCTGCTTATTCTATTGTGGATTCTACCAATAAAAAAGAAATATATACTCCTGCTTTTGAATTAAAGGGAGATGGCACTAAAAATGTGGAAATAAAAGTATCAACAGATATAAAGAATAGCTGGTTTTACACCGGTGTAACCTTAGTAAATGAAACAACAGGCGATTTATATGATGCGGAGATGGAAGCAGAATATTATTATGGGTATACCGAGGGTGAACATTGGTCAGAAGGTTCTGAGTGGACATCCCGTGTAATTTCGCAGGTACCGGAAGGGAAATATTATATGATATTGTATCCGGTAAAGCCGGAAGGTGTAACCACCGCCTTTGAGATTGATGTTTACAGGGATGTATTTATCTTTTCTAATGGATTGCTGGTGTTATTTATATTACTTTTATTTCCGGCATATTTCAAATTTAAAGTCCACTCCTTTGAAAAAAAGAAATGGAATAACAGTAATTATTCACCGTATGATTAAAATAGATAAGAAAGACGTAAATGGCTTGAAATATTACATTGGATTTGTCCTGTGTGTAGTGCTGTTTTATATGTATTCGATGTTTACAGGGCTTCGTTATCTAAGCTTTGACGAATCGCATCATTCAAAGGAAAGAAATTCATATTCACATAAATAACAAACTATGGAAGTATTACAATTAAAACACTTTATCGCCGCAGTTGCATATTCCATTCTGGGAATAGTGGTACTCATTGTAGCATTCTGGATTATTGAAAAAATTACTCCGGATAACCTGTGGTTAGAGATCATAGAAAAGCAAAACAAAGCACTGGCAATTATGGCCGCAGCTTTTATGATTGCTATTGCAATTATCATAGCTTCATCTATCCACGATTAATAAATGACAGATACAGTTAAAAAGCCGGGGCAACTGCTTCTGCTGATTACTATTTTTGTTATTGCTACCTGCGGCCTTATTTATGAACTGGTTGCAGGCACACTGGCCAGTTACCTCCTGGGCGATTCCGTTACTCAATTCTCTACTATCATTGGGGTTTATTTGTTTTCCATGGGAATAGGTTCATTCCTTTCCAGGTACTTTAAGCAAAACCTGATGTTTTGGTTTATTCAATTAGAAATACTGGTAGGAGTGGTGGGAGGTTATAGTTCCACATTACTTTTTATAGTATTTGAGCAGGTCAATGAATTTCAGATTATACTATATGGCCTTGTGCTGGTAACGGGTACATTGGTGGGCCTGGAAATACCATTGCTCATGCGCCTGCTGAAGAATGAATTTGATTTTAGCGAACTCGTTTCAAAGGTGTTTACGTTTGATTACATAGGCGCATTATTTGCCTCAGTATTATTCCCGATGTTCATGATACCCTACCTGGGCTTGCTGAGAACCTCTTTTTTATTTGGACTGTTAAATGTAGTAGTTGCACTTGTGTTGTGTTTTAAATATGGTAAAAAGTCAAGGTCTATAAATGTACTGAAGACTCAAGCTGTTTGTTCCATTATTGCTTTATTGGCGGGATTTATATTTTCTGAAAGAATACAATCTTTCACCGAGAATTTAACCCTGGGAGAAAATATTATTTACAGTAAATCTTCTCCTTACCAGAGAATACTGCTAACCAGTAAAAGGGGAGAAGTAAAACTTTACCTGAATCATAATCTTCAATTTAATTCAAGCGATGAATACCGCTATCATGAAGCATTGGTCCATCCTGGTTTGTCGCGCCTGAACAATCCTGAAAAAGTTTTGATATTAGGAGGAGGTGATGGACTGGCCTTAAGGGAAGTGCTGAAATACCCGGGGATAAAAAGAGTTAAACTGGTTGATCTGGATCCGGAAGTTATCAACTTGTGCAAACAGGCTCCTATCTTAAAAGAGCTGAACAAAGGGGCTTTCAAGAGCAATAAGGTTGAAATAGTGAATACGGATGCTTTTCGTTGGTTAAAAGAAAATAAAGAGCGCTACGACTTTATAATTATTGACTTTCCTGACCCTTCGAATTTTTCTGTAGGAAAATTATACACCAGTAGTTTTTATAAAGAGCTGAAAAATTCCTTACAAGAGCAGGGTGCCTTTGTTGTACAGAGCACTTCTCCTTTTGTAGCAAGGAAATCTTTTTGGTGTGTAAACAATACCATTCAGTCTGTTGGTTTCAACACCAAGCCGTACCATTTATTTGTACCTTCCTTTGGAGAATGGGGTTATGTTTTAGCTGCTTTCCAATTGGATGAAAAAACAACTTTTGTTCCGGCTAATTTAAAATTTTATAAAAAGGAATCCCTGGATGAGATGGCAAGCTTTCCTCAGGATATGTCTTATGTTTCAACGGAGGTTAATAAATTGAATAATCAGATATTAGTACACTACTTTGAAAGTGAGTGGGGAAAGATTGAATAGTAAAATGAACAGAAGAAATTTCATAAAAACAGGAGCTTTACTTCTTTCCATCCCTTTAATAAAAGGCTGTAAAACCCCTGAGAAAAATCTTTTGAATGCAGTGAGAATATCCGGGGCAAATTTTAAAAGAGGCCATGAATATAATAAACTCCGGCTTCCCGAACCTGAAACCACAGCACATATACCAGTACTTATTGTTGGCGGAGGAGTGGCTGGCCTCAGTGCAGCCAGGTGGCTGCTAAAATCAGGCTTTAAGGATTTTACCTTAGTAGAGTTGGAAGATCACCTGGGTGGAAATTCACGCTCCTCAGAAAATACTATCAGCCCCTATCCTTTAGGAGCACATTATTTGCCTATACCCGATGAAAACAACAAAAAACTGCTGGAATTTCTGGAAGAAATAAATGTCATCAACGGATTCAATGCAGATAATTTGCCAGTTTATAACGAGTATTACCTTTGCAGGGAGCCTCATGAAAGAGTATTTTACCGGGGAATATGGCAAGACGGAATAATTCCAAAAAGTAGTTTGAGCGACGTGGATAGAGTTGAAATACTACGTTTTCAAACTGAAGTGGAGCGCTTAAAGAAAAGCATAGGAACAGATGGGCAAGCGGTATTTAAGATTCCACTGGAAAATTGCAGTAAACAAACAGAATATTTGGCACTGGATAAAATTTCGGCATTAGATTATTTAAGAAGGGAAAAATATACCAGCAGTTTTTTATATGATTATTTGAGTTATTGTTGCCGCGATGATTATGGAGCCCCATTAGATAAAGTTTCTTCCTGGGCACTCTTTCACTACTTCTGTTCCCGCAAGGGAAAGGCGGCAAATGCGCACGCAGGTGAATTATTAACCTGGCCTGAAGGGAATGGTTTTTTAGTGAATGGACTTAAGAAGGAAATACAGCCATATTGTAAAACAAAACATAGGGTACATGCTGTAAAGAGAAATGACAACTTTTGGGAATGTATTGTTGTGGACTACGAGAATAATACTACCAAAAAAATTATCGCTAAGGCTGTTGTATTTGCTACTCCACAATTCATAAATAAAAAGCTATTAGGAGTGGCCTATCCGGTAGCTGTCGATCACTTTAGTTATTACCCCTGGCTGGTGGCCAATATTAGCATTAATGATAAGAAGGCCTTGAATGCAAGGTATCCGCTTGCCTGGGATAATGTGATTCTCCATTCAGGAGCTTTGGGTTATGTAAATGCCTGCCATCAAAGTTTTAGAGAAGATAAGCAAGAAATTGTTATTACCTATTATTATGTTTTTCTGAAAACATTGCCCAAAGCAGAGCGGGAAAAAATTTACCGAAGAACTAAGGAAGAGTGGAATGACTTTATTTTATCAGAAATAAGTAAAGTTCATCCGGATATAAAAGAGAATTTTTTAGCCATAGACGTACACTTATGGGGGCATGGAATGATTTCACCAGAGCCAGGTTTTATGTCATGTCAGGCGCGACAAGCGCTGAGAAATGGCTATGAAGAATCCAACCTTTTCTTTGCTCATTCAGATATCAGTGGTATATCTATTTTCGAGCAAGCCTTTTATAATGGCATTGCAGCAGCTGAAAAAGCTTTAAAAGGAATAGAGCATAAAGAATGATAACTTGGACGAAAGCCTGTTTTAGCAATATCCATCTTAAAGGTGAATGCTGTATCCATAAAGTTTTGAATACAGTATAATTTGGGTCAAGTTAAAAAGTTGGGGAGAAGCATTTAAAATATTATACTTGCAATAAAAAGGTATCGAAACAATAGATAGTAAATTGTTACACGAGCTCTTTCCCAAAGAGTTAATGGATTTCTTTGTAA
>JACCDP010610453.1_pt1 | contig 27358 bp, 23 predicted proteins | sample 7445841 | NCBI WGS metagenome assembly JACCDP01 (sample SAMN15323441, study PRJNA562643) | freshwater metagenome | isolation source: river surface water | place: USA:Blue River Watershed | collected 2017-08-17 | reverse complement strand
GGAGTGGTGAACTTTGTATATTGGAACGGCAAGCCTGCTATTGTTCGTGAAAAAGAGATACAGACCATCAAACTTTTTTTGGATGAACATGAAAATGTACAAGTAAGGCCGATGGAATTAACGGTGCAACAGCGTGTTTTAATAACCAGTGGAACTTTTATGGATCTAACTGCCACGGTGTTAGATGTAAGAAAGAAAGAGGTTAAGGTTTCCATTGATAGTTTAGGTTACGAACTTGTTGCGCTTATCGATAAAAATAAAATCGCAGTTTTAGACGATGTCTTATAATTCAACCATACTCATTACCGGTGGGGCGGGCTTTATTGGCTCGCATGTGGTAAGACGTTTTGTGAATAACTATCCCGATTGCCAAATCGTTAATTTGGATGCGCTTACCTATGCGGGTAATCTCGAGAATCTACACGATATAGAAGCAAAGCCTAATTACGTTTTTGAAAAGGTGAACATCCTTGATACCGCTGAGTTGGAAAGAATATTCACTACCTATCAGCCTGAAGGTGTTATTCACTTAGCAGCAGAAAGCCATGTAGACCGCTCAATTGATTCTCCTTTAGACTTTGTATACACCAACGTAATCGGCACCGTTAACTTACTTAATGCTGCTAAAAAGCATTGGGCAGGAGACTATCAAAACAAAAGATTTTATCATGTATCTACCGATGAGGTATATGGTGCGTTAGGAGAGACGGGCTTCTTTACCGAGCAAACTAAATACGATCCACACTCTCCATACAGTGCTTCCAAGGCTTCGAGTGATCATTTTGTAAGGGCTTATCATGATACCTATGGCTTGCCGATTGTGGTGAGCAATTGCTCCAACAACTATGGGCCTAATCATTTTCCGGAAAAACTGATTCCGCTTTTTATCAATAATATCATCAATAAAAAACCACTTCCGGTTTATGGAGACGGACAATACACCCGCGACTGGTTGTTTGTAAAAGATCATGCGAGTGCTATCGATTTAGTTTATCATCAAGGAAAGAATGGCGATACGTACAATATTGGCGGCTTTAACGAATGGAAGAATATTGACTTAGTAAAACTGCTTTGCCAGCAGATGGATCATAAGTTGGGTAATGCACCTGGCACTAGTGAGCAGCTGATCACGTATGTGAAAGACCGCCCTGGACATGATCGTCGCTATGCGATTGATGCGACTAAGATCAATAAAGAACTGGGCTGGAAACCCTCTGTCACTTTTGAAGAGGGACTTCGGCAAACCATCGACTGGTATTTTGACAATGAAGAATGGCTAAAGCATGTAACCTCTGGTGCTTATCAACACTATTATGAGAACATGTATGCGGATCGCTAACTACATACAAAATTTATGAAAGGCATCATACTCGCCGGCGGATCCGGCACCCGATTGTATCCCATCACCAAGGCTATCAGTAAACAATTGATGCCTATCTATGATAAGCCAATGATCTATTATCCGCTAAGCACCTTGATGCTGGCGGGTATCAAAGAGATTTTGATTATTACGACGCCCGAGGATAACGTTCAATTCAAACGTTTATTAGGAGACGGCTCACAAGTGGGTTGTCGTTTTGAGTATGCGATACAGGAATTTCCTAATGGATTAGCGCAGGCATTTGTAATTGGAGAAAAGTTTATAGGGAATGACAAGGTAGCATTGGTGCTAGGTGATAATATTTTTTACGGCTACGGTTTAGGCCGACAATTGAAAACGTTGAACGAGGTAGAGGGCGGTTATGTATTTGCCTATCAGGTGTCTGATCCGGAGCGTTATGGGGTGGTGGAATTTGATGCCAATAATACAGCCATCAGCATTGAAGAAAAGCCAGCCAATCCCAAATCAAATTATGCGGTACCTGGTCTATACTTCTACGATAACGAAGTAGTGAGAATTGCCAAGGAACTTAAACCTTCGGCAAGAGGGGAATATGAGATCACAGATGTGAATAAAGTGTATTTAGAAAAAAAGAAACTGCAGGTAGCTGTACTAGATAATGGCACTGCTTGGTTAGATACCGGAACCTTTGATTCTCTCAATGATGCTTCTGAGTTTGTGCGGGTGATTGAGAAAAGACAGGGCACTAAGATTGGATGTATAGAAGAGATTGCTTATCGAAATGGACTTATCACTAAAGAGCAACTTTTGCAACAAGCCGAGGAGTTGAAGAAAAGCGGATACGGTGATTATTTAAAAAGAGTAGCGGAAGAAAAACAATAGATGAAAATTGCAGTTATCGGTACTGGCTATGTGGGATTAGTAACGGGCACCTGTTTTGCAGAGACCGGTAACAAGGTGGTTTGCGTAGATATTGACCAAGCGAAGGTTGACAAGCTTTCAGCTGGTCAAATTACTATTTACGAACCTGGGTTAGAGAAATTATTCTTACGGAATATCAAAGAAGAACGGCTTCGCTTTACCACGGATCTTGCCTCAGTGGTGGATGAAGCAGCAATGATCTTTTTGGCACTCCCTACCCCGCCTGGTGCAGATGGTGCAGCAGATCTTAAATATGTATTGGGAGTGGCTGATGAACTCGGGAAATTGCTCAACTCTTACAAAGTAATCGTGAATAAAAGTACCGTACCAGTCGGTACGGCTTATAAAGTAAGAGCGGCAATTGCCAAGAACTATCAAGGCGAATTTGATGTTGTGAGTAATCCGGAGTTTTTACGTGAGGGAGTAGCGGTGGATGATTTTATGAAACCCGACCGCGTAGTGATTGGTACCAACTCGGAGCGAGCCCGCAATTTGATGAGTGAGTTGTACGCTCCTTTTGTACGCCAAGGAAATCCGATCCTATTTATGGATGAGTGCTCCTCGGAACTCACAAAATATGCTGCGAATAGTTTTTTGGCCATGAAGATCTCTTTTATGAATGAGATCGCGCAACTCTGCGAGCGAATGGGAGCCGATGTGGATATGGTGCGCCGAGGAATCGGCTCTGATGAAAGAATAGGTAAACGATTTTTGTTTTCGGGCATCGGCTATGGAGGCTCCTGCTTTCCTAAAGATGTACAGGCCTTGATCCAATCTGCTGATGCTATTAATTATGATTTTAAGATCCTAAAAGCTGTTGAAAGAGTAAACGCGAGTCAAAAGATTCACCTGTTTGAGAAAATAAAAACACACTTTAAAGAAAATCTAAAAGGCAAACGCTTTGCGTTGTGGGGCTTGGCATTTAAGCCTAACACGGATGATATCCGTGAAGCCCCTGCCCTAGCAATCATTGATGTTTTATTGAAAGAAGGCGCTACTGTTTGTGCTTATGACCCGGAGGCAATGCCCAATGTTAAAAACCAATTAGGTGATAACATTGATTATGCCCCCAGTCAATATAGTGCTTTAGAAGGTGCTGATGCATTACTCATAGCCACCGAGTGGAGTGAATTCAGGACCCCTGATTTTGAACTGATGGAGAAACTACTTTCTTCTAAACTTATCTTTGACGGACGAAATTTATTTGAGGTGGCCAAGATGAAACAACAAGGCTATCAATACATAAGTATTGGAAGGCCCACTGATTTAAGATGAATAAAAAGCGTGTTTTAATTACCGGAGCCGCCGGATTTTTAGGTTCGCATCTTTGCGATCGATTTATCCAAGAGGGTTATGAAGTAATAGGAATAGATAATTTATCCACGGGTAGATTATCCAATATTGAGCACTTGTTTTCGCAACAAGAGTTTAGTTTTTATCATCACGACGTTAGCAAGTTTATACATGTGCCGGGGCCGCTGGATTATATTTTACATTTTGCTTCTCCTGCCAGCCCTATCGACTATTTGCAGCTACCCATCCAAACCCTAAAAGTGGGTTCTTTGGGTACGCATAATTGTTTGGGACTCGCCAAGACCAAGAAAGCTAGAATACTAGTGGCCAGCACCAGTGAAGTATATGGAGATCCGCTGGTGCACCCTCAGCATGAGGATTATTGGGGTAATGTTAACCCGGTGGGTCCGCGTGGGGTTTATGATGAGGCGAAACGATTCCAGGAAGCCCTTACTATGGCTTACCATAATTTTCATGGATTGGAAACTCGCATCGTGCGGATTTTTAATACCTATGGTCCACGGATGCGGCTCAATGACGGGCGGGCCCTGCCTGCTTTTTTAGGCCAAGCACTAAGAGGAGAAAATCTCACCGTTTTTGGGGACGGCACTCAAACCCGGAGCTTTTGTTATGTTTCTGACGTGGTGGAGGGAATTTATCGTTTATTGCTAAGCGAGGAAAGCCGACCGGTGAATATAGGTAACCCTGATGAAATCAAACTTTTAGAGCTTGCTAAGGAGGTAATTGCACTATGTGGAACCGGATCGAAAATTGAATTTAAACCCCTCCCACAAGACGATCCCAAGCAACGCCAACCCGATATTAGCAGGGCGAAGGAAGTGTTGGGTTGGGAGCCTGTGGTTATTCGACAAGAAGGGATTGTTTTAACCTACACTTATATACAAAACAGTTGAACAGCTCAAAATAATGAATGTGTTAATGCTCATCATTAGGTATTTGTTATGCAATGCTTTTAACAGGCTTTGGCTTTGCCGTTTTTAAAATCACTTTCCTTAATATATGAATAATTCTTCGGAAAGAGCAGTCAAAAATTACTGAATCGTTTGTTGTTAGGCTCCGATAGTTAGGTGTGTTTGTGGCAATTGAATATTATTGAATTGTACGTCCCCATGAGGTATGCTTGGAATTGAAAACGCTTACAGAAATGAAGCTTAATCCTGCAATTGAAACGAGGATCAAGTTTAATATATCTAAATTGAACATGCTCACTATAAGCTTTATTTTAGTCTAAGGGCTTTTATTTTAAAAGATGTAAGCGTATATCAATCTACACAAGAGTTTTTTAACTAGACAAAATTGAAAAATTATTTTTAACTTGTGATTTTAATAACCTGGTGGATATCCTCTTTAGTAGTTTATTGCTGGCAGGAGATGTTGATAGAAGTTGTTTAAATTAATTGGTGACACGGACAGCCTGATTACTGGGCACGAAAATTAGAACCACGATTTATATTAAAAGAGAATTAGAATTATTAGCAGAGACATGTTTTTTCTATTTATAGACGCGAATGGAAGGGTCAATTCTAAAAGTGAATTGTGTGGTCTAAAAGACTGCGGTGAGTTTGTATATATCCTTTAATCATAACTCATTAGTTAAAGAATATATATACGTTGAACTAAAAGTTAAAAAAATTATAATTTGGGTGCGAAAATTGATCCGAGGTTCTTATTTTAAAAAATCAATAATGAGAGTTACGCTCAGATTATGAAAGCATGTTGACATACTTTACAAAGCGCAATTGATTTTTTAGAAGAGAGATGAGAACTATTTGGTTTATTTTTTACACCTTCCGCAAATAAGTCTTTATATATACATCCTAAATCTATTTATTTTAATCGACCATTATCTTATTAGTTGATCTTTACAGTAAAGAAATAAAGTCTTTAGCCAAGAATATAAAGTATAAAAGATTAAATTTACTTTTTTTACAAAAATATTATGGCTTTAAAAATTGCATTAATTTATAATTATGGACAGCATTACAGATTAGGAATCTTTTCAATCTTAGATGCTAGGCTTGGAATGCATTTTTATTTCGGAGACAAAATGGAAGATGTGAAAAAGTTGGAATATAGTCAGTTGTCGAATTTTAAAATGGAATTGAAAAACATAAATTTAGTTTCTGACCTCTATTGGCAGAGCGGCGCTGTTTCAATATTATTTAAAAATTATGACACTTATATAGTGCATGGTGGCTATCATTATGTTTCTACATGGGTTTTACTCTTATTGTCTAAATTTTTGAATAAAAGGGTGTATCTCTGGACCCATGGATGTTATGGTAGCGAAACCTTACTTAAAGCCAGTATTCAAAATTTATTTTTCCGAATGGCAGACGGCTTATTATTGCATGGTGTACATGCAAGGGAGTTATTAAAAAAGAGAGGGTTTTCTTCTGAAAATCTTCATGTAATTTATAATTCTTTAGATTACCAAAAGCAACTTTTAATTAGATCAAAATTGACGAAATCTAACGTTTATTTTAACTATTTCGGTAATCGAGACCCAGTATTGCTGTATGTGGGACGGTTGTCAAAAGGTAAAAGATTAGATATACTAATTAACGCTGTAGAGAACTTATTAAATAAAGGGATAAGATTAAATCTTGCTTTAGTTGGATCAGGAGCGGAAGAGTTAAATCTTAAGGAAAGGTCTAAAAAAATTTCTAGTAGGGTTTGGTTTTTCGGCTCTGCTTACGATGAAGAAATTATAGGCGAACTATTTTACAACTCGAGTGTTTGTATTTCTCCTGGTAACGTTGGGCTTTTAGCTATGCATTCACTTGTTTACGGAACTCCTGTAATTACGCATTCTGATTTTTCATCTCAGATGCCAGAGTTTGAGGCAATTACAGACAATATTACGGGTTCTTTTTTCATAAAAAACGATGTTACTGATTTGGAAAATAAAATTATTTTCTGGTTATCAAGATTACTAGATCAGGATCTTGTAAAAAATGAATGTTATAAAGTGATTGATGAGTTATATAATCCGAATTGTCAATTTCGATTAATAGAAAAGGTAATTTTCTCTGCTCAAAAATGATAACCTTAGCCTATCTTGTAAATATTTTACGGGTGTCTAATTTCCGAAGGCAAGCAGTTTAAAAACATTTTAAGAAAAATTTATTTAGCCGTCAACTCTCAAATTTATTTTGTTTAGCCATCAAAGTATATTCAGATATCTCTCCCAGGCCAAAAATGTATTTGGATGTGACTAAAGTTTTCCGATTCTTGTGTTTTAAGTAGTCTTAATTTGTAAGGGGGGTGATCTTGATTGGGTTAGGAAATTGTTCGGCAGTAATTGAGTTTAGGTAAAATACTGATTTGACAATCCTCTTACAAGTGATACAAAGTAGTTGGTTCAAGTGAAATACTCGATAATGATTTTAGTGCTATACAAAAAAAAATAAAAAAAATGTATTCAAAAAAAACTAAAATCTATGTTGCTGGTCATAAGGGTATGGTTGGAAGTGCCATTTGGAGAATACTTTCAGCAAATGGCTATTATAATTTATTAGGCAAAACGAGTACTGAGTTAGATTTACGTAATCAAGAGGCAGTGAAACAATTTTTCACTGAATTACAGCCTGAAGTTGTTATTGATGCTGCGGCACGAGTAGGAGGAATACTCGCAAACAATGAGTTTCCGTATCAATTCATTATGGAGAATATGCAAATTCAAAATAATTTAATTGATACAGCACTGAAATCAGGGGTGGAAAAATTTATATTTTTAGGAAGTTCATGTATTTATCCTAAGCTAGCTCCACAGCCGTTGAGGGAAGAATATTTGTTGACAGACGTTTTAGAATCAACTAATGAATCATATGCAATTGCTAAAATTACAGGTGTAAAAGCCTGCCAGGCTATACGCAAGCAATTTAATAAAGACTATGTTAGCTTAATGCCAACTAATTTATATGGGCCATATGATAATTTCGATTTGAATACCTCTCATGTGTTACCTGCGATGATCAGAAAATTTCACGAAGCAAAAGAAACCAAAAATCCGTCAGTATCTCTTTGGGGTAGCGGTAAGCCTATGAGGGAATTTTTATTTGTCGATGATTTAGCAGCTGCTATTATCTTTACTTTAGAGAATAAATTACCCGATTATTTATATAATCTAGGTACAGGGGAAGATATAACGATAAAAGAATTAGCTGAAACTATTCAAAAAATAGTAGGATATCAAGGTCGAATTATTTGGGACACCTCAAAACCGGATGGAACACCTCGTAAGTTAATGGATGTTTCTAAAATGAACTCATTGGGATGGAAACATAAAATAAATTTGAAAGATGGGATTCAACATACATATACTTGGTTTTTGGATAATATTGAAAGGATTAAGCAAGTGAAGATCAATTAATGATTCTACTAGGCTGTGAAAAATGAGAAATTTAGCTACTGTGATAATTGAAAAGTTGGTATTTAATTGTTTCCTCGTAGCTGTGAAATAGAAGAAAATTTTCTCACAAATTAAAGACTTAAATAAGTTCAGAGATTATACGTTATCCGGTTTCTTTGCTCTAAAAGGTTTTGTATAACTTTCTTTGTGAAGCTAAAAAAGATATTATTTAGGGTGTTAAAATAGTTCTATCATCATATTTTAACCATTGGCACTACTGACTATTTTGAGAAAATGAAATTATGTTGATGGCTTAATATCAGATAAGATCAACATTACTAGAATTAAATAAAACAGTCAATATATTCAAAGTGTTAAATAAGAACTTAGACTTTGATTATAATATTTAAAAATAAAAAAAATGAATGTCTCAAAACAGAAAACAGCTCTAATCACCGGTGTCACAGGTCAAGATGGATCCTATTTGGCAGAACTATTACTTGAAAAAGGGTATATAGTCCATGGAGTAAAACGTCGTGCATCTTCTTTCAATACACAACGAATAGACCATTTGTATGTTGATCATCATGAAAATAATGTGAACTTCAAATTGCATTACGGTGATTTGACAGATTCTATGAATATAATGAAAATTATCCAAGAAGTACAACCCGACGAAGTATATAATCTAGGGGCAATGTCTCATGTTAAAGTTTCATTTGACTCCCCTGAATATGTAGCTAATGTTGATGGAATAGGAACTTTGAGAATCTTAGAAGCTGTAAGAATCTTAGGCATGGAAAAGAAAACAAGAATTTATCAGGCATCAACTTCTGAATTGTATGGGGGATTGGCTGAAAATAAAAATGCAGCTGGGTTTTATAATGAAAACTCTCCCTTTTATCCACGTTCACCCTATGGAGTAGCTAAAATTTATGGTTTTTGGATTACGAAAAATTATCGTGAAGCTTATGGCGTTTATGCATGTAACGGCATTTTGTTTAATCATGAATCACCACGACGTGGAGAGACTTTTGTAACGCGTAAGATCACCATGGCAACGGCAGCTATTGCTAAAGGGAAACAAGAGTGTCTCTATCTCGGGAATTTAAATGCTCACCGCGATTGGGGACATGCAAAAGATTATGTAGAGGCAATGTGGCTAATTTTGCAGCAAGATGTCGCTGAAGATTATGTCATTGCTACTGGAGTTACGACCTCCGTGAGAGATTTCGTTAAAATGGCTTTTAAAGAAATTGGAGTGGAATTAGATTTTCAAGGAGAAAACGAGAATGAGACCGCAACTGTTATATCTTGTGATAATCCTTTGTACCAACTTGAAATAGGGAAAGTTGTAGTAAGAATAGATCCTGAATATTATCGCCCTACAGAAGTAGATTTGCTAATTGGTGACCCTACTAAAGCCAAATTGTTGGGTTGGAAGCCAAAATATGATTTGGCTGCTTTGGTTAAAGAAATGGTGGAAATGGATTTGAAATTGTGTTAGTTAATGAATATTGCTTAAAGAAAGAAAATAAAAAATTCAATTATTTAAGAAGAGTTTAATGAAAGGAAGCAAGACATATTTTTGCACTTTTGCGGATTCAAGATTTCAGCCGACCTTGAAAAGGATTGAAAGCGAGGCCAGATCTTCGGGTTTTTTCGATGATGTTTTCATTTTTAATGAATTTAATCTGAATAAAGATTTAAAAAAAAAATTCGGTAGTATTTTAAAATATAGAGTTAAAGGTTTTGGGTTTTGGATATGGAAGGTCTTCATTATTCAAGATGTTCTTTCAAAAATAAAGGAGGGAGATATTTTATTATATACAGATTCGGGTTGTAGTATCAATAAAAAAGGGTATCATAAATTCCTTGATTATATTAGATTAGTTAACGAATCAGAGTTAGGAATATTAGCTGTTTCTTTAGAAGATAATTTTTTAGAAAGCAAATACACGAAAGGAGATTTATTTGATTATCTAGGTGTTAGAAACAATAGTACGATTTATAATACACCTCAAATTCAGGCAGGTGTATTATTGATTAGAAAAAATGATAATTCAGCTGTTTTCTTTAAGAAATGGCAAAAAGTGTATGAGGAAGACATCAGTCTTGTGAATGATGATCCATCAAAACATTCAAACTTTCCCGAATTCATAGCGCATAGACATGATCAAAGTGTTTTTTCAATATTGTTTAAACTGAATAATCAAGGGGTTACGATTCCTTTAAGTGACGTTTGGGTGAAAAAGTTAGAAGATTTAGAATTATTGAATTCAAATCCTATTTTAGTACTTAGAAAAAAAAACAAAAAAATATTTGGTTTGATTTACCTTTTTATCAATTGGCTAAAAGATTTTGTAGCAAAAAAAAGAATATTTTTAACTAACTATACTTTGTTTCACTTGAGTTGAGGCTTAAAAAGGAAGTTATAGCCTTCTTACTGTCGAATATTTTATAAAATATGTTTTGGAACTATGAAGAGTGGACAAATGCTTTTTTGATACAATTTATTGCAGTCATTCTCGCTTTTATTGTCGGAAAAAAAAGTCAAGTTAAGGATACGGATATTATTATTGCTATTTCTTTGGTAAGCCCAGTGCCACCATTTACAATTTCAGATGGAGTTGCAGGTGCTATTTTGTTTAGTGACCTTCTAGCTATTTATTTGTTTTTAAGGGATAGAACTCGAATAAGGATAACAATTTTGGTAGCTCTAAATTTTTTACTGTATGTAATGTGGCCCATTTTCTCAACCCTCTTGTCAATTATTTATTCCAACTTTGCTAGTCACTTAGTAGTTTTTGATCAAAAAATATTTGCTATTCAATCTTTACGTTACTTTTTTTACTTTATCTTATTTACTAAGTTCACTTCTAAGTTCTATGATAGCCCCGCTTATTTGTTGAAATTGTTTAAAGTTCAATCTGTAATACTTTTTTTTGTTTTTTCTGCTATATTACTAGGCTATTTTGGCGTGGCTAAAGTTGACGCTTGGAACGAATTGTCACAAATAGATCTTGGGGTAGGTAATCTAGGGAAAGGTGGTATGTTTCTCTATCGAGGTGGTGTGGGAACTTTGGGAACAATAGTAATTCCCGTAATCTATTTTTGTTATATTAACGGAAAAGGATTTTATAAATATCTTATGATATTTATGATTTTCATTATTCTAATGGCAATTCTTTTTTCTGGCTCTCGACAGGGTATTAGCTTATCTTTACTTTCATTACTACTCTCCTTACTTCTTTTTAAGCAATATAAAAGCGCTATTCAATTTATAGTAATTGTTTTTTTTATCGTATTTGGGATTATGCAAAATCAATTTATTCGGGAAACATCGGATTGGGTTCTAAATCGGTATGAGATATTATTAGATGCCAATATAGATTTAAACGATGAAATTAAGGATAGAAGTTTTTTAGTAGATGATGCTAAAAATCAAGAAAAAGATATTTTTTATGAAATAAATGGATTTGGGCTTGGAAGCGTAATAGTTTCAACTGAGTCCGATTACTACAACACATATTCTTATTTTGGAATTGTAGGCTCATTGATTTATTATATATTCATATTTTTAACCTTTCTAAACATATATAAAATTTGGCATAGAACTATTAACATAGCAAACAAAAATATTACATTAATTTCATTATTAATTGCATTGATATTACCTATGTATGGCTTTCAGCAATGGTATATTATGACTCATAGCCCCTCTAATTCAATGAATGTATTTCTAATTTTGTTTTTGTTTTCTGTGGGATTGGCGGAAAGAAAAACTTAAATAATAAATGAATGCGACGAATATGCAAAATGCTATTTTTATCTTATTAGTTTTAAGAGAAGTGATTTTTGTGGTTGTTCTATTTTAAGATATTTTTTTAGTACTTAAGTTATCTTTTGCTTATTTTTTTATACGAAATTATTCATGATAATTGTTGATCTTTTACTGAAATGCTTTCTGACGTACGAATTAGCTATTTAAAATTCTTATTTGAATTTTGCATTGGTGACACCTTGAGATTTATTAGTGCGATTTAATTTATCCTAAAGGGACTTAGCTTCGAAATTATTACTTTGATTATTAAAAAATGACAGTATACTATAGGATTGAATTTAAGTGAATTGTAACGTAACTTGAAACTGTTAAATGATTGCTGTGAGTCTTTTAGCTACTAACTTTAAGACTTTCGCTACTTAATTTGATATGCCTTTAGAAATTATTGATTTTTAAAAAAATCTTTTTTAAGAACGAGAAGTTTAATGCTAAAATTGAATTTTACATTTTCAAAATATTTTAAAAATACGTTTGTAACTAATTCTTTTTGGTCTTTATTGGGTTCGTTTACTTCAAAAGGTATTAATTTTATTGTAATTTCTTGGATAGCACGTATTTTAGGACCTGAAGATTTTGGGGAGTACAACGTAATTCAATCAACTGTAGGAGCGTTTGGCACTCTTTCAGGTTTAGGACTTGGTTTGGCGGCTACAAAATTAGTGGCTGAATATAGAGATAAAGATATAGAAAAAGTTGGACGGATTACAAGTACTCTTTATTTGCTTTCTATTGTAGCAAGCTTTACTGTAGCAATTGGTTTTTTTAGTTTAGCGCCCTTGGTTTCTAAAAATATATTAAATAATGGCAATCTTACACTACTTCTGCAAATTACATCAATAATTGTAGTATTTGATTCTCTTAATGGTGTACAAAACGGAGTATTATCGGGTTTGGGAGCTTTTAAAGAAATTTCATTTATTGGCATTATTGTTGGAATAGCAACTTCACCATTGTTAGTTTTTGGGGCATTTTATTTTGGCTTAACAGGGGTAACTGTAACACTTTTACTGTCAAGATTAATTAATGTACTTGTTAATATAATTTATCTGAATAGGAGGTGTAAAATTCATGCCATATCTGTTGCTCCTCAAATGAACAAAGATGTTTTGAAGAGCATTTTTAGTATTGGTATTCCCTCTTTTCTGAGTAGTTTCTCTACTAGTCCCGTTAATTTCGTCTCAACTTCCATTTTCGTAAATCAACCTTTAGGTTATCTCTATTTAGGGAATTATAGTGCTGTTGTACAGCTAAGATCTTTAGTCCTTCTTTTGCCAGATAGTGTTGGAAATGTAATTATGTCTCAATTAGCTAATGCTTTTGGAAATAATAATATACTCAGATTTAAGAGAACAATTATTGTTGCTTTTTTGGGGAATTTAGTTTTGTCTGTTTTGCCTTCAATTCTCTTATTTATTTTTGCAAGTTTTTTTCAAAATATATTTGGAGCTCAATTTGAATTGAGTAATACTTTAATATTTGTTGTGCTGTCAACTGGAGTATTGGTGGCTCTAACTAATGCAGTTGGTTATATTTTTATTTGCTCTAATTTAGTTTGGTATGATTTTATTTTGAGAATATTTTGGGGAGTTGCGCTTATTCTGATAATAATAATTTATGGGAAATATCATGGAACGGTTGGATATGCTACATCCATTTTTGGTGCTTCGGTTTCACACATAATTGCTCAGTTGATTGTTTTGGTAGTAAAGTTAAAATTTAATTACACTCGATAATGAGAAAAAGTATATTTATCAATATTATAACTCCTTTTACGAACGTAACATTTAAAAGACAACTTTCAGATGAATTTCAAAGACAGGGTATTTTCTTTTTTGAGAACAGTACAGATGACCGAGTTTGGGATATGGTTGTTGTTTATGAAGGTTTGAAAACTGAATTGAAAATAAGATGTAAGCTTGGTGGAACAGTATTTATATCAGGAGAGCCGCCAATGAGTAGAAAGTACTCAACAAAATTTTTGCGGCAGTTTGATCATTTAATAACATCTCATACAAACTTGAAACACCCAAATAATCACCTTAATCAGCAAGCATTACCTTGGCATTTTGGATTAAATTTTAGGACAAAAAAATTTAATTTCAATTGGGATGAACTGAATCAAATGCAAGCTCCTAAAAAGTCAAAAAAAATTGCGTTAATTTCCTCAGATAAGAAATTAATGCCTGGACATATACAAAGGGTGGCATTTTTGGATGCACTTAAAGCTAAATTCTCAAATCAAGTAGATTTTTTCGGGCAGGGAATACACCCAATAGACGATAAGGCTGATGCAATTTTACCTTATCAATTTACAATATGCATTGAAAACTCTTTTATTAATAATTATTGGACAGAGAAAATAGCTGATTCCTTTCTAGGGTTTTCTATACCTATTTATTCTGGTTGTATGAATATAACCGATTATTTTGATGTTAATTCATTTATAAAAATAGATGCTTTTAAAATAAATAAATCAATTGAAATCATTGATGATGTGCTTTTGAATTCCGATAAAATTTACAATCAGAAATTAAAATATTTAATTGAATCTAGAAATGATATTTTGAAAAAATACAATATTTATCCTATGTTGAGCCAATTTTATGATGCGTATTGCTCTCATGAAATTTTCGCCAAGCACAAGCTGCATGAGTTAAAGCCTTCAGAATCGTTTTGGGATTATAAAATAAAAATGTACTGTTTAAGATTTAAACGCAAAACTAGTCGATTTAAATCTTTAAGCACGATTCTACCATAAAGTTGGCAAAAGTGGAATTTTTTTAAAAAATTATTTCTAACCTAAAAAATTGCTTGATTTATTTTTAGCTAGCGCAAAAGATGCGTGAAGCCATCTCTGAAATAAATGTTTGTTATTGCATAGTTAAATACTGGTCTGTTCTTAAAAGAATTTTATTACTAATTCTAGAACAGTTTTAATATTCTTAAAATTTTTAATGTTAATTCATGTATGGTATTAAAAATTTAATTTAAATTATCTAGCCGTAAAAAAATTCGGTTAATTGTTTTCAATTATTGACCTTATTCACATTGCAGAAAACTATTTATAAAATACGTGTATTTGGTTTAATTTAGAAATTAATCTAATGAAAATTTTATTGATTTCTCATAATATTTATCACCACATGATTCCATTCGCTAATGGTTTAGTTAATCAGGTTGGTGTTGATAATTTTAGATTTGCTGTATTAGACCCTCCTGAGGAATTTAGGCTAAAAATGGGGTTTAGTTCAGATGATTCAAAACAGCCCTGGACAATACTTTTATATGAACAGAAAGTGGATTTTACCGAGTATAAAAAGTGGTTCGAAGAATCAGATGTAGTTCTATTTAATAGCCGTGGAATCTTTAACTTGGCTAAAAGGCGTTTGAGTCAAGGAAAATTAACTTTTTATTTTTCAGAACGTTGGTGGAAACCGGAAATAGGTAGATGGCGTCTATTGCATCCTCGATACATTAAGTATTCATTATTAATTCGTCAATTATCTAAGAATCCTGTTTTTTATTATTTAGCACAAGGTGGATATGCAGAAAACGATATCAGATTTATTACAAAATTTGAAGATAGAATTTGGAGATTTGGTTATTTTACTGATGTAACAGAAAATGTTTCAGAAAACACTGAAAATGCAATTGTTAAAATTTTGTGGTGTGGTAGAATGATTAAATGGAAAAATGTTGATGTCTTAATAAAAGCATTTAGCATTTTAATTAAATGCAATCCAAATTGTTTTTTGACATTAATCGGTGATGGGGATGAAAAGGCCAATTTATTTAATTTGGCTAAAAAGTACCTGCCAAATAATAGTTATATGTTTTTGCCCTCTCAGCCTGTAAATATAATTAGAATGAAAATGAATGAGGCTGATATTTATGTAATGCCAAGTAGCGGAGAAGAAGGTTGGGGAGCTGTTGTTAATGAGGCTATGGCTGAAGGTTGTGCTGTGATTGCCACAGAAGATTCGGGAGCCGGCAAATCAGTTATTCAACACGGAATTAATGGCATGTTATTTAAATCGGGTGATTGGAAAAGTTTATATAACATGCTTGAATTATTAGTACAAAATGAAATAATTAGAACTAATCTTCAGGTTAACGGGAAAAAGGATATTTCAGAAAATTGGTCTCCCGAATTGGCAGCAAAAAGGTTTATATCAAAATGTAGAGCAATTTTAAATGGTTATGAGTCACCTTTATTTCAAAAAGGACCATTTAGTGGGCCATAGAGGCATGAATGAAATTTGAGTTGTTTAATTACTTATGCACATGAAAAAACTTTCTATTATTATTCCAGTTTTCAATGTTGAAAATTATGTTGCCAAATGTATTAAATCCTGCCTGAATCAAGATTTATGTTCTTCCGATTACGAAATAATTATTATCAATGATGGGTCTAGAGATAATAGTTTAAAAATTGTAAATGAAGTTGCTAAAAATGAGAAAAATATTATTGTTGTTTCACAAGAAAATTCTGGATTGAGCTTAGCTCGTAACAACGGCTTGAAAATTGCTCAAGGTGAATATATTTGGTTTATTGATTCGGATGATTGGATAGAAACTAATTGTTTAGGCAGCATTATTGAAGAATTAATTGATGTTGATGTGCTTGCGATGGGATACATAGATGCGCTTGATAATTCTCTAATTAATAGAAGACTTGATGTTTATAAATCTAAGATTGTTAGTGGAATTGATTTACTGCAAAATGATTTTATTATTCCTGCTCAATTTTATATTTATAGTCGTCAATTCTTAAAGGACAAGAATTTATTTTTTCTACCCGGGGTTTATCATGAGGATTTTGAGTTTACTCCAAGAATGTTATTTTTTGCTAAAAAAATCAAATTATTTACTCAGCTTGTTTATTTTTTTTATAAACGGCAAGGGTCTATAACAACTAGTGTAATTCCAAGAAGATCCTTTGATTTGATTAAAATCGCATTAAATCTTATTTTATTTGAGCAAAAATGTGTTAATAAAAAATATAAGCACATCTTTCATAATATGGTTTGGCTAGCCTTAAATAATGCTTTGTTTAATTCATTGATAATGGATAAAAAAGCTAGATATTTACTTGCCATGGAGCTATACAATCAAAGATGGGTGTTTAAATATTTAAATTACACTACGATTCTAAAATACAAGATAGAACGAATCCTCTTTGATGCTTTTCCGAGGAATTGTCTTTTCATATATCGATTAATCATTAACTTTAAGTATTTGGGGTCTAAAAATATTTAATCTGATCCATTTAAGCTTTTATGTGAAAAGCTTAAATTTGAATTTTCTTTGTGTTACGGCTTTTAAAAATAGAGTTTACTACGTGTTCAAATAAAAAATGAAACCTTGATTTCAATGAAATTTCAAAAATATGTTGATATTAAAGCTGTCTTCTTATTTATGAATTATTACAAGTTTATAACTTTAGAATCACTTTTTCAATTTTAGAATAGTTTATTTTTACCATAAAAGCATACTTATTATAACTTACATATGAATTCATTTGCACTATTGTGATAATTATTTTCCATAGTTATTTGTCTCATCTGTTTTATAATTAATTATGTTTTTTATTCTCTTCGGCTTGCTAATAATATAAAGCTCTAAGATTTATTAGTTTTTTATTTAAAAATCAAGCTAGTTAAGTTCAATTTTGCTAAATAGTAATTAAAATATCAAAAACAATTTTCTTGAAATCAGGTGATGACATTCTTGAATCTATGTGGATTGTCTTAAAAAAAATGTGAGTTTTGGCATGAAATAATACAGTCTCTATTACAACGGATAGTTTATTGCTTGTCGTGATATTTTCTTTCCTTAATGGCATACGGTTTAAATCACATTCGTCTTTTAGAACTATGTTATAGTTTTAAGCAATTATTATTGTGATCTTTGGTGAGTTTTCTTAAGTAATAGCATAACTAATTGTTTAAATAAGTTTTGATTTAGTTTCAATAGTAAAAATTTGAAAGAAAATGCTTCATGAATTTTTAAGTTATAATAATTTAATGCTTTCAGTGTTTTCAATTTAAAAATAAATTAATAATGTGGTTCATTAAAAACAAAATCCGATTTATTTATAGAAATATTAGAATGGCTTTTTTACGTTGGTGGAAGGGGCTCAAATACGTACATAATACATTTATTATCGGAGAAAATTGCCACATCTCTCCTGATTTAGTAGCAGGTGCCTATTCTTATATAGGACCAAGATGCATAATTTATCCAAAAGTTGTTATCGGGGAATATACTATGTTAGCTAATGATGTAGCTATAATTGGAGGAGATCATATTTACGATAAGCCTGGAATGCCTGTTATATTTTCTGGTAGGGGGGAATTAAATCCGACGATAATTGGGAAAGATGTATGGATAGGCGCCTTTGTTAAAATTAGAACAGGAGTTAAAATTGGGAATGGTGCTATAGTCGCTTTTGGATCAGTTGTAACAAAAGATGTTGAGGCGTATTCTGTTTATGGCGGTATACCGGCAAAGAAGTTAAAAGACAGATTCCCAAATATACAAGATAGAATCGATCACGATGCTGTTTTGAAAAAAGGGTATCTAGATTGTGGATTCAATTTTAATTTATTGTGTGATTAGATTAATTAGTCGCGTAGTGGGCATGTGTTTAAAATAAATTAAATTTCGAATTAGCAAGAGCATTTTGTAAGTTATTTTTTTGATTTTACTTTTTAAAAAATAATCATTACTAACATAATCTAAGTTTATTTATGAAAAAAAATATATTAATTGTTGGAGCAGGTTTTTCAGGTGCAGTTTTAGCTGAAAGATTTGCAAAAAAAATAGACTGTTCTATTACGATCATTGATGAGAGAAACCATATTGGGGGTAATTGTCATACTGAAAGAGATTCTTCAACTGGAATAATGGAGCATATATACGGGCCTCACATTTTTAATACTAATAGAAAAGACGTTTGGAATTATGTAAATAAATTTTGTGAAATGGTGCCTTTTATCAATAGGGTAAAATCAGTTGTAAATAATAGTATTTATTCGATGCCCATTAATTTACATACAATAAATCAATTTTTTAATAAAAGTTTAAGTCCGCGGGAGGCTATTGATTTTATTGCTGAATTAGGTGATAAAAGAATTGTAAAAGCACAAAATTTTGAAGAGCAAGCTATCAAAATGTTAGGACATGAACTTTATTATGCTTTTTTTTACGGATATACCAAAAAGCAATGGGGATGTGAACCAAAAGAATTAGCTGCTTCAATTTTGACAAGGTTACCAGTTAGATTTAATTATGATGATAATTATTACAACTCTGAATTCCAAGGTATTCCTAGAGAAGGTTATACCAACTTAATTGGTAATTTGATAAATAATAAAAATATTTTTTTAGAATTAAACACAGCATTCAAAAAAGAGATGATGCAAAAGTTTGATTATGTTTTTTATACTGGACCCATTGATAGATTTTTTGATTATAAATTTGGTAATTTAAGTTATCGAACTGTTTTATTCGAAAAACATGAAGATGTTAATGATTTTCAAGGTAATGCCGTAATAAATTATCCTGAAATGAACAAGCCGTATACAAGAATTCATGAGCATAAGCATTTTACACCTTGGGAAAAATTTGATAAAACAATATATATTATAGAATATAGTAAAGAAACTGAAAATGGAGATATCCCTTATTACCCAAAGAGATTAGCTAAGGATTTGCAAATATTTGAACAATACAAAATTGAAGCTTATAAAACAGAAAAGATTTCTTTCGTCGGAAGGTTGGCAACCTATCGGTACTTAAATATGGATCAATGTATAGCTGAGGCAATTGATTTTTCAAAAAAATCAATAACTCTCATAAATAATAATAAAAATGCACCAAAATTTAGTATATTATGAAAATAACATTAGTCTTGGGACATGAATTGCCATTTCCATCACAAAAAGGGGGGGGGGTTAATTCACTTTTAGGCCAATTAGTTGATAATTTTGTGAAATTAGGACACGAAGTGACTGTTTTTTCACCCAAGTACAAAGAATTACTAGACTATGAGGTTAAACATGGCGTGAGACATATAAGAGTTAAAGGAGCAAATAGAAAGAAAAATTTGGGTTTAAATTTTTTTTGCGGTATTCCCTACTTTTTTCGAGTCTTGTTAAGGATTGAATATTCTGATATTTTAAGTTGTCACATGTGGCATGGTTTTTTGTTTTCCTTTTTTAATGTTAGTAAAATTAAGATACATACTGTTCATAGAGATCCTAAAAAACTCTTAGTATTATTCAAGTTTTTTGATAGAATTTATTTTGCTTCTGATAGTGTATGTGACGAAGCAAAAAAAATATTGCCCAGTATGAAAAACAAGTTTAAAACTGTTTATAATTGTGTGGATTATAATAATTATACCTTTTCAAAGCCAATTATTAAAAATGAGATCAAATTTTTATATGTTGGCAGGTATTCAAATGACAAAGGGTTGATGTCATTATTTGAAGGAATGAAAAAGGCGATTACTTTTGATACAAATATTAAATTAAAAACAATTGGACCATTAAATGCAGAGGGTGGAAGTGAGACAAATTTGATTGAGCAACTAAAAACATTTATAACTAATTATAATTTAGAAGAACATATAGAAATTTCGGGTCCAATTTATGACAGGAAAGAACTTGATAATGAAGTTTCGAATCATCATGTTGTCGTATTGCCATCAATTTTTGGAGAAACTTTAAACATGGTTGTTTTAGAGTGTATGAGAATAGGTCGAGCACAATTGATTTCAGATCTTCCAGCAAACCTGCCTCTTAATGTTGAAGGTGTAACTGGATATTTTTGTAGTGTAGGTAATTCAGATGCTTGGTTTCAATCTATTTTAAAAATTACCAAAGAAATTAGAAGTGGAAAAGATTTTGGTATAAATTCCTTTGAATATGGTAAACAAAAGTTTTCCTCCGAAGTGGTAAGTTATGAGTATATAAATGATTTCATGGGTTTGATTAATAAAACTTAAAAATGCAAAATCTTGTATACAAATCACCAACTCAAAAAGACCCCTATACTTCTTCCTGGTCTTTAAAAGAAGTCTTAGGGATTCGTCTTTGGCAAATTGTATGGCTTTTGTTTTTTAGAACTTCTCCAAAATTATTTGGAAGATATTGGCGTGTATTTTTATTGAAATTATTTGGAGCTAAACTTACCTGGGATGTATTCTTGTATTCTTCGTCTAAAGTATATGTGCCCTGGCTTCTAAAAATGAAAAGTAGATCTTGTTTGGGGCCAAATACAGAAATCTATAATTTAGGGCCTGTAGAAATTGAAGAAAGGGTCACTATATCACAATATTCATATATTTGTAATGGAACGCATGATTTTTCTAATTCTCGTTCCCCATTGTTGGTTGGATATATCAAAATTCACAATGATGTTTTCGTGGGAGCAAGATCTTTTATAATGCCAGGAGTCGAAATTGGCGAATTCGCAGTAATTGGCGCCTGTTCAGTCGTAACTAAAAATGTAGAGCCTTGGGCAGTTGTAGTCGGTAATCCTGCGAAGTTTATTAAAAAAAGGGTCATTAATGAATGAAAAATTATCATTAACCGCAATTGTACTTGCTTATAACGAAGAACAACATTTACAGCGTTGTATAGATTCATTGAAGGACGTTTGCTCTGACATTGTTATTATTGATTCTTTTTCGACAGATAAAACGCTAGAAATTGCTGTTAAAAATGGAGCACGGTTTTACCAAAATAAATTTATAAATCATGCTAGCCAATTGAATTGGGGCCTTTTAAATGGAGAGATTACTACAGATTGGATTTTTAGAGTAGATGCTGATGAATATTTATCTACTAAATTAGGTCAATACCTTATTGATAACTTATCACATGTAGGGTCAAGTGTAAATGGGATTATGGTAAACCGACTGATGTTCTTTTTTAATAAGCCCTTAAAAATGGGGGGTATGTATCCTATCAAACATTTAAGAATTTGGAGAAAGGGAACGGCTATTTGTGAAAAACGTTGGATGGATGAAAGGATGAGATTAAATTCTGGAGAAGTTGTGACTTTTGAAGGAGATTTAATAGATCATAATTTAAATAAATTGACATGGTGGATTCAGAAACATAATAGTTATGCTACCAAAGAAGCAATTGATATTTTAGATAAAAGGTATAATTTTTCAGATTCTAATGTCCTTGTAGGACGTTTTTTTGGAGATGTGGAAGAACGTAGAAGATGGCTTAAAATAAAATATTTGCAACTGCCTTTATTTATAAGGCCCTTTTTATTTTGGTTCATTCGCTACTTTTTACAAGGAGGATTTTTAGAAGGGACGCGAGGATTTATTTGGAATATTTTGCAATGTTGGTGGTATCGTTTTTTGGTAGATGCAAAAATATACGAAGCTCATAAAGCAGCTGGAAAAAATAAAATGAAATTGATTCAGTATTTCAAAGAAGAATATGGATATGATGTTACTAAAGTAGGGTAATAAATAGTAAAGTAGTTATAATAATAGTTTGTTTCATTTGAGTATTTAAATTATAAAGAAGTATTTTTTTCGCGAAAAAACAAATTTGGACGTAGGATGGTTTTATCTATTATAGCAAAAAAAAGTTAATAAACGAAATTATTAATAGGTTCGCAAAAAAATTACATCATTATTCAACAAGTAATTTGACTCTATTTGATGTTAATTTGTAAAAAGTTTGAAAGTGTTTTAGTAAATGTATTAAATAAAAAACGCAACCTTAAAAGTAGAAAAAGAGATTTGTGATAAATAGAAATATTAAATTAAGTACCGATTTCTTTTTTGAAAATTAGAAAAATTATTGACAAGCTAAACTGAATTTCAGTCAAAGCCAAAACTTTAATGTAATAGCTGATGTAATGGTTAATATTTTCTAATATTTACTGTAGTTTTATTTTGCACTTAATTATTTAATATGAAACAACTTTCAGAAATTCAAGTCTATGAGAAGGAGATTAGTTTAAGGGACCTTTTAGGTGTGATTCAGTCTTGGTACAAGTTCTTAATAAATCACATTTTCTTGATCGCAATTTTTGGATTTATAGGAGGCTTGCTTGGTTGCTTCTATACTTTAATTACGGATACTAAGTACAAGTCAGAGCTCCGCTTTGTCGTTAAAAGTGAGGGGGCCTCTTCAGGACTTAGCGGAATGTTGGGTGGCTTAGGTTCTGTTTTAGGTGGTAGCACTATGGGATCGCCTTTGGAACGAACTATTGAAATTGCTAGCTCTGACAGAATTGTAGGTTCTGCCCTTTTGTCTGAGGTAGAAATTGAGGGAAGAAATGAAATTTTAGCCAATAGTTTAATTCGGATTAATAAATTACATGAGAAATGGAAAACAGATACTTTACTCAACGACATTAAATATGATAAACGAGATACATCGATAGAGTCTATGGCCTTTCCTAAGCGGAAAGCTATAAAGTTGCTTGAATCACTATTGATTCCAAAAACTGGGGATGGTATAATAGCAAAGTCTATTGATAAAAAATCTGGAGTAGTTACACTGTCTGCAACCCATACAAATGAAGATTTTGCAATAGTGTTAACAAAAGAAATCTATAATAAATTAAGAGATTTCTATGTTGAGCAAATGATTACATCTGCTGCCAATAATGTATTAGTTCTTCAAAAAAAGGTAGATAGCATTAAATTTGAATTGTCTCGAGTGCAGTCTTCGTATGCCAGAACCACAGATCAATCTTTTGGATTATTATTTCAGGAAGATAAGGTAGAACTTAGGAAACTTGCAGTGCGTGAGCAAATGTTATTGGCGATGTATGCTGAAGCGCAAAAAAATTTGGAAACTTTCAAATTTATGAATGACTCGGCTATCCCCACATTAACAGTCATTGATATGCCTTATTCTCCGTTAAAAAAAATACAGCCCAGTAAGGTTTTATTTACTTTTACTGGTGCTTTTTTAGGGGCATTCTTGACTTTCCTTTTTATAGCCATCCGACGCTGGTACAAAAATCTCATGGCTTCTTAATAAATGTCGAACCTTGTTACAGTTCCTTGGTATTCGCATTTACGAGGCCTCTTTGCAAAAGGCAATCCCAACAGTTGTTGAGAAATTATGTGCCGACATTAATTATGTTGACCAAACTCAATGCATCAGCGCTACCGGAGCCCATGGGTTAGTAGAGGCCTATAAAGACGCTTCTTTTAAAAATATTCTTCAACAGTTTTACTGGAATCTACCCGATGGTATGCCGCTGGTTTGGTGGGGCCGTTTAAGGGGATATTCAAAAATGGATCGTTGTTACGGTCCTGATTTTTTTGCGGGGGTTATGCAAGCTACTTCTAGATTGGAAGTGGCTCATTTTTTTTGTGGGGGTAAGCCGGGAGTGGCGGAACAATTAAAAACTGCCGCTGAATTAAAGTGGAAGAATAACAATGTGACTGGTACATATAGTCCGCCGTTTAGGCCCATGCAAGAAAAAGTTTGGGCAGAATTGGTCTCAAAAATCAATGAATCCAAAGCACAGGTTGTTTGGATTGGATTGAGTACTCCCAAGCAGGAGAAATTTGCATTTGAGTTATCAGAGCGCGTAACGGTGAAATTTATCATCACGGTGGGGGCAGCTTTTGACTTCCATACTGGTCGATTGGCACAAGCTCCTAATTGGACGCAAAGAGCAGGACTAGAATGGTTCTTTCGTTTATTAATAGAGCCCCGGCGCTTATGGAAACGCTATATAGAAATTGTGCCTAAATTCGCGATACTGGCAATGGTTGATTTAATCAAGTATTACCTGCACAAAAGATCTTGATATGCAAAAAGTACTGGTCTGTGGAGCTGGAGGCTTCATTGGTGGACATCTGGTTAAAAAACTAAAAAAAGAAGGATGTTGGGTACGTGGAGTGGATATCAAACACCATGAATTCGCTACCTCCCCGGCAGATGAATTCATTATAGGTGATTTAACTCGTCAGGAAGAAGTAGAAAAAGTACTGGATCAGCCTTTTGACGAGGTTTATCAGTTAGCGGCAGATATGGGTGGTGCCGGATATATTTTCACCGGAGAAAATGATGCCAACCTGATGTTTAATTCGGCATCAATTAGTTTAAATATTATTCAGCAGGCCTATTTAAAAGGAGTTAAGAAGATATTCTACTCATCTTCAGCTTGTATATATCCAGCCTATAACCAACAAGATCCCAATAACCCCAATTGCGCTGAGAGTTCTGTATATCCTGCAGAACCTGATAGTGACTATGGCTGGGAAAAACTATTTAGCGAACGCCTATTTCAGGCTTTTGCTCGTAACCATGGCATGCAGGTACGCATTGCGCGTTTTCATAATGTATTTGGTCCGGAAGGTACCTGGACAGGGGGAAGAGAGAAAGCACCTGCAGCCATTTGCCGTAAAGTGGCGGAGGCTGAGGATGGGGGACAAATGGAGGTGTGGGGAGATGGGTTACAAACTCGATCTTTTTTATACATCGATGAGTGTTTAGAAGCTGTTGAACGCTTTATGAAAAGCGATTTTGAAGGGCCAGTAAATATTGGATCAGGGGAGATGATCTCTTTAAATGACCTTGCTAAAATGGTGATGGAGATATCTGGTAAGAAGCTAAATATTTACAACAAACCCGTAAGCTATGAAGGGGTACGTGGTCGTCGATCTGATAACACACTAATAAAGTCCAAATTGGGATGGGCTCCTTCTCGCCCCTTATGTGAAGGCATGGCAAAAACCTACGAGTGGATTGCTGCAGAAGTGGCTAAAACAGTTACTGTTTAAACCTTACCTATGCTGCGTGTCGCCATTTTGTTGTTAATTTTCTTATTTTCTATAAATGGCAATCTAATCGCACAACCTGTCTTTGAACTTCATACACACGAAGTAAATAATTACCTTTCTCGTTTAGCGCAAAAAGGGTTAGTGGAGTGGAACGATAATATGAAGCCTTTGCGAATGGACTTGATTTTGTCTGCACTTGACTCTTTAGCCTTACAAAATCAAAATCTTAGTTCGACCGAAAAGAAAGAACTCGTTTTTTATCAATCACTATACAAAACAGCAGCACTTCATCCCAAGTTGCGGCAGCAAAGTCCTGATTTTTCTTACCAGTTATTTCCCGTTGTGAGTGGACAGTTGGTCGCTTCTGATTCGATTAATTATTTTAAAAGAAGTATCGGAGTTAATGTTTTTGGGAGTATTTCAAAGAGATGGGGTTATCAACTCTCATTCCAGGATATAACAGAAAAAGGGTCTCTGCTAGATACTTCCAAGCAGAGTATTGAGTCGGCGATGGAAACAGGGTATTTAAAAAATAGTCTCTATAACAATAAAAACATTAATTACACCGAAATCAGAGCGCATTTGTCTTATGCTTTTAAAAAAGGAATGGTTTCAATAGGGCAAGATTATCTCACCTGGGGTTATGGTCAGGGGGGAAAAGTGGCACTTTCTGATAAAGCACCTACTTATCCTTACATCCGCGTTGATCTGCAACCCACCAATTGGCTTCGATTTAATTACACGCATGCCTGGTTAAAATCAGACATACCAGATTCTGCAAAATCCTATACGATTCCAAGCGGTATATGGGGTGGGGTGCGCGAAGTAATGATTCCAAAATTTATGGCGCAACACAGTATTGATATCCGAATCAAAAAAGGTTTACATGCAATGCTCGGTGAATCGATGCTGTATACTGACCAACTAAAATTGGGCTATTTTATTCCGGTGATATTTTTTAAGGCCTTTGATAATTACAGCGGCAACAATAACATTACTCGTGGTTCCAATGGACAATTCTTCTTTCAGCTGAGCTCACGTAACCAGTTGCGCAACACACATCTTTACGCCACTTTATTAGTGGATGAAATAAAAGTTTCTAAAATTTTTAATGAACTAAAACGTCGCAATCAAATCGGATATACGGTTGGGGCCAACATTACAGATATTGGCCTGCCTTATCTAACTGTAGGTGCTGAGTATACTAGGATTCGCCCTTTTGTGTACCGAAATTTTCTGCCTGCTCAAAATTATTCCAGTGCTGGCTTTTTACTTGGTGACTGGATGGGAGCAAATGCGGACAGGTTTTATGTATTCGCTAGTTACACGCCAGCGCCTCGTGTGAAGGGGCTACTACGCTATCAGTTGGTAAGAAAAGGAAGCGAGGGAACTCTCCAACAGCAATACTTTGTTCAACCGCAACCTTCTTTTTTATTTGGCAACAAAAAAACCTGGAGTGATGTGTTGTTGCAATGTAATTACGAATATAAACCTAGATTACAAACGCAGTCTTATCTGCGTTCATTAAACGGCCACCTTACCTTTAGTGCCGGGCTATCATACGGGCTTTGATCTTGGAGGCCCTCTCTTTTTTTGGTAGCTTTAGCCCCTAATACAGTTTGTATGCTCAGGGGCCCCCGCCTCAATTATTTTTTCCGGTTATCGCTCGACTTTTTGGTCCTCATCGCTTGTTTTGAGGGTACCTCACTATTTTCATCTTTTATTGGGCAATCATCAGTCGAGTTAGGCATTGGCTGGCTCTTGTTCAGTATAGTCACTTGGTATTTAACCGCG
>JACCDP010503847.1_pt1 | contig 27374 bp, 23 predicted proteins | sample 7445841 | NCBI WGS metagenome assembly JACCDP01 (sample SAMN15323441, study PRJNA562643) | freshwater metagenome | isolation source: river surface water | place: USA:Blue River Watershed | collected 2017-08-17 | reverse complement strand
GTGCAGGCCGAAAGAAAAACTTTATCCAATTTGAGCGAAGAAGTGCTCAAGGCGGCTGCCTCCCGAATGGAAACAACAGCAGTTGCCACACCTGTAGCCGCATCTTTGAATACAGCCGTTCTCATCGATGATGCTACCAAGCCGGATGCTAAAAAACCACTTCGGTCCTTGGTCCGCATATTGAACAGAAGAATATTCCACGACAACGAAGCCAATGAAGAAGGCCAGTTCATTCAGGTGGCCAATTTCCATATTCACGTTAAGAATTGATCTCTTTCTTTTTATCAATCATAAAAATAGCGTATGAAAAATTGTGTATTAGGCTTTATTGCTTTTTTAACCACCATCACTGCTGCAGCACAACAGGATACAACCCAATTGCCAAAGGGTACAGCCATCATCAAGATTGGCAACATGAATATCATCAGGGTAAGGCCAGACAGTGCATCTGCTGATTCACTGAAAGGGAAGCAGGATACGTTAAAGATCGGACCAGATATTGTGATCGTTGGGAAAGGCATTGCAGAAGGCTGGGGGAAATTAGGAAAGGCGATAGGAGATGTTGATTTCAGCAAACTAACCGGAAAAATTGAAGGCATCGATCTTAGCAAGTTGGGTGATTTGAAAGACAAACTGTTGAAAAAGAAGCCCAAGAAAGTCTCTACCAATTGGTTTGTATTTGATATCGGATTTGCAGGGTATGACGATCAAACCAATTATGGTTTGCCCAGCACACAGAGTTTTCTGCGCAACCAATCGGGTGTTCCTGCATCCCAAGGAGATTATGCCTTGCGCACTTCAAAGGTTTCCAATTTCAATATCTGGTTCTTCATGCAGCGCGTGAGTTTGATCAAGAGTGTCTTGAACCTCAAGTATGGCTTTGGTATTGAGAGCAACAACTATTATTACAAAACGGACATCACCTATGTGGATGGTCCAGAGGTCTATACTTTCAGGAATCCAGAGACATTCAGTAAGAACAAGCTGGTGGCCAATTACCTGACCGTTCCCATGATGTTGAACCTGAATACCAATCCCAGTCGCGGCAAGAGAGGTTTTCAGCTATCAGCTGGAATCAGTGCAGGCTATTTGTCGAGTGCACGTCAAAAACAAAAAGGCAATGATGGAACCGACAAGACCAGATCCAATTTTAACCTGCAACCCTTCAAGTTAGCCTATGTTGGGGAATTGGGACTCGGTCCGGTCAAACTCTATGGCTCAATCGCCTCAACATCCCTGCACAAAAATGCATTGGAACAAATTCCTTATACCGTTGGGATAAGATTCTCTAACTAAGATTGAAAAAATTGAGGAGGCTTGTAAAAGCTAGGTTTCAAGCTCCTCGATTTTTATATTTTTCCTTTCTTGATCTCCTCCACTACCCCTGGATCCAAGAGGGTGGTGGTATCTCCGATGTTCTCCAGTTCACCTTCTGCGATCTTGCGCAGGATGCGGCGCATGATCTTGCCACTGCGGGTCTTAGGGAGTCCGGGTACCAACTGAATCTTGTCGGGTTTGGCAATGGGACCAATGATGCGGCTCACGGTGGCGGTGATGTCTTTGCGAACCATCTCCTCATCCCCATGTGTACCACTGTAGATGACATAGGCATAGATGCCCTGTCCCTTCACATCATGCGGATATCCCACCACAGCACTTTCCACTACACCGGCATGCATGTTGATGGCGTTCTCCACTTCAGCGGTACCAATGCGATGACCGCTTACGTTGAGTACATCATCCACGCGGCCGGTGATGCGGTAAAATCCTTTCTCATCGCGGAATGCACCATCGCCCGTGAAATATAGGTTTTCGTATGTAGCGAAGTAATTGGTCCTGCACCTTTCGTGATCACCATAGGTAGTGCGAAGCGTGGAAGGCCAGGGCGCACGGATGCAGAGATTGCCCGTAACATTGTTCTCTTTGATCTCGTTGCCTTTTTCATCCACCAGCAAGGGTTCCACACCTGGCATGGGCAGCGTGGCATAGCTCGCCTTGGCAGGGGTGATGCCTGCGAGATTGCTGATCAATACACCTCCGGTTTCGGTTTGCCACCAGGTATCGACAATGGGACATTTTTTCTTGCCGATGTTATCATTGTACCAATGCCAGGCTTCTTCATTGATCGGTTCACCCACGGTACCCAATACGCGCAAAGAACTGAGGTCTTTGTTTTGCAAAGGACCCAATCCAAACGCCATCAGGCTGCGGATTGCTGTCGGAGCGGTATAGAGAATGTTGACCTTGTATTTATCGATGATGTCCCAGAACCTTCCTGCATCGGGGAAGGTGGGAATGCCTTCAAACATAAGTGTGGTTGCACCGGCACTCAAAGGTCCGTATACAATGTAGGAGTGTCCCGTGATCCACCCGATATCCGCGGTACAGAAATGGATCTCCTGTGGCTTGTATTGAAAAACATTCACAAACGTATAGTTTGTGTACACCATGTATCCACCGCAGGTATGCACAACGCCTTTGGGCTTGCCCGTGGAGCCGGAAGTATAGAGAATGAAGAGTGGATCTTCTGCCTCCATGGTTGCTGCGGGACAATCCGGATTGCCGGCGGTTTCTACTTTGCGCACTTCATCCTCCCACCATACATCACGGCCTTTGATCATGCTCACAGCAGAGCGGGTATGGGTATAAACGATGACGCGTTTCACAAAGGGACAGGCAACGAGGGCATCATCGATGACGGATTTGAGGGGGATTTCTTTGGCTCCCCGGAAGGCGCCATCACAGGTGATGATGAATTCCGCATGGGCATCCTGCAAGCGATCGGAGATGCTTTGGGCACTGAAGCCTCCAAAGATGACCGAATGTATTGCCCCCACGCGTGCGCAGGCCAGCACAGCGATGGCCAGCTCGGGGATCATTCCCATGTAAATACAAACCCGATCGCCTTTTTTGATACCATTGTTTTTGAGCACATGACTGAACTGCACTACTTTGTAGTGCAGTTGCGCGTAGGTCAACATGCGATGGCTTTCCTGCGGATCATTCGGCTCCCAGATGATCGCCGGCTGATGCGCTTTATCCGTCAAATGCCTGTCAATACAGTTCTCGGTAATGTTTAATTGAGCCCCTTGAAACCATTTTACGGAAGGGTCCTTGAAATTCCATTCCAGCACTTTATCCCAAGGCTTCTTCCATTGAAAATGACTGGCAACATCGCCCCAGAATCCTTCGGGGTCTTCCACACTTCTCTTCCAGGCAGCTTCATAGCCTTCCAGGGAATGGATCTGATACGGGTAGCTCATATGGCTTGGTTTAAAGGATTGGTAAGTTAAAAAAATATCGGTTTGTGGGCCATTATTTTTATCTTGACAACGCAAACCAACCCCAACAACTGCATGCAATCAACAGCTGAAAAGAAACAGATCCGCAAGGTCATCTTTGCCTCTTCGGTGGGCACCCTGATCGAGTGGTACGACTTCTACATATTCGGAAGCCTTGCTCCCATCATTGCCGCTCAATTCTTTCCCAAGACCGATCCCACTGCAGCGCTGCTTTCCACGCTGGCCACCTTTGCGGCAGGTTTTATTGTGCGTCCTTTTGGTGCTTTGGTCTTTGGCCGGTTGGGGGATAAGGTCGGAAGAAAATACACCTTCCTCTTAACGCTGGTCCTGATGGGCGGTTCCACCTTTGCCATTGGGCTCATACCGGGATATGAAAAGATTGGATTTCTTGCACCCATCCTGGTTTTGTTGTTGCGACTGATACAGGGCCTTGCCCTGGGCGGGGAATATGGCGGAGCTGCCACCTATGTGGCAGAACACTCCCCATCGGAACGAAGAGGATTTTATACCAGCTGGATTCAGACCACGGCTACACTGGGTTTGCTGCTATCCTTGGGCATCATCCTCATCACCCGCAAAAGCCTCGATGCCGATGCTGCTGAATCCATCAAAGCCTTTGAATCCTGGGGTTGGAGAATACCTTTCTGGTTCTCGTTGGTGCTCGTAGGCATGAGCATTTACATCCGCTTGAAAATGCACGAGTCGCCCCTCTTCAGCAAACTCAAAGCCGAAGGAAAAACATCTGTCAATCCCATCAAAGAAAGCCTTCTGAACAAAGGCAATCTCAAGATGGTCTTGCTGGCCTTGTTTGGGGCAACGATGGGACAGGGAGTGGTATGGTATACAGGACAATTCTATGCGCAGACCTTTTTGGAGAATGTTTGCAAGGTTGATTTTGAGCAATCCCGCACCATCCTGATCTGGGCCATCATCTTTGCAACCCCTTTGTTCATTGTATTCGGACAATTGAGCGACAGGATCGGAAGAAAATGGATCATCATGGCCGGTTTGTTGCTGGCAGTGGTATCGTATCGACCCATCTATCAGCAGATGCTGCAGATTACTTCCACTGAAAACCTGGTCAAGGATGCATCCACTGTGAGCATACAAAGAATGATCCAACCGGAAAAGGGCAAGGACTTCAGCTTGCAGACCACCACAACTTCACAGCCTTATCCAAATGGGATCACCGAGAAGACGCTGCATGCCGATACGCTTTACGCCGATGGCCGCGAGATGCCGGTGAAGACCGACAAGGTATCCAAGGTATTGCCGGACAATACTTATTGGGCCATCGTGGCCTTGATCTTTGTACAGATCGTATTGGTGACCATGGTATACGGACCAATTGCGGCCTTCCTCGTGGAGATTTTCCCCACCAAGATCCGCTATACATCGATGAGTTTGCCCTATCACCTGGGCAATGGCGTGTTCGGTGGCCTGACACCTTTTATTGCGGTCTTGTTGGGAACGATGTACACGGGTGACAAACTGGTGGGACTCTGGTATCCGATCGGTGTCAGCCTGGTCTGCCTGGTGATCGGTGTTATTTATTTATCAAACAGGATTGATCCTGATGTAAACGATTAGTCATGAATGCCATAAAAAAATACATGGGTCTGGTTTGGATGGCCCTCGCCATTGGGTCTTATTATATTTTGTTAAAAACAGCCATTGAGCAGATCAACAAGGTTGGGCACATGGATGCCATCATCCAATGGGGTATATTTGCGATCATCTTTCTTCCCATCGCAATCGGACTGTTTATATTCGGATGGTTGGCATTTCAGGGCTTGTATGATCATCTGCCTGAGTCGAGTGGGGAAGTAGAGGATTAGCGAATACAATGTCGATCAAAGTAGAAAATATCCTCAAGCAATATGGGTCACAGAAGGCTGTTGACCTGATCAGTTTCGAAGTAGGCAAGGGCCAGATCGTTGGATTTTTAGGTCCCAATGGTGCCGGTAAATCCACCACCATGAAGATGATCACCGGCTATCTTCGTCCGGATCAGGGCTCCATTGAAGTTTGTGGCATCAAGGTGGAGGGAGAAGCTTTGGCTACCAAGCAAAAGATCGGATACCTGCCTGAGTTGAATCCGCTCTATACCGAGATGTATGTGCGGGAATACCTGGAAATGATGGCCGGGCTGCATGGGTTGAAAAAACCAAAAGACAGGATCGAAGCGGTGATACGGATGACCGGTCTTCTGCCTGAATCGCACAAGGAGATCGGACAATTATCCAAAGGCTATAAACAACGTGTAGGATTGGCAGCAGCCTTGCTGCACGATCCCGAGGTTTTGATACTGGATGAGCCGACCACCGGCCTGGACCCCAACCAGATCATTGAGATCAGGGAAGTGATCCGGGAATTGGGCAAGACCAAGACCATCCTATTCTCTACACATATTCTTCAGGAGGTAGAAGCCCTGTGTGAGCGGGTTATCGTCATCAGCAAGGGCAGGATTGCAGCCGATGCCCGACTAGAGGATTTGTTGTCTCCCGCTTTGCCAGAAGACCCGAATGTTGTTTCTTTGCAACCGCAAGTGCGTCGCCTTGAAGACATCTTCAGGGAGCTGACCGGAAACTGATCGATTGCCATACCAACCCGCAACCATCACCATAAAAACATTTGAACATGAGCCTCATTGCCAACATCCATGCCAGACAGATCCTTGACAGTCGCGGTAACCCCACGGTTGAAGTAGACGTAATCACAGAAAGCGGTTTCATCGGCCGTGCAGCCGTTCCATCCGGTGCCTCTACCGGAAAGCACGAAGCGGTTGAGCTGCGCGATGGCGACAAATCCGTTTATGTAGGCAGAGGTGTTCTCAAGGCAGTTGAGAATATCAACAATATCATTGCTTCCAAACTGGTGGGCATTCCCGCTACGGAGCAGGCCCTGATCGACAGAATGCTGATCGAACTCGACGGCACGCCCAACAAGGCCAAGCTCGGTGCCAACGCAACCCTCGCGGTTTCCATGGCAGTTGCCAAGGCTGCAGCACAAGCCAGCAATTTGAATCTCTACCGTTACCTCGGTGGTGTGAATGCGGTTACCCTTCCTGTTCCTTTGATGAACATTTTGAATGGGGGTGCGCATGCTGACAACAAGATCGATTTCCAGGAATTCATGATCGTTCCAACCGGTGCATCTTCTTTCAGTGAAGGGCTGCGTTGGGGTGTGGAAGTATTCCATCAGTTGAAGAGTGTATTGAAAAAGAAAGGATACAGCACCAACGTGGGTGATGAAGGTGGTTTCGCTCCGGATATCCAGAGCAACGAAGAGGCCATCGAAACAGTGATCCAGGCGATCGAAGCTGCCGGTTACAAGACCGGTTCCCAAATCAACATTGCCATGGATGCTGCTACCAGCGAAATGTTCAATGAAGAAGACAAGACCTATAAGTTCTACAAGAGTTCAGGCAAGGTCATCAGCTCTGAAGAGATGGTGGCATACTGGACCGAGTGGGTCAACAAATATCCCATCATCTCCATCGAAGACGGCATGGCCGAAGACGATTGGGATGGCTGGAAAAAATTGACCCAGTCGATTGGCGACCGTTGCCAGTTGGTGGGTGATGATCTTTTTGTGACCAATGTATTGCGTTTGCAGGAAGGCATCGACAAGGGCATTGCCAACAGCATCCTGGTGAAGGTGAACCAGATCGGAACTGTAACAGAAACCATCAATGCCGTGCGTTTGGCGCAGACCAATGGATATACTTCCATCATGAGCCACCGCAGTGGTGAGACAGAAGATACCACCATCGCTGATCTCGCGGTTGCTTTGAACTGCGGACAGATCAAGACCGGTTCTGCGTCTCGTACCGACCGCATGGCCAAGTACAATCAGCTCATCCGCATTGAAGAGGAGCTGAGTGTGAACGCTGTTTATCCCAAAAGAAAATGAAAATTCTCATCGCCCCGGACAAGTTCAAGGGGAGTATAGACGCGATCTCTTTGTGTGACCTGCTCCGCAAAGAGATCGTTGCTTTATATCCCGAAGCGACCGTAGAAGCCTATCCTTTGGCTGATGGTGGAGATGGATTTGCTTCTATCATCCATCACTATTTTGGAACGGTGGAAGTAAGTTGTGCGACTGTGAATGCATTGGGCAGTCCCGTTGTTGCCCGCTATCAATATGCAGAAGAAAGTCAGACTGCCTATATTGAAATGGCGGCAGCAAGCGGACTCGCATTGTTGAAACTGGAGGCCAGGAATGCCATGCGGGCATCGACCTATGGTACCGGTCTCATGATCCGCGATGCCATTGTGAGAGGGGCCAAGAAAATCATACTCGGTATTGGCGGCAGTGCCACCAATGATGGAGGCATCGGCATGGCGGATGCCTTGGGATATATGTTCCTCGACAAGAACGGCGAACCCTTGGATCCTTGTGGGGAGAGCCTATTGGAGATCGAAGAGATCGTGATGCCTGAAACGGATCTATTGGAGGATGTAGAATTTCAGGTGGCCTGTGATGTGAAGAATCCGCTTTGCGGAATCGAGGGCGCATCCTTTGTATACGGTCCCCAGAAAGGTGCCTCAGCGGAGGAAGTACAATTGTTGGATGATGGACTGAAACACCTCGATGATCTGTTCATGAAATTTTTCGGTCGCTCTGTTGCCGAAGAATCCGGAGCTGGAGCAGCTGGTGGGCTTGGCGCAGGTTGTGATGTTTTTTTAGGAGCGAGGTTGTTGCCCGGTGTGGAGCAATTGATTGATACCATCGGACTCGAGCCAAAAATAAAAGAAGCCAATATCATCCTCACTGGTGAAGGCTGTTTGGATGAGCAATCGATGCAGGGAAAGGTAGTGGGAACATTGGCAAGATTCGCGCAACAATACAACAAAAGGGTGAGGGTGATCTGTGGTGATTCGCTGTTATCCGATCGCGATCTTGGTGTATTAGGAATAGAAAGCGTGGTTACATTGTCCTCTATTGCAGGCGATAAAAAACTTTCCATCGCTGCTCCGCAACGCTTCATCAAAGAGGCAGTGAAGCAAAGTTTTTGATTCATTTATCACCATTCAAGATTTTTTCAGGACTAAAAGGATCTAGCAGTATATTTAAATTCATATGCTCACCGGAATTCCTTTGTTGCTGCTGATTGCCGCTGCCATTCTCTTCATTGTGGTGATGGGATCTACATTCAAGATCAATCCCTTTGTTGTTCTTTTGTTGGCTGCTTTGCTCACGGGCATTTTCAGTGGCATACCCATTGGTGATATTGCCAATGCGGCGAACGAAGGCTTTGGCAACATGATGAAGAAGATTGGTCTGGTTGTCATCCTTGGCACCTTGATCGGAACAGTGTTGGAGAAAAGCGGCAGCATACTGCGCATTGCCAATTTCATTTTACAACTTTTTGGAGAAGGTCGATCGGTTGCCGCCATCACGGTGATCGGTGTGGTGGTGGGCATCCCTATTTTTTGCGACAGTGGATACATCATTTTAAGCGGGCTCACCCAGCCGCTTGCGAAGAAGAGCGGGCAAAGGCATGCAGCCATTGTATGCGGACTCGCCAGTGGTTTGTACATCACGCATACCTTGCTGCCGCCGCATCCGGGAAGCATTGCCGGTGCAGCCAACCTCGGCCTCAAAGAACATTTGGGTACTGTGATCGGAATTGGATTGCTGATGTCCATTCCCCTGGCCATCGTGGCCTGGTGGTTTAGCTCCCGCATCGCTGCAAAAGTGGAGACAACTGAAGAAGAAACACTTGAAACCATCACAACGGGTGATGCCAGTTTGGGCCGTTCTTTTTTACCGATCCTGGTTCCCTTGTTGCTGATCGCCATCAGTTCTTTTTCTTTTTTTCTGGAGATGCCTGTTGCGGTGCGAATGACCATTGATTTTTTGGGTCATCCCGTCATTGCCCTGTTGATCGGATTCGGATTGAGCCTGACAACTGTTGCATCAGCTGATCGGTCCTCTGTCCAGGGATGGATCAAGGAAGGCATCCTGCATGCCGGCAGCATCCTGGTGATCGTGGGGGCAGGAGGCGTCTTTGGTGAAGTATTGAAGAAAACATCGATTGCCGATTTGGTAACAGGATTCACATCCGGTTCTGATGGCAGTGTCCTGTTTTTTCTTTTCATTGCCTGGTGCATGGGCGTGCTGCTCAAAACGGCACAGGGAAGTACCACCTCGGCCATCATTGTGGTCACTTCTATCATTGCACCCTTGGCTGCTGCAGCTGGATTGGATACACCTACTGAACTTTCTCTGTTGCTGGCATCGATCGCAGGTGGTACCATGATGATCAGCCATACCAACGATGCCTATTTCTGGGTGATCTCCCAGTTTAGCGGCATGGGCATGTCCTCCACTTACAAAACCTTTTCAATAGCCACCCTGTTCATGAGCATAGCTGCACTCATCACCGTTATGCTGCTGGCATTGATCATGATATGATCCCTTAAATTGTATACCATGCCCTACCTGAGATCCTTTTTGTTGTTGATGTTTTTTCAGCAAACTGTTTTTTCACAATCCCTTCCTGTATGGAATGCATCTTTCGATCAGTCCACTGTGCGCGATTGGTTGGTAACAGCCCCTCAACAAAAAGCTGGTGTATACCAATCCCAGAATGGGAAAGACATCATCTTGTACAATGGATTGGTCAAGAGAAGTTTCAGAATCGCGCCCAACTTGGCCTGCATTGATTTCACGAATCTGTCGAGTGGACAACAGTTGTTGCGGGCTATTCGCCCAGAGGCATTGATCACCATCAATGGTGAGCAATTGTCCGTTGGGGGTTTGGTGGGACAAAAAGAAAAAGCCTATCTCATGCCTTCCTGGATCGATGGATTCAAGGCCGGTGAAAAAGATCTTCAATATGTGGGCATGGAGGTCAGCGATCTTCAGCCCTTCATTCGCTGGAAGCGCAAGACATGGGCCTATAATCTCGAACAGCCCAAGGGCAAGTTGATCCGCTTTCGATTCAATTCCTCGCTGGAGCAATTGAAGGGTGTGGAAGTGGACGTGAATTATGAATTGTATGATGGCATGCCCTTGATCGTGAAATGGGTTGCTGTCAAAAACAATTCCGGAAAGAGCATCACCATCAACCGCATCGTTAATGAATCGTTGGGATTGGTGGAAGAGGAGAGTGCCGTTGTGGGGAGCCCTGATCAAATGAAAAAACAACATGGATTATATGTTGAAACCAATTATGCTTTCAACAATGCCATGCGCTATGATATCAGTGACCAGACCACACACTGGAAGATCGATTCGAGTTACACCTCACAGGTTAATTACAATTACCAGACACCTTGCATCCTGGAGGTCTATCCTGAAAAAGTTACGGCCGTCGAATTGTTACCAGGGGAAATGATGAAGTCGCCCCGCACCCATGAGTTGCTGATGGACAGCTATGACCGGGAGAGAAGGGGGATGATGATCCAGCGCATGTATGCAACGGTTGCACCCTGGACCACTTCTAATCCGATCTTCATGCACCTGATCAGTAGAAATGATGAACAGGTGAAGACAGCGGTTGACCAGTGTGTGGCAACTGGATACGAGGCATTGATCCTCAGCTTCGGCAGTCATTGCAACATGGAAGATACTGCTGCTGCGAATGTGAAACGCTGGAAAGCATTGGCTGATTATGCGCACTCTAAAGGAATTCTAATTGGCAGTTATTCTTTGTTCAGCAGCAGGCGGATCAATGATGAAACCGATGTGATCGATCCGAAGACGGGCAAGCCCGGTGGAGCCTTCTTTGGCAATGCTCCCTGCATGGGAAGTGCATGGGGATTGAACTATATCGAGCGACTCAAATATTTCATGTCGGCCACCGGCTTTGACCTGTTTGAGAATGATGGTCCCTATCCCGGGGATGTCTGTGCCTCTACCGTTCATCCCGGACACAAGGGATTGGATGATTCACAATGGCGGCAGATGGAATTGCAAAAGGGGTTGTACCGGTGGTGCAATGAGAACGGGATCTATGTCAATGCGCCCGACTGGTATTTTCTGGATGGCACGCACAAGATCGCCGTGGGATATCGGGAGGTGAATTTTTCGCTTTCAAGAGAGCAGCAGATGATCTTGAACCGGCAAAATATCCATGATGGTACCAAAGAGAAATTGCCTTCGATGGGTTGGGGCTTTGTTCCATTGACCCGTTACCAGGGAGGCGGCCCCGAAGCTGTGCTAGAACCTCTGAAGGATCACCTGAAAGAATATGAGCAGCTGATGGTGCAATATTATGGAGCGGGCGTGCAAGCCTGCTACCGTGGCCCCAGGTTGTATGATACAGATACAACCCGGCTCATGGTCAAAAAGACCATCGACTGGTACAAGCGGTACCGCGATATCCTGAATGCGCCCATTGTGCATTTGAGAAGGGCTGATGGCAGGGATTGGGATGGCTGGATGCATGTGAGTACGACACTCAAAGACAGGGCCTTTTTACTGCTGTTCAATCCTACTGCAGCGCCGATCAGCCGTACGCTTCAATTGCCCTTGTATTATAGCGGACTGAAAGGGAAGGTTGCCGTATTGGAGAAGGGTGAATCGATGAAACAGCTCGCATTGGACACCCAGCAGCAGTTGGGGCTGAAGGTCAATATACCGGCCAATGGTTATACCTGGTTTCTTGTTCAGGAAGTCAATTGATTGGTATTGTGAGTGTGAATTGGCATTTACAGGCAACAACGAGGGGTACCCAGTTCTCCCGTTTTTTAATGTTCAGTTAATGGTTAACTAACATTCACGTAACATAGGTTCAGTCCACAGGAAATAGCTTTGCACAAATTTTAGTTATGCAAAGACTCTTGGTTTACCTCGTAAGTTGCTTGCTGATTTCTTTTCAACTTCAGGCACAGAATGCAGTATTGAAAATCAAAGTTGTAGATGAGACCAATTTTAACTTGCCGGGTGCCACCATCACGCTAAAAGAGCAGAACTTAAAGTCATTTACAGATGTAAATGGTTTAGTGATATTCACCAATGCCAAGACTGGTGCTGCAACACTTGAAATTTCATACATAGGTTACCAATCACAGAAATCTGACATCCAAATAAGTTCTGGCGTCAATGAGTTGCAGTTTGTGATGAAACAAGCTGAGACCAATTTAAAGTCGGTCGTTATCCTGGGTGACAGGTTGAAAGGCCAGGCCAGGGCATTGAATCAGCAAAAGACCAATGGTAATATTGGTAATATCATCAGTGCGGATCAAATTGGTCGTTTTCCGGACCAAAATATTGGCGACGCCTTGAAACGTGTTCCAGGTATCACCATGCAAAATGACCAGGGTGAGGCAAGAGACATTATTATCCGCGGTTTGGCACCCCAGCTGAATGCGGTAACATTGAATGGAACAAGAATTCCTTCTGCTGAAGGCGATAACAGAAGGGTTCAGATGGATTTGATTCCATCAGACATGATCCAGACAGTGGAAGTAAGCAAAACTTTGACACCAGACATGGATGCAGATGCCATTGGCGGCAGTGTCAATCTGATCACGAGGCCTGCACCCAATAAATTTCGTTTCTCCTCCACCATTTCGGGCGGTAAAAACCAGATCAGAGATGGAAACATCTTCAATCTTTCCCTGCTTGCCGGAGGCAGGTTGTTGAATAATAAGCTCGGTATTGTGGGGGCGGTTACCATCAATGACAACAATTACGGCAGTGACAACATCGAGGCGGTATGGGCACAAGGTGCACCAGGTTGGGCATATTTATCAGAGCATGACATCAGAAAATACGATGTCAAAAGAACAAGAAGGAGCTTCAATGCTACAGTAGATTACAAGTTCAACAAGAAAAATACCATTACCCTTTCTGGCATGTACAATTGGAGGGATGATTGGGAAAATAGGTATCGTTTAAGGATTACGGGAATCGCTCCCCAGTTCACAAGTGGCAATTTTTCAGGGTATCGAGGAGAGGTCAGGGTACAGACCAAAGGTGGTCTTGATAATGATCGGATAAAAATGAGAAGGTTGGAAGAGCAAATTGTCAAAACTGCCAGTGCAAAGGGAGAACATATTTTTGGCAAAACAATTTTGGAGTGGAGCAGTTCAGTCTCTCGTGCAAGTGAATACAGACCCAATGAACGTTATCTTGAATACAACAGAACCGGCCAGTTTGTAAAAATGGATATCGATAATCCCCGTTTACCCTATGTTACTCCCTTCAATGCATTGGGGGCATCTGATTTGAACTTCAGAAGGTTTACCGAGCAATTTGGCAATGTTGCTGAGAATGACTGGACAACCAAGGTCAATTATAAAATTCCTGTGGTGCTAGGCAATCAGTTGAATGGTTCATTCAAAATTGGATTCAGGTATAGCGAAAAGAGCAAGGAAAGGGTGAATGATTTCTATCGTTATACACCAACATCCACAACACTTGCGCAGCTCAGGACCATGAACTTGATTGATTATTCAAGTCAGAACGTGTATAAGTATCAGCCAGGTGATAAGTTTAAATTGGGTCCCTTTGCAACGCCAAGTTTTTTGGGTAAAACACAGTTGGATGGCAATACAGGATTTACAAAAACCCAACGATTTGAGGAGTTCCTTGCCTTGAATTACAAAGCCAATGAAAAAATAACGGCTGGCTATATTCGTTACGATCAGGAATTGTCAAAATATGTTTCCATGATCGCAGGGATAAGACTGGAAGAGACCAGGGTTAATTATACTGGCAACAATGTTTTGAATGCGACTACATTGCAGGGTACTTCCAATCTGAAGAGCAGCTATCTCAATGTCTTACCCAATTTCACGTTGCGGTACGAACCCAAGGAAGACCTGGTTTACCGGGTTGCCGTTACTACCGGTCTGGCGAGACCTGGTTACTATGAGTTGGTTCCTTATCGCAATGTTCTCAGTTCAGATAACCTGATTTCTGTAGGAAACCCGAACCTGAAAGCAACCCAAAGTACCAATGTTGATTTCATGGTTGAAAAATATTTCAAGAGTGTTGGATTGGTGTCTGGTGGAGTTTTTTACAAACGCCTGAAGAACTTCATCTATGTGTCTGTAGATCCAACTTATGATAGCTTGGATTTCCAAAAACAATTTAACCCTGCCCCTGGAGGAAATCCTATACCCGCCAATTCCAATTTTACGTATAGAACCAGCCTTAATGGGAATAGTGTGGAAGTGTATGGAGCTGAATTGGCCTTCCAGCGTCAATTGGATTTTCTGCCTGGATTTTTGAGGAACTTCGGAATCTACATGAACTATACGTATACTTTCAGTACAGCACAAGGGATCTATAACTCTGATGGAGTGCTCAGGGAAGGTCTTTCTTTGCCAGGCACTTCACCCCATATGTTCAATGCCTCACTGAGTTATGAAACCAAAAAATTCATCGGAAGAATATCTGCCAACTATTCAGCAGCGTATATCGATGAAATAGGCTCATCATCATTTTATGACCGCTATTACGATGAACAATTCTTCCTCGATTTCAATGCTTCCTATGCTGTAACTCCCAAGATCAGGTTCTTTACTGAGATTAACAATATTACCAATCAACCCTTGCGATACTACCAGGGAATTCGTTCAAGAACCATGCAGTTGGAATATTACAGGATCAGAGGGGTTGCTGGTTTGAAGATAGATTTGTTTTAATTTCATGGAATGAAGTTCAAAACATTCAATCTATTGGTTGGGGTCCTGTGTACGCTCTGTTCTGTATTTGGGCAAAAGTTTGAAAATGGTTACAAGGGTCAGCCAATACAGGGACTTAAAACTCCCAAAGGGGCATTGAATTTCCTTGTAATAGGTGACTGGGGCAGGTCCGGGGAGTATTTTCAAAAGGAAACGGCATTGCAGTTGGGATATGCATCACATGATATTGATGCTGAATTCATTGTTTCTACCGGAGACAATTTATACCCAAAGGGGGTGATCAGTACGGCAGACCCATTGTGGAAGAGAAGTTTTGAAGACATATATACTTCTCACTCCCTCATGATCAATTGGTACCCTGTCTTGGGCAACCATGATTATGCAGGTGATCCGGAGGCTGAAATTGCCTACAGCAAGGTCAGCAGGCGTTGGAATATGCCGGCCAGGTACCACTCTTTTGAACAGGTTTCGGAAGATGGCACCAAAGTTCTTCTAGTTTTCATGGATACCAGTCCCTTTGAAAAGCGCTACTACCGCGACAGCCAGGAGCCTTTTCGCAGCAATGTAGCGGCTCAGGACACGGCAACCCAGAAAGCATGGTTGAGAAAAACACTGGCTGCTTCTGATGCCAAATGGAAGATCGTATTCGGGCATCATCCCATGCATTCAGCGGGCCCCAGAAATGGAAAAACAGCCGATATTGCATCGAGTTTTCAACCCGATTTTGAAAAAGCTGGTGTTGATCTTTACATGGCCGGACACGAACACAGTTTGCAACATATCCAACTCAGCAAGGGCTTGCACCACTTTATTTCCGGTGCCGGTAGTGAAGTAACTCCGGTCAAGAAGGATGGTGTTTCAAAATTTGCAGCAGCTTCCCACGGTTTTTTTACTGTATCCATCAACAAAGATGGGGCCCTTTTTCAGGCAGTTAACCATGAAGGCAAGATCCTGTACGATACACTGCTGAAGAAATAATCAGTTGAACTCATGGGGTATTAAAATTGCTTCTAAAAGAATTTTTTTCTGGTAAAATAAAAGTCTATAAATTTGGTGGACTAATAATACTGTCACGTGGCTGAAGGGAGAGGCAGAGGTCCACAAAACCTCCAATGGCGGTTCGACTCCGTCCGTGGCGACAGAAAATCTTGTATTTTTTCTTTTGGGTAGAAGGGCTATCGGATCAGGTAGCTCTTTCTTTTTTTCTCTTCCATCTTTTCAATGGCATAGCGGAGCATGGTGCGGGGCATTGATTTTACATGCCGATCAAGGAAGGCTTCAATCTCCTTGGGTTTTTTCTTCCATCCTTCCCGCAGCATCCAACCAGTGGCCTTGTGCATGAGGTCGTGTTGGTGGGAAAGCATGATCTCGGCCAGCGCAAGGATATCGGTGACATCATTTTGTTTTCTGATGAAGTGCCAGGTGGCCACTACTGCAATCCGGTTTCTCCAGAGTGATGGATCTTTTGCAAGTCGGTACAGGATCTTTCTGTCTTTATCAGCGAGCCATTGTCCCAGGATGATATGCGCGGTTGTATCGACCAGGTCCCAATTGTTGACTTTTTCTGCATTGTCTAAATAGAGATCGACCCATTCTTTTTCCTTACCGATCTTTCTGGCTTCGTTGAATTTGTGGCAGAGGATGAAAAGGGAAGTGAGTCTTTCTTCATGGAAAGCAGATGCCAGCAATTCCAAAATCGTTTCACGAGATGTGCTGGGGAAATGTTTTTTGGCTACAATGCGTTGATCAGGTACTACCACTCCATGGAATCGATCGCCATATCCATAATCGCCTTCCCCAGTTTTGAAAAATTTCGGAAGAAATGCTGCCTTCTCCTTGCTTGCAAAGCGCCTGATGTCTTGGATGATCTCTTTCGCTGTTCCCACTATGCTGCCAGTTTTTTCAGTGCAGCAACAAACAGATCCAATTCCGCGAGCGTTGTATAAACATTCGGTGTGATCCTGCAGCCAAATACATTGGCTCCATCAATCGCAACGGTGAAGATCTTGTGTTCCTCCAGCAATCGCTTCGCAAGGTCCCCTGGTTTCATTCCTTCGATGCCCACATTGGCGATGCCACATGAACGTTTGGGATCAACAGGCGTATTGAGGACGATCTTGGGATGGTTTCTCACCCTGGAAGTCCAGTATTGTTGCAGGTAGCGCAACCTGGCTTCTTTGCGTTCGGCACCTATCATGTTGTAGTAATCGATCGAATCAGCAATGGTAAGATCGGTGTGTGCTGGATGGGTTCCGGTATGGCTGATGCGCAACATTTTATAGGGATCTTTTTCCCATCCTACGATCAGTGGCCAGATATCCGGCATTCTTTCTTTTTTCACATACAACAAGCCCGCCCCCAGTGGAGTGCTCAGCCATTTGTGCAGGGAGCTGCCATAGTAATCGCAGTTCAAGTCGGATATCTTGAATTGAAAATGGGCAATGGCATGGGCGCCATCCACCAATACTTCCACCCCCTTGGCATGTGCCACGTCGCATATTTTTCGGATGGGCAGGATCTGCCCTGTGATGTTGATGATATGCGAAACAAGGATCAGTTTGGTTTTGGGTGTGATGGCATTGGCGTATAGGTTGACAATCTCTTCATCCGAGGAAGGATGATTGGGTACCGATATCATTTTGTTCACCACGCCATAGCGGTTGCTTACATGCTTGAGTGCTTCGATGATGGAGCCATAATCCTGTTCCGCCATGATGGTTTCGTCACCCGCTTGCCAGTGTTTTCCGGTGATGACAATATCCAATGATTCTGTTGTGTTGCGGGTAAGGGTCAGTTCATCTGCTGAACAACCAACCATTGCTGCCAGTTTTTCGATCACCTTTCTTTTATTCTCGACTGCGTTGTTTCGCATGTACCAAGATCCCTGGTAGTTTACTTCCCTTACATGTCCGATAAACTTTTCTAAGAGAGGTTGCGGAATAAAGTTATAGTATCCATTTTCAAGATTGATGTAGTCGGGCTTCAGGAGATATTGCTGGCGGATGGAACTCCAGAAGGCTTCATCTTCTGCGAGCTGGATTGGAGAGACAGCTGATTTGGATGCGAAGTGTTTGGCAAGGGCATCCATGCCCAAAGCAATACCAGCACCTGTTAGGGCGGATATCTTAACGAAGGATCTTTTGTTCATGAATTAAATGTAGGCAAATTTCATTTGCGCTGCATTCATTCAATACACCACTTCAAATTTGATCTTCACTTCATTGTCAACTGGCTTGAGCATGAAGGAAGGTCTTTCGATCTTGAAATCTTCAATGAGGAAAATGAAATTTCCAGTCACCTGTGTATTCCCTTTAACGGTTGCAGTATTGGCTTTGAAGCTGACTTCCTTGTTCACACCATGGAATTGCAATACACCCTTCACATCCAGTTCACCTTTTTTGGATTCAGTGATGGAAGTGCTGTAGAAACTGATGTTCGGATATTTCAGGGCTTCCACCACTTCCAGCAGATGCGCATCGCGGTTGGAGTTTTTGGAGTCAAAGGCAGAAACCTTGGTAGCGATTGCTACTTTTTCAATTTTATTGTCAGACCCCACCAGCACCACTCCATTCAGGTCACGGGAAGTACCATCCCATGCATGCAGGAGGTGGTTCATGGAATAAGTGATAAAGGACTTGGATTTGTCAAGTGGTTTTTTGGTTTGTCCCCATGAAAGGGCAGGGATCAACAAAAGGAGCAGTAAGGTACGCATGGGGTAGGATTAAAATTTGATAGCAATGACAGCTGCACCATAAGAGGCAAATGTGCCGAAAGCCACTGCACGATGCAGTTTGATGTTATCAGATTCTGCCAGAAGATTGGTAGCGATCATGCCGGTCATGTGCAGAACAGCCAGCCATTTGTGCAGTCGAATCGAGGAAAGTTTTTTATCGCGGTTGATCAATGGCGGGGGTGTGAAAAGCGACATGAAAGCAGTCGTGGAATAGGTGAGGTTCACGGCTACTGCCAATCCTTCGTGTATGTCCTTCAGATTTTCACGTTGGGGCCAAGAAGCATTGTACAACTTAGCTCCCACAATTCCCTGTCCGATCATACCGCCTAAGGTTGCAAAACCCAGCACCTGGTGAGCAACCAGCATTCCTCTTCTCAACTTCAGTTCTTTTTGACGGTTTACATTGGTGAGGGGTGAGATCGGTCTCATCAGTCCGTGTTCTCCCCAAAAAACCCGCTGTGTCAGCAACATTTTCTTGGGAAGCAATTCTACGGCGGAGTCTTGCTGCTGCATCACATCCTTCAAGAGGTCATCCTGGGACTGTGAAACAAAAAATAAGCAGATGAGGAAAAGACTGAGGAAGAGGGAACGCATGATAAAGGTTTAAAGATTGAACTGTCCTTGAAAACTACAATTTGATACAATCAAAGTTCAAAGTTAGGCCCAAAGGCTTACTAATGAAAAGTTAATGGGTTACTTTCTCCCCTGATCTGTATAAATGTGTATAAAATACATGAATTATGTTGCAGAAGACCTATTACAAGACCAAAGATTATTGCAAAGTGAAATTCAGTTTCAAGCCTGAACTGGCTGAGACAGTTGAAATATTGGGATTGAACAGCGATTGGCAGAATGCCATCATCATGAGCAAGAAAAAAGATGGCAGTTTCAGTGCAGAAGTAAACCTTCCCAAGGAGTCCCAACACGAATTCAAATACCGGGTTGACAACAGCCATTGGGCCAACGATCCTGAAGCGGATACGGAGGTTCCCAATGTATTTGGGGGCAGCAACAGTGTCGTGGTGATCTAGGATTGCCTATCTTTCCTTCATGTTCCTGACTGAAACTGTTTCACCTGACCAATCTTTCACCTGGGTAGACATCACATCCCCAACCCTGGAGGATTTGAATGTGGTAAGCAGGAAGTATCACCTGAACAACCATCATTTGCTGGATTGTCTGGAGCCTGATCATCTTCCCAAATTTGAAGAAGGAGAGGATCTTCATTTTATCATCCTGCGAAAAATCATCAGCCAGGATTCTCATGCCTATACCATCAACGGACTGACAACCAAGATCGCAGTATTCTTCAATGAAAAAATCCTCATCACGGTCCATCGCTTGCCCCATCAGGAAATGCGCCAAAGTTGTGAAACGGCCCTTCAGCAAAAGAAAGCTACCACGGTGAATCAGCTTGTGCTGAAGATCCTGTTGCATGTGCAGGGCTCTTATGCTGAGTTTTCCAACATGCTGAACGCCCAGATCGATGATTATGAGGCAAGGATGTTCATCAGGAAGACAGCAGCCGAGTCCATGGAAAATCTCTATTTGCTGAAACGCAAGGCAGGGCTCTGTCGCAGGTTGCTTTTGTTGACCAGTGAGGTGGTAAGTGCCTTGCAGCATCGTCAGAAAAAGTCCAATGACCTGCAGGACATCCGCGACACACAGGCCAAACTCCAACTCTTTTACGATCTTTTGAGCGAGGATGCCCAGAACCTGGTGAGCACCTACATGTCATACAGTGCGCAAAAGACAAATGAGGTCATGAAAGTATTGACCATCTTTTCTGCCTATTTTCTGCCGCTTACTTTTATAGTGGGTATTTATGGCATGAATTTCAGGTACATGCCTGAGCTAGAATCAGTTTATGGATACCCGGCGGTCATCCTGGGCATGATCATCATTTTTGTGCTGATCTATGCTTGGTTCAGAAGAAGAAAATGGCTTTGACAAGACCGTATTCTATGCCTTTTGAGGCCAGCTTTTGCTATTTTTTTCCGATATTTGCCTTCCTCGTTGAAATCATTTAACCCTTTCTCAAATACATTGGAAAATGAGCAATAAACCGACAACCCTGTTTGACAAGGTTTGGGATGCACATGTAATCAGAAGCATAGCGGACGGTCCGGATGTGTTGCTGATCGACCGCCACTTTATTCACGAAGTGACCAGTCCCGTTGCCTTCCTGGGTCTCAAAAACCGGAACCTTGCCGTCATGTTCCCTGACCGCACTTTTGCAACGGCGGATCACAATACTCCTACCATCAACCAGCACCTGCCCGTTGCTGACCCTCTTTCTGCCAATCAGCTCAAGGCTTTGGAAGAAAATAGCCAGCAGTATGGCATTTCCCATTGGGGCCTGGGCAATCCGAAGAATGGTATCGTGCATGTGGTAGGTCCCGAAAATGGCATCACCCTGCCGGGCCTGACCATTGTTTGCGGTGATTCCCATACATCCACCCATGGTGCCTTCGGCTGTATTGCTTTTGGCATTGGAACCTCGGAAGTGGAAATGGTGCTTTCCTCCCAATGCATCATGCAGCCGAAGGCCAAGAAAATGCGCATCAATGTCAAGGGTAACTTGCACAAGGGCGTTACGCCCAAAGATGTAGTGTTGTATATCATTTCCAAACTGACCGCTGCCGGTGCTACCGGGTATTTCGTGGAATATGCTGGTTCTGTTTTTGAGAACATGAGCATGGAAGGAAGGATGACGGTCTGCAACATGAGCATTGAGATGGGTGCAAGAGGCGGCATGATTGCTCCGGATGAAACTACTTTCAATTATATCAAAGGAAGAGAGAAAGCTCCAAAAGGACAGGCATGGGATGATGCGCTTGCTTATTGGAAAACCCTGAAAACCGATGAGGGTGCTGCCTTTGACAAGGAATATCATTTTGAGGGTGCTGATATAGAACCCATGATCACCTATGGTACCAATCCCGGTATGGGAATGGGCATCACTGCTTTGATCCCCTCTGCTGAAGATATCGATGCAGGCAAGGCAAGCTTCGCAAAATCCCTGCAGTACATGGGCTTCGAGGAAAATGAACCCATGCTGGGCAAGAAGATTGATTATGTTTTTATCGGCAGTTGCACCAATGGCCGTATAGAAGACTTCCGTGCCTTTGCATCTATCGTAAAGGGAAGGAAGAAAGCAGATAACGTCATCGCTTGGATCGTACCGGGTTCTCATGTTGTTGAACACCAGATCCGTGAAGAAGGCATTTATGATATCCTGGTGGAAGCCGGTTTCCAGCTTCGTCAGCCTGGATGTTCTGCTTGTCTGGCGATGAACGACGACAAGATTCCTGCAGGCAAGTATGCCGTCAGCACCAGCAACAGAAACTTTGAAGGACGCCAGGGTCCCGGTGCCAGAACATTGCTGGCAAGCCCCCTTGTTGCTGCCGCTGCCGCAGTTACCGGAGAAGTAACCGATCCCCGAACATTGATGAATTAAAGAAAACGAAATGGCTTACGATAAATTTACGGTATTGAAGAGCAGGGCAGTGCCCCTTCCGATTGAGAATGTTGACACCGACCAGATCATCCCTGCCCGCTTTTTGAAAGCAACCAAACGCGAAGGGTTTGGCGACAATTTGTTCCGAGACTGGCGATACAACAACGACGATACCCCCAAGCAGGATTTTGTATTGAACAATGCTATCTACAGTGGTAAGATATTGGTGGGAGGAAAGAATTTCGGCAGCGGAAGCAGTCGAGAGCATGCTGCCTGGGCCATCTACGATTATGGGTTCCGCTGTGTGGTGTCCAGCTTTTTTGCAGACATCTTCAAGAACAATTCCATGAACATCGGCATTCTTCCGGTTACTGTATCGGAGGGATTCCTGGAGAAAATATTCAGGGCCATCGAAGCCGATCCTCAAACGGAACTGGAAGTCAACCTTCCCGAGCAAAAGATCAGTTTGCTGGCAACAGGCGAGCATGAGTCTTTTGATATCAATGGTTACAAGAAACACAACCTCATCAATGGTTTTGATGACATCGATTACCTGCAGGACATGAAGCATGAGATCATGGACTTTGCACAAAAGAGCCGTTACTGATCATCCGTAACGCACCATGAGCCATGCCCAAGTCAATCCGCTATATTGAGATCATGGACACCACCCTAAGGGATGGTGAGCAGACCAGTGGTGTTTCTTTTTCAGCTTCAGAAAAACTTACCATTGCGCAGTTGTTGCTCACGGAGATCAAGGTGGACAGGATTGAAATTGCTTCTGCGAGGGTTTCTGAAGGGGAGTTTGAAGCCGTGAAGAAGATCACGCGCTGGGCGAAAGCGAAGGGACTGCTCAACCGCGTTGAAGTGCTCACTTTTGTAGATGGTTCCATCTCCATCGATTGGATGAGCAAGGCCGGAGCCAAGGTCATGAACCTTTTGACCAAAGGATCGCTCAATCACCTTACCCATCAACTCAAAAAAACGCCTCAGCAACATTTCAAAGAAATAGCACAGGTTTTTGCATTGGCGAAGAAGAAAGGCATTGAATGCAATGTCTACTTGGAGGACTGGAGCAATGGCATGCGCAATTCTCCTGATTATGTTTTTCAGTATTTGGATTTCTTATCAACACAGCCCGTCAAGCGGGTGATGTTGCCGGATACACTCGGAATACTGGAGCCGCACGAAGTAACGGATTTCATCGGACAGATCATTCCCCGCTATCCAAACATGCATTTTGATTTTCATGGACACAATGATTATGACCTGGGTACAGCCAATGTGTTGGAAGCCGTGCGTGCTGGAGTGCAGGGCATTCACCTGACTGTGAATGGCATGGGTGAAAGAGCAGGCAATGCGCCGCTGGCCAGTGCTGTAGCGGTATTGCATGATTTCATGCCCAAGGTGAAAACCGGAGTGGTGGAAAAATCGCTCTACCAGGTGAGCAAGCTGGTGGAAACCTTTTCCGGATTCAGGGTACCGGTGAACAAGCCTGTGGTGGGAGAGAATGTGTTTACCCAAACAGCGGGTATTCATGCTGATGGCGACAAGAAGAACAATTTGTACTACAATGATCTGATGCCCGAACGATTCGGTCGTCAGCGAAAATATGCCTTGGGCAAGACCAGCGGCAAATCGAATATCGAAAACAACTTGGCACAATTGGGCATTGAATTGCCTGATGCAGATCTCAAGAAAGTGACCCAGCGGATCATTGAACTCGGAGATAAAAAAGAAGTGGTCACTCAGTCGGATCTGCCCTATATCATTTCCGATGTACTCGACAGCAGCTCCATTGACGACAAGGTGAAGATTGGCAATTATGTGCTTACCCACTCCAAGGATCTCAGGCCTTCGGTGACACTGCAGATCAGCATTGAAGGAGAGACATTTGAAGAGCATGCACAGGGCGACGGACAGTATGATGCCTTCATGATTGCACTGCACAATATTTACAAAAAGAAAAAGCGGCAGCTGCCCATGCTCACCGATTATGCCGTTCGCATTCCGCCGGGAGGCAAGAGTGATGCACTTTGCGAAACCATTATCACCTGGGATCTGAAGGGAAGGGAGTTCAAAACAAGGGGATTGGACAGCGACCAGACCGTTGCTGCCATCAAGGCTACTGAAAAAATGCTCAACTTAATATAGCAGAACCAACATGACAAAGAACATTCTCATTGTGCCGGGCGATGGCATTGGACAGGAAGTGACAGCAGCAGGAAAAAAAGTACTCGATAGGATTGCAGAAAAATTCGGACATGCGTTTCATTACGATGAAGCCCTGATCGGACATGTGGCCATTGAAGCCACAGGATCACCCTTGCCAGACGAGACATTGGCCAAGATGAAAGCTTCCGATGCGATTCTTTTTGGTGCGGTGGGTCATCCCAAGTATGACAATGACCCTACTGCCAAAGTGAGACCAGAGCAAGGTTTGCTAAAGATGAGAAAAGAACTGGGATTGTACGCCAATCTTCGTCCGATTAAATTATTCGATGAACTGCTGGAAGCTTCCAGCATCAAGCCTGAGATATTGAGGGGTGCCGATATTCTTTTCTTCCGTGAACTCACCGGCGATATTTATTTTGGTGAGAAGGGGAGGAAGGATGATGGCAATACTGCCTATGACATTGCGCAGTACAGTCGCTATGAAGTGGAGCGCATTGCCCGCAAGGCATTTGATGCTGCCCGCACCAGAAGGAAAAAACTTTGCTCAGTGGACAAGGCTAATGTGATCGAGACCAGCAGGCTTTGGAGAGAAGTGGTACAGAAGATTGCATTGGAATATCCGGATGTGGAGCTGGAACACCAGTTCGTAGATGCGGCAGCCATGTTGCTGATCAAGGATCCCCGCAGGTTTGATGTGGTAGTGACTGCCAATCTCTTTGGAGATATTCTTACAGACGAAGCCTCACAGATCGCAGGCTCCATGGGTATGCTGGCTTCTGCTTCCGTCGGTGATGGCACAGGAGTTTATGAACCCATTCATGGTTCTGCACATGACATTACCGGTAAAGGGGTTGCCAATCCGCTTGCTTCTATTCTTTCCGCCGCCTTGTTGTTGGACATTTCATTTGGATTGAAAGCGGAGTCCGATGCCATCATCCATGCTGTGGATGCTGTATTGAAAGAAGGCTATAGGACGCGTGACATTGCGGATGCCCATACCCCTGCTGAAAAAATCCTTGGAACGCATGCCATGGGCGAACAAGTGCTGAAACATATGTAGATTTGGTCTTATGAAAAGACTATTGTTTGCATTCCTCTTGATGGTTAGCGGTGCATCTTTCGCACAATCCAAAAAAGTTGTATTTGCTCCGGAGAAAAACAGCAACATCATTCATGTTACGATTGGCGGAAAACATTTCACTGATTTTTTCTTTCCGGATACCATTGCCAAGCCGGTCTTGTATCCCATCAAGGCTCCTAATGGAACTGTGATTACGCGCGGCTTTCCTGTGACCCCTGTTGCAGGTGAACCTACTGATCATCCGCATCATCTCGGTTTGTGGTTCAATTTTGGAGATGTAAATGGACTTGATTTTTGGAACAACTCTTTTGCAATACCGGAAGACAAAAAGCATTTGTATGGGTCTGTCAAATTGGTGGGTATTACAGAAAACAAAGGAGGTGAGCAAGGTAAGATAGGCTACAAGGCCATCTGGAATGACCACCAGAACAATACCCTGCTGAACGAGTCCACCCAATTTGTATTCAGTGAAAAAAATGGATCCTGGATCATTGACAGGACGACCACATTGACAGCCAAGATTCCAGTCGTTTTCAAGGATAACAAGGAAGGTGTGCTGGGATTGCGCATGGCGCATGAACTGCAGATTCCCACGATCGAAACAAAAAAATTCAAGGATGCCAATGGCATTGAAACGGTGATCAAGGCCGTTACTGATACCATTGCCAATGGAAATTATTTGAACAGCAATGGTCTTACAGGCGATGATGTTTGGGGGAAGCGTGCAACCTGGTGCATGATGTATGGGAAAATGAAATCAGCTTCCATCAGTGTGCTGATGATCGATCATCCCAAAAATGAAGTCTATCCTACCTATTGGCATGCCAGGGGGTATGGATTGTTTGCCGCCAATCCCATGGGATCCAGTGTATTCAACAAGAACAATCCGTTGTACCAGCGTACACTGCAACCCGGTGAATCCATGACCTTCCGTTTTCGTGTGGCCATTGCTTCTGGCAATCAACGCATGGATAACGCATCAATAGAAGCGCTGGAAAAAGATTTTGCGCAGCGTTAAATCCGCCTGAACTGCAATAAATTCAGCTCATGTTCTCCTTGAGGTGCTTGAAGGCTTCCATGGCACCCATGTATTCACAGGTTTTGGCACCCGCTTTATTGGCATGGCTGACTATATTTATCCAGCCCGGTTCATCCAATGCATGGATTTCTTCCACTGAATACCGGCTCAGTTGAAAAAGTACCGCTCCAACGAATGCATCGCCAGCACCTGTGGTGTCTACCGGATGGACGGGGATACTGGACACTTTACTCATTTTTCCTTTGAGCCCCAGCAAGGTTCCTTCCTTGCCCAGAGTTATGGCTATCACCGCATCTGTTCTGCTGGACAATGACTTTATGGCTTCCTCTACTGTTGTTGTTGCTGTGATCAGGATAGCCTCTTCATCGCTCAATTTTATAAAATCACTCTGTTGGATGAACTCCCAGGATTTTTGAATGAAGGTTGCCTGGTCATTGCCAAACAACAAGTGCCGGTAGTTCGGATCAAAGCTGATGAAGAGACCTTTTGCTTTTGCTCTGTCAAGCAATTTTCGGTAGGCAATCTGCAGTGGGCCCGGAAGAAATGCTGTTGCGGATCCAAAGTGTACAATCTTGTAGGCATCGATATTGATGGCTGTGACTTCCTCGTCATTCAGCATGCCGTCAGCTCCTCGGTTGAAATAGAAATCCCTTTCACCATTCTCCATCAGCGAAACAAAGGCGAAGGTGGTGAAATGATCGGGTGAGGAGATCACATGTTGCGTATCTACCTTGAAGTCATTCAGCACTTCAATGAGATGCTTGCCGAAGGGGTCTTGTCCCAGTTTTGCTGCTACCGAAACCTTTCCCCCCATGGCAGCGATCGCTGCTGCCACATTCATGGGGGCGCCTCCTGCTTTTTTCAGAAAATGATTTCCATCCGATAGAGCCATGCCTTTGTCGGTACAGATCATGTCGATCAGCGCTTCACCGATGCAGAGTATGCGATTCATCGGATGTGGAAGGCTTTATTGGT
>JACCDP011090310.1_pt1 | contig 27376 bp, 31 predicted proteins | sample 7445841 | NCBI WGS metagenome assembly JACCDP01 (sample SAMN15323441, study PRJNA562643) | freshwater metagenome | isolation source: river surface water | place: USA:Blue River Watershed | collected 2017-08-17 | reverse complement strand
GTTGGGCGATCAAGCCAAACATGCCGCTGACATGGTCAGTGGCTCGCGGTTCGGCTTGCGGGCGTTAGATGCCCAAGGCGTCAGCGTCCACATGCAACGCTTGAATCATGCGATCGGTCAATGCCCGAATGGATTCGCCGTTTTCCGTGGCACGTCGGATGATTTTGTCATCAATGTCGGTGATGTTGCGCACATACGTGACCTGCAAGCCAGATTGTTTGAGCCAACGCTGCACCACATCAAAAGCCACCATGGAACGCGCATGCCCCATGTGACAAAAGTCGTACACCGTCATGCCACACACATACATGCGCACATGACCTGGCGTGAGGGGCTCAAAAACCTGCAACTCACGCGCGAGCGTGTTGTAAATGCGAAGGGCCATGGTTGGTTGAATCGGGATGTAATTGCACTCAGCAGGTGCGTAAGGTCACTCTACTACAATGCGCGCAGTATATCGAGGTCCCATGGTTTGCATCTGTGTGACAAGCGTCCATCACTTTTAAATCCATGCCACTTTTCCTGTTTTTTTTCAAACCAAACGGCGAGACTTGGGTGTCGGTGTGCAAGCGGGTTTGCGTCTCTGGCTTGTTGGTATTGGGCGCGTTCAGTGTGCAAGCGCAAACTGTCACGCTACAAAATTACAAAGGCACGCCGCATGATGAAGTGCAAAAAAGCATGATGCGTCGCGACTGGAACAATGCGCTGTGGATCACTGAAGAATACCTGCAAGACCAGCCCAGAGATCCGCAAATGCGTTTTTGGCGCGCCCGTTTATTGGAACAACTCAAACGCACGGACGAAGCATTTGACACTTATTTGGAACTGTCCCGCGAATACCCGGAGCTGCCTGAGGTACAAAATAACCTCGGCGTCATGCTCGCGGCCAAGGGTCGCACAGACGAAGCCAGACTTGCGTTTGAAAATGCGCTGCGCAACAACCCTGGTTACGCCACCGCGCATGAAAACCTGGGTGACATCTTGGTTCATTTGGCCCAACGCTCTTATGACACTGCCATCCGTTTGGCGGGCACCAACAAATCTCTGACGCAAAAAACCACAGCCCTCCAACCCGCTCTACAACTCACCTTGACCCCACCATGATGCACATTGCCCAACGTTTGGCACTCAGTTTACTGATGTGTTTAGCCCTCACCGCGCAGGCCCAGTCACCCAGTCCTCAGGTCAAATTTGTCACCAACGCAGGTGAATTTGTGGTCGAGTTGTATCCCGACAAAACGCCCAAAACCGTGGAGAATTTTTTGGCTTATGTACGGGACGGCCACTACAACGGCACCTTGTTTCACCGCGTGATCAATAACTTCATGGTCCAAGGCGGCGGTTACGACACCAAATACAACGAGAAAAACACACGCGCTCCGATCAAACACGAAGGCGCGGAAGCCAAAGCCAACGGCGGTTTGCGCAACTCGGTAGGTACGCTGTCCATGGCGCGCACCAACAACCCGCACTCTGCAACCGCGCAATTTTTCATCAACGTCAAAGACAACGATTTTCTTGACCACCAATCGCCCACTCCGCAAGGTTGGGGCTATGTGGCCTTTGGCAAAGTGGTGTCCGGCATGGATGTGGTCAACCGCATCAAAGCCATGCCCACAGGCCCTGGCGGCCCTTTCCCCACAGATGTACCCCAAACACCTGTCGTCATTCAAACTGCAACCCTGGTGAAGTAACCATGTCCAACCCCAAAGTCGAACTGCATGTCCAAGCACACGGTGTCATCACCTTAGAACTTGACGCTGAAAAAGCACCCAAAACCGTTGCCAATTTTTTGGAATACGTCGAAAAAGGCCACTACGACGACACGATTTTTCACCGGGTCATTCCCGGCTTCATGGTGCAAGGTGGCGGCATGGGCCCCGGCTTGAAAGAGAAGAAAGTCGGCACCAAGCTTGAAAACGAAGCCAACAACGGGTTGACCAACGATTGCTACACGGTCGCCATGGCGCGCACCAGCGACCCGCATTCCGCTACCGCGCAGTTTTTCATCAATGTCAAAGACAACGACTTTCTCAACCACACTTCACCCACGCCTTCGGGTTGGGGCTATGCGGTGTTTGGCAAAGTGGTTGATGGCACCGATGTGGTCGACGCCATCACCAAAGTATCAACGGGCAGACGTGGTTTTCATGACGATGTGCCCAAAGACGAGGTGCTGATCACCAAAGCCGTGTTGGTCTGAACACCTTGTTGCTGGTCTGACGTGGACACCTTGGCAGCGCCCTTGCCTGCTTCACTCACCACGTTGGATTTGCGTGATTGCCAGCGGATTGCATTTTTGTCTGATGTGCATTTGCGGGCAGACGAACCCGCCACGTTTCGCGCTTGGTCTGACCATTTAAAGACCCTGAATGCGGATGCAGTGTTCATCTTGGGCGACCTGTTTGATGTTTGGTTGGGCGACGACATCTTGCAGCACCCGCCTGCCGTCTTTGAACGCGACTGCCTCGCCCGGCTCCATGCCTTGAGCCAAACCACACCGATTTACTGGCTGGTGGGCAACCGGGATTTTTTGTTCGGCGCAACCGCCTGCCAAGTGGCTGGCATGACCGCTGTCAGCGACCCTTGCGTGGTGCAGTTGGACGGACAGCTTTGGTTACTCAGCCATGGAGACGCCCTGTGTTTGTCGGACACCGCTTACCAGTCCTACCGCCAAACGATTCGCTCAGCGCAAAGCCTGGTGCAATTGAACGCCAGCAGTTTGCAAGACCGCATGCAACTTGCCAAAGCACTGAAAGCACAAAGCTTGGCCAACAAGTCCATGATGGAAAACTGGGCTGACGTGGATGAAGCTGCATGTGTGCAATGGCTGCAAGCCACGGGCACATCGGTGTTGGTTCATGGGCACACACACATGCCCCATGAACACCTTTTGCCAAACGGACTGCGACGCATGGTGCTGAGCGACTGGGATGCGCTGGCCACACCCCCGCGTTTGCAATCATTGCAATGGGAAAAAGGCAGTGGCTTTTCCAGACAAGCCCTGCCCACCCCGGTCAACGCCTGAGCAACACCCTGAGCACTTGTTGCAAGCGTTGTGCGGCTTCTGAAGAGTGTGCAGATTGCAAAACCGTTGCAACGTCTTGTGCCCATGTTTGGGCCGGCGGCGCTTCGTGACGCTTGGTCAGCAAAACCAATTGAAGGTTGCGTCGCGCGGCTTGGTGATCAGCAGGCGTGCTCACTTCTGCGGCCATTTCCAATCGCAACAAAGCGGTGGCAGCATCGCCCTTGGGTGCAGATTGGAGGGCATTGACCCACTCTTGCCGTTGCGCTGCGGTAACCCGTGAACCCAATTCTTTGGCTGCGGGCAGTTGCGCGGCATCGCGCTTGTCCCATGCCGACAACAGATGCACCAAGACTTCGCCATGGGCTTGCATCGCCAATTTTTTCAAGGCCATTTCAGCTTGCTCGATGGCGTGGCGCTGCGCGCGGTAAGCCGCGTCTCCCAAACGCGGGCCGCGCTCGGCAAACGGCTCACGCCCGCGTGGCGCATCACGTTCATGTCGTCTGCCTGGCGCGTCACGCTCGTTGCGACGGGCGCCGGGCTTGTCCCCAAAACGTCCCGCCACCACGGGTTCGGTTTTTTTCTGCCCTGGGCGATCGTCACCACGCACTGCCACGACTTTTTTGGCGGGTGCTGGGGGCTTGGCCTCGGCCTTGACCGGCTCTTGCGTGGCTGGCGCGGGGGCTTCCTCGTCCGAAGACGGCGTGTCGGAAGGCTCAACTGCCACGTCATCGGACACCGGTGCTTGTGTTGCGGTTTCTGACGAATCCTCGGCTGTGGGTGGAACGGTGTGTTGCGTGACCGGCGCAGCCTCTGCCTTGACCGGTTGAGCCATGACCACCTGGTTCAACTGCTGCATGGCTTGTCGAATGACCGCCACATCGCCTTGCGCAATGGCAGCTTCCAACGCCTTGGAGGCATCCAACACCGCTTGGTCATGTGCCGACAAGGCTTGTGCCTGTTGGCTGCGGTCTTGGGTTTTGCGCTGAAAGGCCTCGTCCAAGGGTTGACGGAATGCGTCCCACAGTTTTTGGGCCAATTTGCGGTCCAGTGCCACCGCTTGCGATTCGTGTTGCCAGCGCTGTTGCAACGCCTTAACCGCATCAATTTTGAGCACAGTGGCGCTGGCCAATTGCTTGGCCTCTTCAATCATGGCGCGGCGGTGGGCGATGCTGGCCGCTTGTGCCTGGTCCAAGGCTGCGTGGGCGCTGGACATGGCAGCTTTCCATTGCACTTGCATTTCGGCAAATGTTTTCTCGCTCAAATGTCCACTGTTGCGCCAGCGTTCAGAAAACTGATGCAATTCACGCGCTTGCTTTTTCCAATCGGTGTTACCCGCGTGGGCTTGGGTCCAAGCGGCCACCTCGGCCAACAACGCCAGTCGCTGCTCGCGGTGCGCTTGTGATTCGGCTTTGGCTTTTTCCAACCACGCTTGCACGAATGGGTAAGCGCGGTTGCAAGCTTGATCAAAGCGTTTCCACAGCGCATGGTTGGGTTGCCCACCTTGGTCAGTTTGCTTCCAAGCCTCTCGCAGTTGGCGCAAGGTATCTTGCAATTTGCGTCCCGTGACCACGGGCACCCAAACGGTCTCGGCAGTTGGGGTTGCCTCGGGAGCGGGTGCGGCCATGTCGCCCTCAGTGCTGGCAGGTTCAGTGGTGTCAGGTTTCAGGGCTGGCGCGGGTTTGAGCAATGCCTCGGCTTTGGTGACCAACTCGGTGCGCAACTGGTCGGCGCGCCAGCGTTGCCAGCCTTCCAACTCGCTCGCCTTGGTCAACGCCAATTGCGCGCTGGCTTCGAGCTCGCTGGGCAACAAACGCGCGTGGGTTTTGAGGGCTTGCTTCAGAGCGGCTGCCGCAGACGTGGTGGCTTTGCTGTGACCCAAAGCCAGTTCGGCATCCAAGGTGTGTATGAGTTGCTGCACAGCTTGCACAGCCTGTGCTTGCTGCGCTGGATCGACCGAGGGTTTGCTGGCCGCGACCGGGGTGGGTTTGGCCGCCTCGCCTCGCATCACACGCAATTGGTCGGCCCATGCAGGCACACCAGGCAGTGGCAAACTGGCATCCGAGGCAGCGGCCTCGGTTTGCGTCAAGGCGGCATGGAATGCGTCCCACACCAAATGAATATGCTGTGCACCTTCGTTGAGGGTGGCAGGGTATTTGGGGTCAACGCTTTGCCAATGGCGATCTTGGCTGAGGGCTTGCCATTCGGTGTCAAAGCGCTGCAAGTCCGCTTGCAGTGTGGGCCTCAGCTCGATGGCTTCCGTCCATGGCTTGGTCGACAGGACTTCGATGCGCTGGGCCATCAACAAAGCGGACTCGCGCAGCACTTGGGCGCGGTGCGCCAAGTCTTCAATGTGTTTGACCATGTCCGCCAGCGCCAAGCGCAAACCAGACAAAGGTTCGCGCGACAAGGGCGCGCCCGCCTTGGCAGCGTCGCGCGCCCACGCCATGGCATCGGCCAAATTCAATTTGGGGTGGTTCAGCAAGGCATTGGCTTTGGTCGCCCATTCCTCTGCCAAAGCATCTTGGTTTTTAGAGCGACGCAGTTCTTCGATCTTTTCTTTGACTGGCTTGGCTGCCCCTTTGTCACGTGCACTCAGTTCTTTGAACACTTGTTGCAACACATCGACAGAAGGATCGGTATCGAGCCATTGACGCACGCGGGTCAGTCTTTCGCCGGCGGTCGCAGCGGTGATGGCACCACCCGTCAAAGCATCTAAGGCGGACAAGTCGGCAGAACTGTGGGAGGGGGTATTCACGGCAGTCAAATCGCTAGGTTGAACCCTGATGGGCTGAGCGCTCTATTGTGACAGGGCTTAAGGGCAAAGGTTTAAAATGCCTCGATGCAACTGTTTGAATCCATCAAAGCATCGGTCAAAGTCATATTGGCTGACATTGGCCAGGGCTTTTTCTTGATCACCCACAGCGGACTGGCTTTGCTTGGTTTGGCGGTTTTTTGCTTTTTTCTGATTTTCAGCACACAAACCGATTTGCGCGACAACGTCGAAGTTCAATTGATCGACTGGTTGCAAAACCGCCATGGGTTGGACTTCGGTTTCAACGATGACGCAGACGCGGTGGACCGCGCCACCGCCACCGATCCGCGCGATTTGACCAAAGAACAAGCGGCGATTGCCTTTTGGCTAAGCCGCAAATACCGTGTCGCGCCTGAGCCCTTGAGTGCATTGGTGGTCGCGGCCTACGAAGTGGGCAAACAGAAAAAAATTGACCCCACGCTCATCTTGGCGGTCATGGCCATTGAATCCGGCTTCAACCCGTTTGCCCAAAGCACCATGGGCGCCCAGGGTCTGATGCAGGTTCGCACAGAAATTCACAGCGAAAAATACGACGACTTCGGCGGCGAGTTCGCGGCCTTTGACCCGGTGGCGAATTTACGAGTAGGCGTCATGGTCTTGCGTGAAGCGATCAACCGAAACGGCAGTGTCGAAGCCGGACTGCGCCAGTACGTCGGTGCGGGCAACAGCGGAGAAGACGGCGGCTATGTCGGCAAGGTATTGGCGGAGCAAGAACGCTTGCAAGAGATCGCCAGCGGAAAAAATGTGTCCATCAACACCCCGAAATCATCTGCAGAAGACGGCCTGGTCGATTTGTGGGACAAAGCCAAAATCCAAACGCCTCTCAATGCATCCCCAGCCCAACCTTGAACTTTTCTCACGGAGACAACATGTACCAACGCTCGCAACTGATGGCGCAAACTGACCCTGAACTGTGGGCGGCCATTCAGAACGAAAACCAGCGACAAGAACACCATATCGAATTGATCGCGAGCGAAAACTACGCCTCGCCCGCAGTCATGCAAGCGCAAGGCACCCAACTGACCAACAAATACGCAGAGGGCTATCCCGGCAAACGCTATTACGGCGGTTGTGAAAATGTCGATGTTGCCGAGCAACTCGCGATCGACCGTGTCAAGCAATTGTTCGGCGCAGACGCCGCCAATGTGCAACCGCATTGCGGTGCATCAGCCAACCAAGCGGTGTTCTTGGCATTCTTGAAACCCGGCGACACCATCATGGGCATGAGCTTGGCCGAGGGCGGCCATTTGACCCACGGCATGCCTTTGAATTTGTCGGGCAAATGGTTCAAGGTGGAAAGCTACGGTTTGAACGCCAAAGAAGAAATCGACTACGACGCCATGGAAGCCAAGGCCATGGCCACCCGCCCCAAGTTGATCATCGCAGGGGCATCGGCCTACAGCTTGCACATCGACTTTGCACGCTTTGCCAAAGTGGCCAAAGCCATTGGCGCGGTGTTCTTGGTGGACATGGCGCATTACGCGGGCTTGATTGCGGCAGGTGTCTATCCCAACCCGGTGCCCCACGCCGACGTGGTCACCTCCACCACCCACAAAAGCCTGCGTGGTCCTAGGGGCGGCATCATCTTGATGAAAGCCGAACACGAAAAAGCCATCAACAGCGCGGTGTTTCCCGGCCTGCAAGGCGGGCCTTTGATGCATGTGATCGCCGCCAAAGCAGTGGCTTTCAAAGAAGCGCTTGACCCCAGCTTCAAGGCCTACCAACAACAGGTGCAGAAAAACGCGCAAATCGTTGCACAAACCCTGACCGAGCGTGGTTTGCGTATCGTCAGTGGCGGAACCCAAAGCCATGTCATGTTGGTCGATTTGCGCGCCAAAGGCATCACGGGCAAAGCCGCTGAATTGGCATTGGGTAACGCCCACATGACCATCAACAAAAACGCCATCCCCAACGACCCGGAAAAACCCATGGTCACCAGCGGCGTTCGCATCGGCACGCCGGCCATGACCACGCGGGGTTTCAAAGACGAAGAAGCCCGTGCCACAGCGCACCTGATCGCTGATGTGCTCGAACAACCGAACGATGAATCGCACATTGCGCAGGTACGTGCCAAAGTGCACGCCCTCACCAGCCGTTTTCCTGTGTATGGGTGACCACTTATGAAATGCCCTTTTTGCAGCCATGTGGAAACCCAGGTCATGGAGACCCGCATGTCTGAAGAGGGCGACTCCATTCGCCGCCGCCGCTCTTGCAGCCATTGCGAAAAGCGTTTCACCACCTATGAGCGTGCCGATGTCAGCTACCCGGCGGTGGTGAAAAAAGACGGAAGGCGCATCGACTATGACCGCAGCAAATTGCGCGGCTCGCTCAATTTGGCCTTGCGCAAACGACCAGTCAGTACCGAACAAGTCGATGCAGCGATTGAACGCATCGAGGACAAACTGCTGACCTTGTCGCAACGCGAAGTCGCCTCCACCCGCATTGGCGAATTGGTGATGCGCGAGTTGAAAAAACTCGACAAAGTCGCTTATGTCAGGTTCGCCAGCGTCTACCGCAGCTTTGAAGACGTCGACGAATTCAAAACCTTGGTGGACGAGTTCAGGCGTTAACAACGCACACCACGGCGGGTCACAGAACACATTTTTCTCCATCGGTTGGCGCCATGATTGGCGGACATGACAACCCTATCCCTTCCCAGCCAAACCGGTCACAGCCTCGCTGAACTGTGTGTGGTCTTGTGCCTGGTGGCAGTGGCAGCCGCCATGGCCGCGCCCTCGGTCAGTCACTGGCTATGGCGCTCAAAGGCCGAGCAAGCGGCCCGCGCTTGGGCCGCAGATTTGCAAACGGCACGATTGCAAGCGCTGCGCACTGGCCAAGCCTTGCAATTGAAACGACTGACCGGCTGCGCCAGCGTCTTGGCGCTGGGGGATTGGCGCTGTGGTTGGGAAATTGCCACGCCACACGGCAATCAACCTGCCACGCTTCGCCACGCCATGAACGGTGAATTGAGTGTGTTGCTTTTTCCTGCCAATGATGTCTTGCCAGTGAACTCGCAAGGCGAACCGCTGGCTGGCGGTGTGCGATTGCAAGTCATGTCACGCACCCACCTCATGCCCGTGGCTGTCAGCGTGTGCATGAATACCGCCGGCAGGCTCCGATTGGTCAAGGCGCAGACTTGCCTATGAGACAGCTTGCCAGAACATGCAACGGTTTTTCTCTGCTGGAAGCCATGGCAGCGCTGATGGTGCTCAATGTGCTGTGCTTGGGACTGATGGCCTGGCAACTGCAAGCCATGCAAGCTCAACGTGACGCTTTGTCCATGCAACAAGCCGTGGACATGGCGCAAGACCTGTGGCATCGAATGCAAGTTCACCCCGGGGCGGCATCAAGTTACCAATTGACGCTCGACAGCATCCCCTCGGCCCGTGATTGCCAATCACAGCCTTGCAACGCCCCCCAATGGGCGCAATCGGATTTGGCAGATTGGTGGCGAGAACTGCGCCAACGTTTGCCCCAGGCCAGGGCTGAGCTGACGACATCGCATGACGCTTCTGAGGTCCGCTTGCTGCTGGTTTGGCCGAGCTCATCCACCATACCCAAACCTGTGGCCAGTGAAGCTTGCCCCAAGGCACACCAATGCTGGCAAACTGCATGGCGACTTTGAAACAACGAACACAACAAGGCCAAAGTCTGGCGCAATGCCTGGTTGGCATGACGCTTGGCTTGTTGGTGGTCATGGCTGCGTTCAGCGCCTTTGCATGGATGCAACGCACCCAAACACTGTTGCAACAACACATGGATTTGAGCCACATGCTGCATGCCGGCAATGCCAAATTGCGTGAACGGGCCATGCGGGCAGGTGCACCCGAATTGGTGATCAACGACCAGCACATGCCGGCTTGGAACCGCATGGCTCAAGCGGTCAGCGGCGACGACAAATCCTTGCAATTGATGCAGTTTCGCAGCCTGACACCTGCCGATTGCCAAGGGCACGAAGCATCCCACTTGGCGTGGAGCGAAGACGATTTCAGACGCAACAGCACGAGAGGGTTTGCTTGCAAAGATGCCGCCCGCGCCAATGCCAGTTACCAAACGCTGGTCGAGCAGACCGAAGAGTTGCGATTTCGTTATGCACAACGCATTGGCGGCAAATGGCCAGATCCTTTGTCACAACAATTGCAGTGGCTGTCTGCCGACGAGGTCACCGACTGGTCGGCTGTCAGAGCGGTACAAATGTGTTTGCAAATTCGAGGCACGGGGCTGAGTGCCGCACCGGTTGGGGTGTCTTGCAACAAATCACTGCCTTTGATCAATGGCGCCATGGCTTGGCGTTCGGTCGTGCACCTCACCCATTCATCGCCATGAAGCCTGGGCATTGCTTTCCTTTGTCAAGGCGCCTGTCTCAACAAGGGCTGGCCTTGCCCACGGTGCTCGCCTTGTCCATGCTCAGCAGTGTGATGTTGTTGGCTTGCTGGCGGCAGATCACGTTGGCCCAAGGCTGGAGTCGGCATCATTTGGCGCAATGGCAAATGCGCCAGGTCACACTCGGGGCCATGCTGGCCACGGCCGACTCGGTCTCACGGCCAGCGTCAGATGCCCATGCCCTTGGCAAAACGCCGCCTCGCATTCCTGTGACCCACGCGGCATGGCAATCCGTTCTCGCAGCGCTGCCAGCCAACGGGTGTGCCAATGGCATCTGCCAATCACTGCTGGAACAAGCCAACCAGCGGTCAGACTGGCTTCAAAGAACCGCCGGGGCACATGCCGTGCCCTTGGCCAATGGCTTGCAACTGTTTCATTGGGTCGAACTGTTGCCCAACCCCTTGCCACTGACTGACACCAGCCCGGCCTTCACCTACCGCATCACGGTGGTCGCCACGGACACGCAGCGGCAGACCCAAGCGGGCTGGCAAGCGGTTTGGCAACCCAACACCCCCACCGCCGTGGACAAGCCGGTTCGGTTGGCAGATCTGCAACGCGTGCTCGAACTCTTGCCCTGAACCGATGCCTTGACACTGTGTTTCAAACCATGAGCCGCCCTTCAAGCTTCCTTTGTGCAGGCTTCACATTGATTGAATTGCTGTGTGTTTTGGCCATGGTGGGTGTGCTCAGTGCCATCGCCATGCCGGTCTACCAACAGGCTCAGTCGCGCAGCCAACGGCAACTCGCCAAACTGGCATTGGTGAAATCTGCACAATGGCTGGAGCAAGCCGCCATGGTCACGGGCAGCTATCCGGCTGAATTGCCCGAGTCAGTTTGGCGAACCCCCGGGTTCACCTACCGTTTGTCGCTCGTCAGTCAAGCACAAAGTTATGTGTTGACCGCCACCCCCTATCAAAGACAAAAGCAAGACGACTGCGGTGCGCTCAGCTTGGACCAAACCGGGCAACGCGGCGCGCAAGGCGATGTCCCATCATGTTGGTCCAAATGACAGCTTGCACGCCGTTGATAATCGACGGATGCAGTTTTCCCCTTTCGATGTCGAGCACATGCAACGGGCGCTTTCCTTGGCGGAGCAAGCCTTGTTCATCACGTCACCCAACCCGCGTGTGGGTTGCGTCATCACGGGTGCCGAAGGTCGTTCATTGGGGCAAGGCCACACCCAACAGGCCGGGGGCGCCCATGCCGAAATCATGGCGTTGCGAGATGCCCAAGCGCGGGGCTTGAGCGTCAAAGGCGCCACTGCTTATGTCACCCTCGAACCTTGCGCACACCACGGGCGCACCGGTCCCTGTTGTGAAGCACTGATCAACGCCGGCATCACCAAGGTGGTGGCCAGCTTGCAAGACCCCAACCCGCAAGTCGCTGGCCAAGGCTTTGCCAAACTGCGCGCGGCCGGTATACATGTCGACATGGGGTTGCTGCAAGACCCGGCGCATGAACTGAACATCGGTTTTTTTCGACGCATGCAAACTGGCAAACCTTGGTTGCGGATGAAAATCGCCCAATCCCTCGACGGTCATACCGGATTGCACAACGGCCAAAGCCAGTGGCTCACCCAAGGGCCAGCCCGCGAAGATGGCCACCGTTGGCGTGCCCGCGCGTGTGCGGTGCTCAGTGGCATTGGCACGGTCTTGGAAGACGACCCCATGCTGAATGTGCGGGGGATCGACACGCCGCGCCAACCCGACTTGCTGCTGGTGGATTCCAAATTGCAAACCCCATTGACCGCCAAGCTTTGGAAGGAAACCCGCAAGGTGGTCATTTTTCATGCGCACACAGACCCGGCCAAAGAAGGTGCGCTCAAGTCCAACGGTGCGCAATTGGTTCACTTGCCCGGCCCGGGCGAGAAAGTGGATTTGCCCGCCATGGTCAAGCAACTGGGGCAAATGGCTTACAACGAAATACACATTGAAGCGGGCCACAAGCTCAATGGGTCTTTGCTGCAAGCCGGGCTGATCGATGAATTGTTGGTCTATCTGGCCCCGCTGCTCACCGGCCCCGGCCAAGGCATGGCGGCCCTGCCCACACTGACAGATTTGGCGGGTGCCCAAGCTTGGCGGTATGTGCAAACCGAGCCGATCGGGGCAGATTTAAGGCTCTTGCTCAGGCGCAGTGGCTGATCTGCGAAAATACACGAATGTTCACCGGCATCATCACCGGCGTGGGGCGCATCGCCGCCGTTCACGACCTGGGTCGCTCTTTGGATCATGGCAAGCGCCTTGAGATCAGCACACCCGCGCATTACCTCGACGACGTGACCTTGGGCGACAGCATTGCCCTGAATGGTGCCTGCATGACCGTGACGTCTTTCAACGCCGCAGACCATGTTTTCACCATCGACATTTCTGCCGAATCGCTGGCCAAAACCGCGCGACTCGACACCATCGGCACCACCCTCAATCTGGAAAAAGCCTTGCGTGCGAACGACCGCTTGGGCGGCCACATCGTTTCCGGTCACGTGGACGGTGTGGGCCAGGTTGCTGCGTTTGAATTGGTCGGTGAAAGCTGGTTGTTGCAAATTCTGGCGCCCGTCGGTTTGGCCAAGTATTTGGCTTACAAAGGCTCGATCACGGTCAATGGGGTCAGTCTCACGGTGAACCGCATTGAAGACAAGGCCAATGGTTGCCTGATTTCCATCAACCTGATTCCCCACACCATCGCCAACACCGCCTTGGGCAGTTTGGTGACCGCCGATCCCGTCAATTTGGAAATCGACACTGTCGCGCGCTATGTCGAGCGCATGTTGCAGTTTGAATCTCTGCCTTCTGCACAGAAAGATCACCCATGAGCGCCTCTTTGTCCACTGTCGCCATTTCACCATTGCAAGACATCGTGGACGACATGCGCGCTGGTCGCATGGTGATTTTGGTGGACGAGGAAGACCGCGAAAACGAAGGCGACCTGGTGTTGGCGGCAGACCATGTCACCCCGGAAGCGATCAATTTCATGGCCCGCTTTGGCCGTGGCCTGATTTGTTTGACACTCACCCGCGAGCGTTGCGAACATTTGAACTTGCCGCCGATGGTGGCACGCAACGGCACGGTCCACAGCACCGCTTTCACGGTATCGATCGAAGCCGCTCAAGGTGTCACCACAGGCATTTCAGCTGCTGACCGCGCACGCACCGTGCAAGTGGCGGTGGCGGCCAACGCCAAAGCCAACGATCTGGTGCAACCCGGTCACATTTTTCCTTTGCAAGCGGTGGACGGCGGTGTGCTGATGCGCGCAGGACACACCGAAGCCGGCTGCGACTTGGCCGCCATGGCAGGTTGTTCGCCCACCGCCGTCATTTGTGAAATCATGAAAGACGACGGCACCATGGCGCGCTTGCCCGATTTGATGCAATTCGCGGCAGAGCATGGATTGAAAATCGGCACGATCGCGGATTTGATTGAACACCGCAGCCGCACCGAATCCCTGGTGCAACGCCTGAGCAGCCGCGCGTTGGTCACCGCGCATGGCGAGTTCACCGCCCATGCTTACAAAGATTTGCCCAGCGACAGCGTTCACTTGGCGTTGGTGCGTGGCACTTGGTCTGCCGAGACCGCCGTCTTGGCGCGCGTGCACGAACCCTTGTCGGTGCTTGACGCACTCGAACCGCAACGTGCCATGCATTCTTGGAGTTTGGACGCGGCTTTGTCTCGCATCGCCCAAGAACAAGCAGGCGTACTGGTGTTGCTCAACTGCGGTGAAAGCGGTCAACAATTGTTGACCCAATTCGAAGGTTTGGCTCGCTCTGCGCAAGCCCCAGAACGTGGGCGCATGGACTTGCGCACCTACGGCATCGGCGCGCAAATCTTGCGCGATTGCGGTGTGCACAAAATGCGCCTCATGGGCAATCCACGTCGCATGCCCAGCATGGCGGGCTATGGTTTGGAAATCACCGGCTACTTGGCCAAGGAATGAACATGCATCAAGCTGACATCAGTGGCACGCGCAACGATTTGGACGGCAGTGGTCTGCGCATTGGCGTGGTGCAAGCACGGTTTAACCCTGCCATCACCAACGCCTTGGCTGATGCTTGCATGGGCGAATTGCAATCTCTCCACGTCAGCATTTCGCGCATTCAACATGTGCAAGTGCCAGGCGCACTCGAGGTGCCTGTGGCGCTGGCCGCCATGGCGCAAAGCGGCGCATTTGATGCGCTGATCGCGTTGGGCTGCATCATTCGGGGCGAAACCTACCATTTCGAATTGGTGGCGAATGAATCCGGCGCCGCCATCACCCGCTTGGCGTTGGACCACCACCTACCGATTGCCAACGCCATCCTCACCACCGAAAACGAAGCCCAAGCGGTTGCCCGCCAAACAGACAAAGGCCGCGACGCTGCCCGTGTGGCGGTTGAAATGGCTTTGCTGATGAAAACGCTCACATGACCGCCTCCCCTTCTGCCGCCAAATCCGGCAAACCTTCAGACATGCGTCGCGCCAGCGCGCGCGCCGCCCGCACCCGTGCGCGTGGCTTTGCCGTTCAAGCCTTGTACCAAGTGATGGTTGGGCGCAACCCCCCCGATGAAGTCGACAGCTTCACACGCGAACTCAGCGGGTTTCACAAAGCCGACAGCGTGCACTTTGATGCCTTGCTGCATGGTTGTGCCGCGCAAGCCGAGTCGCTGGATGCACGCATCTTGCCTTTGTTGGACCGAAAAATGTCCGACATCTCCCCGATCGAACACGCCATCTTGTGGATCGGGGTGTATGAAATGCAACACTGCATTGACATTCCTTGGCGGGTCGTGATCAACGAGTGCATTGAACTGGCCAAAGAATTTGGCGGCACCGATGGACACAAGTACGTGAATGCCGTGTTGAACGGTTTGGCCGCTTCACTCAGACCGTTGGAAGTCGCGGCTGACAAGCCAGCGCCAGCGGCCCAAGCTGACTGACTCCATGCGTATCAGCCAACGCGCGAGCCGCATTTCTCCTTTTTATGTGATGGAAATGGCCAAGTCGGCCAAGCAACTCGCGCAGCAAGTACAGCACAGCGATTCGCCGATGCTGTTCCTCAACATTGGTGAACCCGATTTCACCGCGCCGCCCTTGGTTCAAGAGGCCGCCATGCGCGCCATTCGAGACGGACGCACGGCCTACACCCACGCCTTGGGGCTGGACGCATTGCGCGAGCGCATCAGCCACTGGTACAGCACACGCTTTGGTGTGGCTGTCCCCGCCAGCCGGATCGTGGTGACCAGCGGCGCCTCGGCGGCATTGCAATTGGCTTGTCTGGCCTTGATCGAAGCAGGCGACGAGGTATTGATGCCTGACCCGTGTTACCCGTGCAACCGCCAATTTGTCCAAGCCGCCGATGGGCGGGCCATTTTGTTGCCGACCACTGCTTCACAACGCTTTCAACTGAGCGCGGCACCAGTCCGTGAACATTGGCAAACAACTACACGCGGTGTTTTACTGGCCTCACCGTCTAACCCGACCGGTACCTCTGTGGCCTTGGATGAACTGACGGCTGTTCACCGTTTCGTCAGCGACAAAGGTGGCATCACCATGGTGGATGAAATCTACCTTGGCTTGAGCCATGACGATGCCTATGGACAAACGGCGTTGTCTATCGACGACCAAATCATCAGCATCAACAGTTTCTCGAAGTACTTCAACATGACCGGTTGGCGATTGGGTTGGTTGGTGGTGCCAGAGCCATTGGTCCCAGCGATTGAACGCTTGGCGCAAAACCTGTTCATCTGCCCCAGCACCATCGCCCAGACAGCGGCCTTGGCTTGCTTCGAACCCGAGAGTCTGTCTGTCTACGAAGCGCGTCGCGCCGCTTTCAAGCAGCGGCGTGATCAATTCATTCCGCAACTCAACGCCATGGGTTTGACCGTGCCCGTCATGCCAGACGGGGCTTTTTATGCTTGGGCTGATTGCCGCCAAGCCTGCGAGCGCTTGGGCCTGGCAGACAGTTGGGCGTTTGCCGAGCATGTGATGCAACAGGCGCATGTGGTGATCACGCCTGGACGAGATTTCAGTCAACACCAGCCGGGAGACTTTGTCAGAATGTCCACCGCCAGTTCGTTAGACACTTTGGACACCGCGGCACAACGCTTGCGGCATTTGCTGGAGAACGCATGAGTTTTCATTTTCCGGTTCGCGTGTATTGGGAAGACACCGATGCCGGTGGCATTGTGTTTTATGCCAATTACCTGAAATTTTTTGAGCGCGCCCGCACCGAATGGCTGCGCCACCTGGGTTTGCAACAACAGGCACTCAAACAAGAGACCGGCGGCATGTTTGTCGTGATAGACACGCAATTGACTTACCATCGACCGGCACAACTTGACGATATGCTTGAAGTCAGCGCCGTCATGCAAGACAAAGGCCGCGCCAGCTTGGTCATCGGCCAACAAGCTTGGCGGCTGGACCATGGTGGCGAGCGAACCTTGCTGTGCGAAGGCAGCATCCGCATTGGCTGGGTCAATGCCGAGAAAATGAAACCCGAGCGTATTCCCCCTCAACTTTTGGAGTTGTTCTCATGAACCAAGATTTATCAATTGTTCAATTGCTTTTGAACGCCAGTTGGGTGGTGCAAGCCGTGGTGCTGATTTTGTTGCTGGTCTCGGTCATGAGTTGGGCCGCCATCTTTCGCAAATTGCGGTCCTTGAAAGAGGTCAAAAATTTGAATGAAGAATTTGAACGCGATTTTTGGTCTGGCAAGAGTCTCAATGAATTGTTTGCCGGGGCCCAACAAAACGCCAAATCCTCGGGCCCCATGGAACGCATATTTGCCAGTGGCATGCGCGAATACCAAAAACTGCGCGAGCGACGCATCACCGACAGCGGCTTGCTGATGGACGGCGCACGCCGTGCCATGCGCGCGAGCTTGCAGCGCGAAATGGATGCGATTGAATCCAACCTGTCCATGCTGGCTTCGGTGGGTTCGGTGTCGCCTTATGTGGGCTTGTTTGGCACGGTCTGGGGCATCATGCACGCATTCACCGGATTGGCCGCGTTGCAACAAGTGACCTTGGCCAAAGTGGCGCCCGGCATTGCCGAAGCCTTGGTCGCCACGGCCATCGGTTTGTTTGCCGCCATTCCAGCGGTTCTGGCGTTCAACCGGTTTTCTCGTGACATCGACCGGGTCGCCAACAAGCTGGAGACATTCATTGAAGAGTTCTCCAACATCTTGCAACGCAACGTAGGCGCTGCGCCTGCCGCCAACCGCTGATTGACGGACGGACACCCTCATGGCTGCTTCTCTCAATCAACGGCGCTCAAGGCGCACCATCAGCGACATCAACATGGTTCCCTTCATTGATGTGATGTTGGTGTTGTTGATCATTTTCATGGTCACCGCACCCCTGCTGTCCCCCAGTTTGATCGATGTCCCCAGCGTGGGCAAGGCCGCGACCGCACCGGACCAAGTCATCACGATAGAAATCGACAAGCAATTGCAAATCGTTGTCAAGTCCAAAGCCACTTCTGCCAAAGACAGTGGGCTGCTGATCAAGCAAGACGCGAACATGGACAGCGTCGCCAAAATCGCTTTGCAACTGCAGGCTGGCAATGCGCAAACACCCGTCATCATCAGCGCCGACAAAGGCATCACTTATGACAATGTGGTCAAGTTGATGGACCGGTTGCAACGCGCTGGCGTGCAGCGCGTGGGTTTGGCTGTTCGTCAAAGCGAATAAGCCCTGTTCATGTCCCAAGAGACTTCACATCTGGAATTTGCGCCGCCTGAGGACCGGGGGGGAGGCAGTTCGTTGGCTTTGGCCTTGTTCGTCCATGCCTTGCTGTTGATGGCCTTGACCTGGGGCATCCATTGGCGCACGGATCCGCAAGACGATGCTGTGGATGCAGAACTCTGGTCCACCATTCCAGAACCCGTCGCTTTGAAATCTGATGCGCCTGCACCTGCACCTGCGCCACCCAAAGCCCAAGCTGATGCACCGGCCAAGTCCTCAGAGGTCAAACAGGACAAACCGCCGCCCGCCAAAATCGTGGATGCACCCGCGAAGAATACCGAGCCACCGGTTAAAAACGCACCAGACCCCGATATCGCTCTAGAAAAACTCAAGAAAAAAGAAGCGGCCGAGCAATTGGCGCTTGAAAAAAAAGCCGAGAGGCTGAGAAAAGCCGAAGAATTACAGGCTGAAAAAGAAAGAAAAGCTGCCCTCTTGCGGGAAGAAGCGGCCAAGCGCAAAGAGGAAGCAGCCAAGCGCAAAGAAGAAGCCGCTAAACGCAAAGAGGAAGAGTTAAAACGCAAAGAAGAAGAGATTCGCCTTCGCAAAGAAGAGGAAGCCAAACGTAAAGCGGAAGAACTCCGCCGCAAGGAAGAAGAAGCGCGTCGCAAAGAAGAAGAGATTCGTCTTCGCAAAGAAGAGGAAGCCAAGCGTCGGGAAGAAGAAATTCGCCTACGCAAGGAAGAGGAAGCCAAGCGCAGGGAAGAAGAAATTCGCGTGCGCAAAGAAGAAGAGGCCCGCCGAAAAGAGGAAGAGACCAAGCGTCGCGAGGAAGAAAACAAGCGCAAGGAAGAAGAAGCCCGCCGGCTTGAGCAAGAAGCCAAAGAAGCCGAAGATCAACGCCAGCAACAGGTCAAACGGCTCAAAAGCTTGGGCGCCACCACCACCGGACCGGTGGATCCGGTCAATGAGTCCAAAGGCGGAGGCAAACCCAGCGACTCTTACCTCGCAAAGCTCAGGGCGCGGGTCAAACCCAACATCACTTTTTCAGACACACAGCTGCAGTCTGTGAGGGGGAACCCAGCGGCAGAGGTGGAAGTCAGTTGCAGTCCGAGCGGGCAAATCATCGCTGTGAAACTGACCCAGTCCAGCGGTAATGCGGCTTGGGACCAAGCGGTACTGAAAGCGATTGAAAAAACAGGCACCTTGCCTCGGGACGAGAACGGAAAAATCCCGTCCAAAATTCCGTTTGTGTTCAGACCGCGCGACTGACCTCAGTGCAAATGGCGGGGTCTGCGACCGCCGTGGCCAGAGCCGCCGTTGCCCTTGGGTGGTTTGCTGATTTCCAAGGAATTGACCAAGGAATCAAACCGCTTGCTAAAGAGTTTGTCCACTTCCAGCACCACATCGCTGAGCTCGGACGCGTCGAAATGGCGCTCCATCAAACTCACCAAATCTTGCACCAACAAATCTCGCTGGACTTGCATGATGGCCGCTGGTGTGGGCCCCACGAAGAGCATCATGAAGTCATCGCGTGAATCTCTGCCTTGGGCTTCGTCTTCATCGTCAAATTCAGCGTCGTAGAAAGTGACTTCAAGCGCGGCACCCGCACGGGTCAGGTCATTCAAGCCCATGCACACATCGTCCAGCACTTGTCGAAAATCGTCTTCACCTTTGATGGTCCAACAGATTTGCAACACATGGTCGTTGGTGTCGTGACGGATGCCAGGCTCTTCCTCGTAAAAACTGTCTGCGCATTCTTGCAAGGATCGGGCACCTGCATAGACCCACAGGCCGCGCAAAGCGTCTTGCAAATGCTCAAACGTGACATCCTCGCGCAACGGCACAGCGCCATGCAAATGGATTTCGTAAGTGGTGTTGAATCGTGACATGAAAGCATGATAGCAGTGGCCAGAATTCAAGCCAAACAGGTCACCCAGCCTGGTTCTTCGCCGGTTGCGAGGCGCTGCGTGAACGTCAGCAGGCCGGTTTGGGCATCGCGCTCAAACACCCCCAAATGGTTAGATTTCTGCCCCGCCACCAACACATGCCTGCCATCCACGTCCAGCGCAAAACTGCGCGGCTGCAACTCGGTGGGCACATGGGCAAGCCATGTCAATGCACCACGCTGCGCATCTGCCTTGAACACCGCCAGCGTGCTGGAACTTCTGTCACAGGTGTATACAAACTGGCCATCGGCGGACACATGGATGTCAGCGGCCCAAGGCTTTCCCGTGAAACCGGATGGCAAGGTATTCAAGGTTTGCATGTGTTGAAGTGTGCCTTGGGCGGCATCCCAAGCCAACACATCCAAGGTCGCGTCAAGTTCATTCAGAAGATAAAGCCATTGACCTTCGGGATGAAAACACAAGTGTCTGGGCCCCGAACCCGCGCGCGCTTGCCACTGTGTGTGAAGTGTGAGTTGTCCGCGTGATTCATCAAACCCAAACACCATCACCCCGTCATCCCCCAAACACGGGACCAACACAAAACGGTTGTCAGGCGAAAACACCGCCGCATGCGGATGGCGAAGCGTGGACATGACCGTGTGATCGGATGCCGCTGGCTGTGCTGGCGTCAAGGGACAGACGGTCAAGCTGTGCGAATGGTAAGAAACCGCCAACAAAAACCGTCCGGAGCGGTCGATGCGCAAATTGCACATGCGGGCTGTCAAAGGCATTTCGTACAGGAGATTCAATTGCCCATGGGTGCGGTCCAACTGCAAACACACCAAGCTGTTGGGCTCTCCGCGCTTGGCCACATACATGCGTTCGGTCATGGGTGAAATGCAAATGGGCCCAGGGCCCGCCCCCACCACACAAGTCGATGTCAAGGTCAATCGGCCAGTGTCAGCCCATTGCATGACATGGATGTCCCCGCTGAGGGCATTGCTGACATAGACATGGGGCATGCGGCATCTACTCAAGTTGGTTACAACCAGCCGCCGGCTTGGAAAAACTCAGGCGCCCATGGGGGAAAGGCGTTGCGTCTGGTGCCTGAGACCGGAATCGAACCGGTACGCCCCTTATTCAGGAAAGCGGCGGATTTTAAGTCCGCTGTGTCTACCTATTTCACCACTCAGGCTGTGCTGTATTGTGGCAAATATTCAGGGGCTGACGACTTGCTCCGCCAAATAAATACGCTGCCCCACATTGGCCGGCAACATGAGTTTGCTTCCTTGGTAATAAATGTTGACCGATGACAGCGCGTTGCTGCTGATGGTCCACGGTGCTGGCCCATGCACACTGCGACCAGACCCTGGTGCCAGGTTCAACACCGTGCGGTTACGTTTTGCATCGTCCACGCACAACTGAACAGGCTTGGTGGCCTGAAGATAAACGTAGTTTCCGGGCTTGGATACCGAATGCGGTGACACCGAGGTGGGGTCGGTGTTGATGGCTGCACAGTCATTTTTGTCCACAGACAACGCTGAGGTTTCCAACTTCGTGGGCTCAGCAAGCGCTGCGTTCTCGGTATGGGGCTTGACAGGATCCAACCTCGGCTGGTTGTCTGCAGTTGCAGCGGCATTCAAAGTCGCCGGGGCAGTGGCGAGCGACGCAGGTTCAGAAGCAGTTGCCACGGCTTGCGTCTCGACCTGTTCTGTTTTGACCGCTTGGTTTGCAACTGGCTCGCGCGAATCAGCTGTTGGGGTTTGCTCTGTCGGGACAGACACACCAATGGGGTTCACCCATTCGGAAAATTTGGAAACGGGTATGTCTTGGCTGGATTGCCAACCTGCAATTGCCAACAAACCAAAGGCCAACAACACGAACACGGAGAGCACACCGCCCAATCGGGCAGGACGGCGCACCACCGAGGTGACCACATTGCCGCTGAGATTTTTTTCCGACAAACGAATGATGTCATCGATGACATTGGCTGGTGAGCGAGGCGCAGGTTCTTCGGCCATGGCTTTCAAAGGCGCGCCCACTGGGGCAGGGTTCTCAAGCATGCGAATGACGCGACGCAAAGACTGCGATTTGATTTGAGGCGAGTAAAACAGGTTGTCGCCGCCGTCTTCCAGTTGACGAATTTGACCCGCAGACAAATTGGCCATGGCAGCCAATTGAGCAATGTTCAAACCCGCAGCTTCTCGCAGGTCTCTCAAATGCTCAGCGTCTTCGCGTTCTTTTTCTTCCATCAGTGGTTTGTCTGTGGCAAATAATCAAAAAATGTACTGTAATCAGAGAAATTAGTCCATGCTGATTTCCGCGAGATTTTAGTTACTTTAGTGATCTTTTTTCTGCCACTGTCCTGCTGTTTTGTTTTTCTCAGTCCCATGATGTCTTCCCTCCCCTCCCTCGAAGTGCGACAGATCGCAGGTTCAAGCACGCTGGCGCCCCTTGTTTTCTTGCACGAAGGCTTGGGCTCGGTGGCCATGTGGTCCAGCCGCACCATGGATTGGCCTTTGGCTGTTTGCCAAGCAACAGGGCGTGCAGGCTTGTTGTATTCGCGCCTTGGCTATGGCAAATCCGACCCCATTCCCGATGTGCGCGGCACTGGTCGACTGGGGCCCGACTACATGCACCGCGAAGCGTGGGATGTGTTGCCTGCGCTGTTGAAAGCGCACGGCATCGCACAACCTGTGCTGCTGGGACACTCGGACGGTGCCACGATTGCATTGCTGCATGCCGCCCGTCACACAGTGACCGCCACCATTGCCATGGCACCGCACTTGTGGGTGGAAGACATCAGCCTGCAATCCATCACAGCGGCCAAAACGGCCTTTGAAGCAGGCGACTTGCGACAGAAACTCTCGCGTTATCACGCGGATGTTGACGGTGCTTTTTGGCAATGGAACGATGTTTGGTTGTCCGATGCCTTTCGAAGTTTTGACATTCGCCAAACATGCCAAGACATCACAACACCGGTGCTTGCCATGCAAGGGGTGGACGATATGTACGGCAGTTTGCGGCATATCGAAGAATTGCAAACCCAAGGCCATGTTCAACGCGAGGTGCTGACAGACTGCGGACATTCACCGCACCGGGACCAACCCACCCAAAGCCTCGAATCGGTCACCCATTTTTTAAAACATTTACCTTGAACGCTTTCGGTACTCAGGGCTTGCGTGTCAGCGATTCGAGTTCGTGCGCGGTTAGCCACCGCCATTGACCAGGCGCCAATTCATCACCCAATGTCATTTCGCCGATTTGACAACGGTGCAACTTCACCACCTTGTGACCCGTGGCCGCCAGCATGCGTTTGACTTGGTGGTATTTGCCTTCCGTCAACGTCAATTGCATCTGGTGGGTTCCCGCCAGCACACAAGCAGCAGCCTTGACGGGTTTGGGGTCATCATTCAACACCACCCCCTTCATGAGCTTGTCAACCACGGCTTCATTGAGCGCGTCTTCCGTGCATAAGGCATACACCTTGGGCACATGGTGTTTGGGTGAACTCATGCGGTGAATGAACTGGCCATCGTCGCTCAGCAACAGCATGCCAGTGGTGTCTTGGTCTAACCGCCCCACGGCTTGCACACCTTGCAAGCCGGTCTTGGCAGGACGCTGTCGCAACGGCGTGGGCAACAACGAATACACGCTGGGCCAAGCCGATGGTTTGTGGGAACACTCGGTCCCTGCGGGTTTGTGCAAAAGCACGTAGGCTTTTGCGTGGTACTGCCAAAGTATGCCTTGCACCATGAAGGCCATGGCTTGCGTGGCCTCCACCCGCGCGTCGGTGTCGATCACGTTGACCAATCCTGCACCCAAGTCAAATTTCACCAAGCCTTGCTGCACCAGACCCGCGCAAATGCGACGGGTACCAAAGCCTTGGGAATACAAAAGATCGGTCACCAATGAAGGTTGCGGCATGTCAAACACGTATCAAAAGGGGCTGAGGGACATTGAGCGTAAGCGTTAAAGTATGCCCCATGGAAAACATCGACGTCATGGTTCTGCGCTCGTTGCGCAATTGGCGGCTCGCCGGGCAACGTGCCTTGCTGGCCACTGTGGTCCGCACCTGGGGTTCATCTCCGCGCCCGATCGGCTCCATCATGGCGCTGTGCGAAACCGGTGCAGTGGTGGGCTCGGTGTCAGGTGGTTGCATCGAAGACGATTTGATTTACAGGTTCACCCAAGCCTATGCTGGCGGACAGTCATTGGGAGAAACACAAACCATTCCCAGCGGCGCACCGCAACGGGTGAAATATGGCATTACCGCAGACGAAGCTCATCGGTTTGGATTGCCTTGCGGCGGTACGCTGGAATTGCTGTTGGAGTTTGACCCCGATGCAAGGCAGTTAGAGCAGTTGGTGTTGTCGCTTGAACAAGGTCAGTTGATGCAACGCACCACGTTGCTGAGCGATGGTGCTGTCAACTTACAAACCAGCGAAACGCCCACCGAACTCCATATCGATGACACCCGACTGATCAACACATTTGGCCCTGAATACCGCATGCTGTTGATCGGTGCGGGTCAACTCACCGAGTACTTGGCCACCATGGCTTTGTTCAATGGGTTTGCGGTGACCGTGTGCGACCCGCGCGAAGAATACAGTGGTGCTTGGTCTGTGGCTAACGTCACCCTCACCAACGACATGCCAGACGACGTGGTGCAAAGCTTTCGCCCTGACCGCCGCAGTTGCGTGATTGCACTCACGCACGACCCCAAATTGGATGATTTGGCTTTGCTCGAAGCCTTGGACACGGATGCGTTTTATGTGGGCGCCATTGGTTCGCGGCGTAACAATGAAGCTCGGCACCAACGCATGGTCGACCACTTAGGCAAAACAGACGAGGAATTGAAACGACTGCGAGGCCCCATTGGCATTTACATTGGCAGCAAAACGCCTGCTGAGATTGCCGTCAGCATCATGGCCGAGGTGCTTGCCGTGAAAAACAATGTGCCTTTGCCGCGTGACATGGACGTGGCGCATGCGAAAAACACGCAAGAGATTGCACACAACGATCCAGGGGTGTTGGTCTGCGGCATTCGCCAAGCATGACTGACCTCTTCTCGTCAACCATTCACATGCAGCGGTGATTCTGTCAGCCCAGTGAATGCGTCTTCTCAGGCGACCACCATTCGCCCTGCTTGTTCTGCAACACCACATCCACTTGCCAAGCACGGGCGGTTCGTGCCACCCACTGTGGCGGACACATGAAAAACACCTTGGTCAAAGCATCAGCCAGCGCGCATGATGGCGCCATCACACTCACGCTGGACCAATAACGCGGGGAGTCACCCGTCTGCGGATCGAAAATATGGTGGTGCAAACGGTCTGGTGTGAACGTGGTGTGTGCATCTGAAGAAGTCGCCATCGCCAAACCGTTGGGCAAAGTCACCGCACGCTGGTCTATAGCGCCAAGTGTGCTTTCGATACCCAGTCGCCAAGCGTGTTGATCTGGGGCCTGCCCCAGCGTGGTGGTCTCGCCTGTGTCTATCAAGGCATGCATGACGCCATGCGACTGCAACACGGCACGCACCAAATCTGCCGCATAACCTTGGGCGATGCCATTGAGAGACACCCCCATGCCTTTGGTGTTTAACCGAATGGCATGGGGGCTTGCCTCCACTGCACGCCAATTGACCAAATGCAACTGACGTCGCAAGCGGTGTTTGTCGGCCACAGCACCTGAGGCTTGCGCTTGCGACCACAATGTCCACAAAGGTTGCACTGTGACATCAAACGCACCCCGACTGCGGGCTGCGACGTGTTGTGCCAAACGCATCACCGACAGCAATTGGGCCGATGGATTCAACAGCATGCCGTCACGGTTCAAGCGAGAGACAGCGCTGTCAGGGTTGAACAAACTCATGTCCGCTTCCACACGGCGAATGGCTTTGACAGCGTCGTTCAACGCCGCATCCAAACGGTGGGCATCGGCATGCGCGGCACGCAGCCACAAGGTGGTGCCAAACCCGGTCAATGCGCGTTCACGCCACACCAACCGATCTGCGTCCCGCGAAGACGCCCAACCAGCGTTCGCGGTGGGGCCTGACAAGCCATTGAGCAACGCGCCTGCGCCCCAGCCCAAACATTGACGGCGTGTGGTGCTCATGCGGTCACCTCGGGTTGAATCGGAATAAAGCGGCTGCCATCCTTGCGTTGCTGAATGAGTGGCAAGCAGCGTTGGTCATCTTGGTAGATGGACACACAATCCAAGCATTGGAAACATTCGCTGTAATTGACCTCACCTTGCTTGTCAATGGCCTGGTATTCACAACGATGACGGCAGGTCTGGCAAGGCGTCCCACACGCTTGTCGCCGAGGTATCCAAGACCAGCGTTGCAACACATTGGTCGCGGCCAATGCCGCACCCAAAGGACAGATGTACCGGCAGTAGCCCCTGTACACAAACACGCTCAGTCCCAAGCAAAACACCGCCCAAGCGATGTAAGGCCAGTCGCGCACAAAGTACAAACTGATGGCGGTTTTGAAGGGTTCGATCTCCACGGCCACTTCTGCCATGGACGGAGAAAACCAAACGCTTCCCAATATGAACACCAGCAACCCGTACTTGATCCATTTGAGCTTTCGGTCAATGGCGGTTTTCAGGCGACGGCGGCGCATACCGATGGCCTGTGTCAGCATGCTGATGAGTTCTTGCAAAGCCCCGAACGGACACAACCATCCACAGAATGTCCCTCTGCCCCACACCAGCAAAGTGCCCGCCACGAACACCCACAAGATCACCGTCATCGGGTCGTTCATGAAAAAGCCCAAGTCACCACCGTGTCGCAATTCGTCCAATGACGCGGTGATGTTGACGATGGTTAACTGGCCTTGCGCATACCAGCCGATGAAGCCCAAGGTGAACAGCAAATACGCGCTGCGCAACCACTTCAACGATGTGCTGTTGGCACTGGTGCGTTTTTGCATGACCAATCCCGCTGTCAACACCACCAAGCCCAAGACCAACGCCAAAATTTCACCCGCACGCGATTGCCATGTACTGACCCATTCGAACTCGGTCAAATCGGTGTCAATCAGTCCGTACCATGCAGCCCGCCAGCCATGGAATGAATAACTCAAAGGAAATGTGGTGTTCGCCACTTGGTTGACATAGCTGCCAAACCTGCGTCCCCATTTCAAATCCAGTTCAAATGCCGCAGCAGGGTCCAGCGGCGTGGCGTTGTCAGCAATGAAGAAATACGCGCGCGTGGTTTCCGGATACCCGGGCACCCGCAAGCCCTTGTCATAAGACATCAAACGCAATTTCAATACTTGTCCGTTTTGCTTGACCTCAAACGGCAAATCTTCCTGAACCCGCTGGCTTTCATAATTCATGCGTGCCATCGGGCCGGACTCGGTCACCAACAAGGCGTGCGACTGGCGTCGGTTCGTGCTGAGCAAACGCCAGCCATCGCTGTCCAACAGATTACGGCCAATCGAGGGCAAGCTCACCAGTGACACGTGAAGTTTGAGTGCCACTTCGTCAGGATTGGCGGCGGCCAACTTGTCCGTCCCTGCAGCCTTGGTCCCCGCAAAGGCCTGTTCAATCTCTCCCCGCGTCAACACATGCTCGCTGACCATGCCGCGCGAGCGCAGGGTGTC
>JACCDP010369606.1_pt1 | contig 27377 bp, 21 predicted proteins | sample 7445841 | NCBI WGS metagenome assembly JACCDP01 (sample SAMN15323441, study PRJNA562643) | freshwater metagenome | isolation source: river surface water | place: USA:Blue River Watershed | collected 2017-08-17 | reverse complement strand
GTCTTCGATACTTACCTAAAATTTCCTGGCAGGCCAACTTTGCTTGGTAATCCGCCAGTGGCCAAATACAACCAATTGGTTGAAACAAACCTATAAAGTAGAGATTTTCATACTTCTCATGCATCATCTTTTTGTACAGTGGAACCTTCGTCAGATTCTTGTAATTAATGAATGATTCATCAAAAAATGGAAAGGTTGTCCAAAAGCCAGTTGCGGCGCAGATGATGTCAAAATCATCTTTACTTCCGTCGACAAACTCAACAGTTAAACCATTCCAAGACTTTATTGCCTTTCGCGGCTTAATTCGGCCATGGCGTATGTAATCCATAAGGTCAGAGTTCAATGTTGGATGCGTGTTAAGTGGCAGAGTGGTGTTCTCTGGTAAACCATAGCGACTGTAAGGTCCTTGAATTAATTTAACTAAAAATTTCAGACCATACTGGCGAATCTTCTTCGGTAGCCACTTACTCCGTGCTGCAAACACATCACCTGGTTGACCAAAAATAAACTTTGGAAAAAACCATTGTGGACTCCTCATGGACATGTGAACAGTCTTTGTCATACGAGCCGCTTCAACTGAAATATCACATGCAGAATTACCCGCACCAATTACTAGTACTCGCTTGTCACGCCAACTTTCATCAACTCCTTTAAAATCATGAGAGTGCAAAAACTTTCCAGTGTAATTGCCGGGATACTCAGGATATTTAGGAGCATTGTGGTGACCATTTGAAACCATCAGATATTCAAATACTTCAATTTTTTTAGCACCAAAATTATCGGTAAATTCAACTAACCATTTTCCATCTGACTGACGTGATACATGATCTACTGTGTGATCAAATCTAATTATTGACATCACTCCAAAATGAATTGCATATGATTCAAAGTAATTTTGAAGTTGGATATGACTTGGATAATCTGGAAATGATTCTGGCATTGGATAATCTTCAAACTCAGACCAAGCCTTAGAGCTAATTAGGTGGGTATTCTCATAAACACTTGAGTGGCCGGTTTTGGAGTTAAAGACCCAGTTGCCACCAACCTTGTTATTTTTTTCAAAAACAACAACCTCTAAGCCGTTCTCGATACAGTTTTTGGCTGCAGTGATCCCGCTCGGGCCAGCTCCGATTATGCAGACTTTGCCGTTCATTTCACAATGATCTCCTACTTACTAGGTGTATTACAAGTAATTATCAGGTTAAGTGAGCAAAGATAAACTGAGCCCGTTCCCTTATTGGAGTTACTGGAACAAAAATAGTTGGCTCTCCTCGCTATTTATAGATGTCGATAATCAGATTATTTAGGGCAAGTTGAGCCTCTCAATCCTCAGTCCTTGCATAATCACTTTCTAGGGTAAGCAAATCCATGATAAAAATCATTTTGTACTGTGCATTTTCTAAGTACTCAATTAATTTCTCATCTGGCTCTAAATTGAAATACTTTTAGTGAGCAACCTCATCAGGCAATGCTCGATTAAAAATTTCCTCCTTTGGATCTATCCGTTTCTAGAAATCTATTTGAAGGTTTAAAACTTTTGCTGAAATTGTCGATGGTTGGCCCTAATTTCATGAGTACTGCGCTCATTCATCCTTGGTAGTTCGATGTAATGTCGAGCAACTTCCAAAGTAGTTTGTAGCCCATATTCTGCAGGGCGGGAATTACTGTTGATTTCCCAGATCTTGGTCCACCTTTGATTGCATACAAATTGGCGTTTAGGGGCACGTAGCAAGATTACCTATATTGAAGAATTAGTGACGAATGCTCTGGTAAGAGCGCAGAATTAAGCTCTACCTCCTTTTCACTTTGGCTTTTTTAACTACCGTCCTTTTCGCAGGTGACTTTTTAGCAGGTGACTTTTTAGCAGCAGCCCGTTTTTCAGCTCGCTCCTGCTTCTTTCGGTAATTCTCCAAGAAGTTCTCTATTTCCGGATCAACTTCATAGACCTTTAATGACTTTCTTCTTCTCTTTAACACAGCGTAGACAGATGTTACTGCGGCTAGAGATGTACCAATTATAAGAACAGGTAATGCAACCTTAGATAAATTACTTTTATCATTTAAAAAATCAACAATTTTTAAATCTCTAAGGCTATTTGCTTCATCTTGAATTGAGTTAAAAACATCTTTAACATTCTCAACTGAACTCTTACTAAACTCTGAGAGCTTCCTTAATGTGGTGACCTGATTGGTTTGTGATGAAAAGTTCTCATAGGCGTACTTTGTCTCAGCCTGCGCACTCTGGTAATCAAGCTCGTACTGATTCATCTTCGACTTAACTAACGCAAATTCATTCTCAGATTCGGTGTACTTGGCTACTGCTTTGGCCTTTGCTTCATTTGCACTTTTTGCAACTTTTTTGGCACTAACTAAATCATTTTCTAATTTAATGATCGCTGAGGCAAGTGACTTTTTAAAAGCCTTACGACTTGCCAAATTTTGCTTTGCTGTTTCGACAGCCTTTCGAGCCAAACGCAAATCTGCAGATGCTTTATCAGCCAGTGCCTGATTCTCTTCATACTGCTTTTGAGCTAAGTCATACTGCTCTTTAAATTTAGAAAGTGCGGACTGCGCATTGGCAGTTTGTGCATCATCTGATGTTGGCTTACCTGAGGTTAAATTGGAAGATAAAATTCTTGGAGCGTTTATAGAATTTTGCCAAAGTGTGTATGCAGATTCTGCAGCACGCTTACTCTCCGCCGCCTTTGCAATTGCCGTCTTAGCAACTGCTAGGAATTTTTCATATTTAGCAGTGGATTCTGTTACTAACTTCTCCGCCTGAGCAATCCTCTTGTCAGTCTCGATCTGCCCAGCCTTATTGCTTTTAATCTCATTTTCGATCTTTTCGAGAGCAAAATTGGCCTCAGCTACCTTTGCAATTGCTAGATCCTTCTCTTTTGCTGCTGCTTTCACATTGCTTGTAACTGAGATTAACTCCTGTTTAGTCTTATTAAGGATTGCAAGAGCTTGCTCCTCTTTATCCCTCAATAAAGCTAATTTTTTATCCACCTTTGCCAGATCAGCCACAGCCTTTTTATATGCGGTGTTGATATCGGAATCTGATTTATCTACATTGCCAGCATCTTGTTTTGAACCTTCTTGAACTTTACTTATTGCTTCTATGGCCTTTGCTTGCTCTGTCTGAATCTTTTTACGCGCAGCATTACGTTTTGCTTTCTCTTGAGCTAATGCTTCAGCAGCAGCTTTATCTGCAGCAGCTTTTGCTTGAGCAGCAGCTTTTTCCGCCGCTTCTTTTTCTGCTAACGCTTTTTCTTCTGCTTCTTTTGCTTCTTTTGCTTTTTGCTCTGCTTCCTTAGCAGCTTTCTCTGCTGCGATCGCCTCAAGCTCTAAAGATCTAACACTTGGCCCCGAGTAAGAAGGATTGCGCGCAGCTCTTTCGGCAGCCGCCTGAGCTTCCTCACGAGCTCTAATTGCTGCAGCTTGTGCAGCTGATTCTCGTGCAGCGGCAGCGGCAGCGGCGACCGCAGCATCTGCTGCATCATTAGAAGCTGCTGCAACATTTTGAAAAGCAGCAAGTGCTTGAGCAGCAAGTGATGAAGAGTTTCCACTATCAGATGTAATACTTTGGAGAGTTTGAGATGCACTTGCCAAACTTGTTGCCGCACTATTTGCGGCGGTTAATAGTGCTGCTTTTTTTGTTGCCTCAGCTTGTGCCGCTGCAATTTCAGCCTGTTTTGAAAGTACTTCAGCCTCTTTCACCTTAATCTCATTCTCTAATCTGACTTTCTCCGCTGCCGCAGCAGCTGCAGCATCATCTGCTGCTTTCTTAGCAAGTGCAGCTGCTCGAAAGGCGGCAGCCGCAGCATCCGCAATAGCTTTTTTCTCAGCAAGTGCTGCATCAGCTGCAGCCTTTGCGGCAATCGCTCTATTTGCCTCTTCTCTATCAGCATCTGATTTTGCCTTTGCTGAAAGATAGGCCTGACGAAGTCGAGATAGCTCCTCTGCTGTAACAAATATTGTTGATTCTTGAATTTTAATCTTTAGATAACTTTGAATCTTTGGTTCTGTTAACAAACTTTGTTTTTTAATTGAAACATTACTTGGAGTTACCTGCAAATTTTGCTCTCTAAGTGAAAGAGATCCACCAGCGGCTAAGTAAGCTTCTAATGCATTTGTTGTTGCATTTTCGCTTGCTCTTGCTGCATTCTCTTTGGCAATTCGAGCCGCTTCTGCTTCAGCAATTTGTCGATCCAATGCAATACGTTCTTCAGCAAATCTTGCGGCTGCCGCATCAGCTAATCTCTTCTTTTCAAGAGCAAGTGCTTTTTGTTTATCTGATTCTGCTTTGGCATCTGCGATCTCTTGAGCAATCCTTGCCTGCGCATCAGCTAAAGCTTGTTGCGCAGCTAAGAATTCAGCCCGTGCTGCAGCCTCTGCTTGAATTCTTGCAGTAACTGCAGCCTCTGCTGCTACCTTGGCAAGACGCGCAGTTTCAGCATCTGCAATCGCTTTATCCGCTGCTTCCTTTGCCGCTCTTGCTGCTGCAGCTAAATTTCCTTGTCTAATTTGTTCTGCCAATGCATCTGCTGCCGCTTTATCTGCTGCAGCTTTTGCTGCTGCTTGTTCTGCCGCAGCACGTTCTGCCGCAGCTATTTGCGCAGCTCTTGCAGCAGCAGCCGCCGCTGCTTCATCTGCTGCAATTTTTGCTAAGCGTGCATCCTCTGCAGCTTTAGTGGCAGCCGCCTGTTCAGCTGCGACAACTGGATCTAAACAATCTGGTAGATCAGGTGGATATGCGGCTTCACCCTGACAAACCACTGCGGCATAAGTTGGTGTAGCTGGAATTTGCGCAAACAGAAGGGAGAGAACAACGTAAATTAGAGCAACTACGAATTTCTTTCCTGGCTTAAAAAACATTGCGCAAACCTTTTCAACAATTATCTTGTATTGCCAGCTTTGTTTCACGGACAAGTGGTTGATCTATGAAGGTAATGTTACCGATTCCGCCACTGAAATTTGCCAGCAGTTCTTCACTTTCACCAGGTGCTAAGTCAACATCAGCTACATAAATTGGTCTGCCACGTTCAGTTGATCCACCGCCCAAATTCGCTGTTCGGTTTTCACGCGAAACACTTACAAGTTTGGCATCAGTCGGACCGTAGATAAATACTTTAAAACGATGTGCACCGGTAATTAATGATGCAGGCTTTCCTTTATCGGCTCGTGTTAAAACGTAGGACGAAAGGCCGACACCCGTTTCCAGAGTATTAGTTACACGAATTCGTACCTGAGTTTCTCTCTCCTTTTTGCAGGATTTACTTTCAATCTCAACTGATCTATCTAAGTAGTAATCAAGTTTGCTGGCATCGATATTTTGAATGACAGTTCTAAACTCATTATTTGGCTTTATCTGCATCGCACCGCCCAGCCTCACTGTGGAGAGAGCACCTTGCGCCTTTTTATCACTTGAATATATAAGTATTCGATTTGCAGCAATACCATCGCGCAGCGCTTGGGCAATCTTGATCTTTGAGTACTCACCAGCGGTTAATTTGGCAGCTGTAGCATTGATGATGTCGACTAAATACTGTTTACGAGCATCATTATCTTTTTCATATCGTTTATACGCGGTCTTTAAGGTTTCTTCAACAACGTTATCTGATGTGATCTTTTCTCCTGATTTAAGAGTGATTGGACCAGTGGCTCGTAATATGTAACTAAGAGCTGTTGGGTCAACCGCAATTACACCATCTAGATCCTCATTAAATTTCTTCTTCCAAAGACCCAACCAAATTTCTGCACCATATGGAAAGTGCGGGGATAGATTTGAATTTTGCAAAATAGCGGGATTTTTACCGTAGAGCTTGAGGAACTCTGCTGGTACATCAACAGGTATTTCAGTCAGAGATATTCCGTATAAAGATGCATTAGATCCAGTCTTAACAACTTTAAGTGAGCCTTTACTTACTTCAATTAAAGCGTATGCACCAAGGATTCCACCTGTACCCCGAGCCTCTGCGCTATTTTGAAAAGAGATCAAATATCGTTTTGGTTTATCAGCTCCGGCCAAAACTGCGCCTTGCTTAACGGTTACTAAAATCTCATCTTTAATATTTGAGAAATTTACTCCAAATGCAGAAGAAAGTTGTTTTGCAATCGGTGCGTTCAGCAACATGAAAATTCGATTGATATCTGTGGCAAGACGATCTGATGCATCATCTGCGGTTTCAGCTGTGTAATTTCCCTTGACTACATCTAGATATGTCTTAGCGTGGAGTGCTGTTGGAATGGTTACAGCGAAAATCAATAAAATCCAGATTATTGGAATTGCAAGAAGTGCCCACAAGTACCTTGGTTTTAACATGAGATAACTCCAAACTTGTCGGCCATATATGAAGCTAAGTATGAATCAGCTAATCGTCTAAGTCGTGAATGACGTGGTGCGGTAAGAATTACAACTGGAGAATCATCGGCAAGCTTTGCCAGTGCATTTCGCCAAGCAGGGGATAGGAAGAACTTCTCTGGAAAATCAATTTGGCGAATATGGGTCAAGATTTGATTTGCACCAATTTTTGGAAAACCACTAATTGCCAGATGGTCGATATCAAAGAAAACTCTCTCTAATTGAAGTTCATCAATTTCATCAGCTATTGGTGCCCGTAAATCGGCATCAATTAAAATCGCACTAGATGTTGTTCGCTCAAATTGCGCACTTGCAAGTGCCATAGCTAAATCAGATACACCGTGGGGAGTGATTGCACTTATCTCATGCGTATGCGCAAATCCCTTCTTATCTATTGCAGCTCGCAATGTAAGAGCGCCAACTTTGCCAAGTTCGCGTGCCATAGCATCACTTGATAATCCTTCAGGATCTACTGGAATGAAATCTTTGTCGGTAAGAATCTCCTCATAACTGCGCAGGTCTCCAGAATATCCCAAACCTCGAATTACCTCTGCCTGGTCATTATCTGCTGTGATTACTAAATCAGCGCCAAGTAATGCAGCTAAATCATTTTCTTTAGGTGTAGAGGATTTCTTTGTTACGGGCACTCCCCAAGATTTAGCGATAGATACAACTGATTCCATGATTGGTGTTCCAAGATATGCACTGACACCTGTTGAAGTGATTTCATCCTCTGGGAAATTGCGTTCTAGCACAGCTTGCGCAAATGGTGAGCGAGCCTGATTCATTCGACAGACAGTCACAATTCGCATGGCGTAAGGTTACTGCGTGAAGGTCAGAGACAGAAATATACGAAAGCGCGATATCTTCGCTATCGCATTAATTTTCTACTTCATTACTTTGCTAATTTTTACATTTTTCCCAAGACCAATTCTTGAGTCTGGCGATCCATCTGCAGTCTCGGAGTATCTACGAACACATGCAAATTTCTTTTACAAGATTTTGTATGCAGACACTCAACTAGTGGCACTTGGAAATCTATTTATGTTAACTCCGCTTGTCATTATTACAAATTTAGTATTTCCAAATATTAAATTGCCTTTGCTTTTAATTGGTGGATTTCTACTTTCATTCTTTATTGAGATCTCACAACTGGTTATTCCGGGCCGAGTCTCAGATCCGGTGGACTTAATCTCCAATACCTTCAGCGTGGTTTTGGGTATTTTTATGGTTCGGTTATTACAACAAATAAACCAAAACTGACCACTTTTTAACCGACTTACGCATAATGCAATAGTGCGTAATTACGCATGCGCTAATACGATTTAGCCATAATTCTCAGCGTAAATTAGAGCATTGAATGCGGGGTGAACAGATGGAGTTACTTCAATACTGGCGCCTAGTTGTTCAAAACCGAATTCTTATTGCCGCTAGCACCTTAATTGGAATCATCGCCGCCGCTGCAATTACATTTACAACAACTCCACTTTATGAATCACGTGCAGAGATATTTGTTTCAACACCTGCATCAACTCTTGATATTTCGGCACTTGCAACTGGATCTAGTTTTTCTCAACAACGCGTTAAGTCATATGCCCAGATTATCGATAGCCCACTAACACTTGAGCCAGTAATTCGCGAGTTGGGCCTTGATATGACCCCTACAGAGTTGGCTGGAAAAATTTCAGCATCTGCTCCACTAGACACAGTTTTAATTGCATTAACTGTTACCGATACTGATCCGCAGCGCGCTGCTGATATTGCAAATGCAGTCGCTACTCAATTTGGTGTAACTGTTAGTGATCTGGAATTACATGGAATTGGAATTGATTCACCAGTTAAGGTTTCAACTGTTGAAGCTGCAATAGCAGCTGGTGCACCAGCATCGCCAAAGAAAGCGATCAATATTGCACTTGGTTTACTTCTTGGATTTGGTCTTGGAATTGGCTTGGCCTCACTTCGCAAATTACTTGATAACACAGTTAAGAATGAAGATGATCTACTTGGAACTCCACTACTTGCTGCAATCGGATTTGATGCACTAGCTGATGAGAAACCTTTAGTTACACAAATCGGTCGGTATGCCGCACGCACTGAGGCATTTCGTACTCTTCGTACCAATCTACAATTCTTAAGCCCAGATGCCCACCCACAAGTAATTGTTATGACATCTGCTCTTCCTGGCGAAGGAAAGACAACCTCATCAATTAACTTAGCGCTCTCACTTTCTCAAGCAGGCGCCAAAGTTGTTCTAGTAGAGGCTGACCTGCGCCGTCCTAAGGTGCCAATTTATTTAGAGATTCCAACAATCTCACAAGGATTAAGTGAATTAATTTCCAGCCAAACCAAGATCACTGCGCAAAGTTTAAAATCCAAGCTTCGCACATATGAATCAACCACCTTGAAAGTTTTGCCATCTGGCAAGGTTCCACCAAACCCATCAGAGCTATTGGGTTCGCAAAAATTTGATGAACTAATTGCTGTGCTGCGCAAGCAATTTGAGTATGTAATTATCGACTGCCCACCACTTCTACCAGTAACTGATGCGGCAATTGTTTCTGCTAAAGCTGATGGTTGTGTATTGGTAGTTCACGCAGGTGTTACTAAGAAACCACATTTCACTGGTTCACGTGATGCTGTTAATGCAGTTGGTTCCACAATTCTTGGTGTAATCATCAACAAGATTCCAGAATCATCACTTGAGTATGAGTATGGATATCGCTACGGCTACCCACGTTACTACGGAGCGAATTACCGTCCATATGGCAAGCGTGGTGCTGAACAAGATCAGTACGCACCAAGTGCTGATGTTCTAGAGCGCCAAGCGCGGGAAGATAGCTTCCAACATATTAAAGGACAGAGATTTAAAGAGGAGTTACTACGTCAGGAAGCACGAGCACAAAGCTCAAAACGTAATTAGTAAGCGCCTTTTCCTTTAAATACCGCACCAACTGTAGAAATAATGATCCAGAGATCTCTGGTAAAGCTCCAGTTAATCAAGTAATTTAAATCCAAGGCAACGCTGGTGCGAAGATCAAGATCTGAACGTCCAGATATCTGCCATGGGCCTGTTATTCCAGGCTTGGCAATCAATCTACGCTCATAGATAGAGTTATAGACATTTACCTCACTAGGCAGAGCAGGGCGTGGGCCAACTACTGACATGGTGTTATTTAAAACATTTAAGAATTGTGGCAGCTCATCTAATGAGTACTTACGCAAAATACGCCCCACGGGAGTGATGCGTGGATCCTGCTTATTCTTGAAAAGAACATGATCGCTAGCATGGATATTTTCCACCTGGTGAACAATCTTGTCGGCATCTTTGATCATCGAGCGGAACTTATAAAACTTAAAGGTTCTACCATTTAAACCCACACGTTTTTGCGAGTAGAAAATTGGCCAACCGCTGCTGATTAGAACAGCGATGCCAATTGCAATAAATACTGGGCTAAGGATCAGCATGACTAAGATGGCGAAAACCAAATCAAATACCCGTTTAGCTATTCGCCATGGCAGAGAGATCTCAGATTTTTCAAAGGTTAAGAATGGAATACCTTCTTGTGGTGAGGGAATTAACCAATATCCCAAATTGCCTGAATCAAGTGGGATCCAGTTAACGTGAATGCCAAGATCCTCGCAGTAGTGAATGAACTTGGAGAAGTTTGGATCTGTTTCCATACCAGGCAGAAGAAGTACTTCAGTGATCTTCTTGTATCTAAGCAACTTATCAAACTCTTCAATCCAGCTGCTATTAATTGCCGAACAAACTAGGCGAGAGGCAATCGTGAAACCAAGGGTTCTATTAGAGATCAACCAGTCACTGTGTTCTTCTAAATCCATCTTATTTCGACCAATAATCATCATGATTGAAGAAACCTGTTTTTTTAAAATCAACGGCCTAAGCACCAATAGATAAATTAAAATACGAGAAATAAATAGATAAGCAACTCCACTGCCAAGCATGACCAAGAAGACAGATCTAGAAAAAGATGCCTTCAAAATAAAGGAGAGAAATCCTAAGAAGAAAAAGAAGGTAAAGGAGCGCTTGATCAGCATTCGAAGGTTAAAGACCACCAATGTGGCATGGTTAAATCGGTATGTACCAGTTGCAATTAATACTGCAATCCAAGACATCACCAAGAAAAATAAAATGCCTCGGTACTCAAATTGGGCAATTGCCGGATTGGCCTCTGTTGAATCTCTAGCATCAGGGAATCTAAAGTTGTAGGCAGTAATTGCAGAAAAGGCTATAGCCAAGCTGTCTGGAATCAACATCAAAGCGAGAATTGCAACCTGCTGAGGGTTGGCCTTTTCTCTTACTCTTTCTATAAAAGTTTTCTTCACAGCACGCCCTCTTTCTGAGTTGTGTCAATTACAAATAGCAAAACCGTCTGACCACCTTCATTAGTAAGTGACCACTCTTTGGAAAATGTATCAAATAAGATTGAACCTAGACCACGTGAGCCACTGGCGGTGTCAAAAACACCATCATTTGAAACTCTAACCTTTAAATCCAATCCAGAAAACTCCGCAAAGATATTGATTTCCTTTGCGCCACCATGACGGATTGAATTAACTACCGCCTCCTCAATTAGTTGAGAAACAATGTCACTGTAGGGATGTAAAGTCTCAAGCTCTACTGGCAGATTACTTGTAATGCTCGCCAAGCCCACCCAAGAATTGGCTAGTTCATCAACACGCTTGGAAGTTATTCTTGCTAATGGACGATCAAATGGTTGTGAAATTTTCTCCATTCGCTCCATAATTTGCTGAGTAATCTCTGGCGGGAATAACTCAAAATTACTCTCGGCTGCCTTAAGAAGAAGTAGTTTGCAGGCAAGTAGTTGTGATTGAACCTCAGCGTGCAGGTATTGCGCAAACTGAGCATCTGAGTTTCCGGATCGAGTTTTTGTGATTAAATTTTCAAGATCACCACGAGAAATTACGCCCTTTAGAAATTCAAAGGCAAACTCCTGCTCATCGCGAATTGCAATTAAGAGGGCTCCAACTAAGAAGAGAGTAATCTCAACAATCATGCTAAAAAAGTAGCCCTGGTACTTTGAATCTAGATAACTTGGACTTGCAAGTGAAATTTTAGATTGCAGAACAAAAGTAGTTGGATAGGAAATAAAAACCACACTTAGCAAGAACCATAAATTATTTTTGAATGTTTTATCTAAGGAATTATCTCGATATATAAGCCAGCTGAGTAAAAAGGTTAGGCTAGTCCAAATTGATTGCACAATTAAAGTTCCTATGAGTCCAATGCGCCCGGTCTGAGAAACCAAAGAAAATGGCAGCGCAATTAACACAACTCCTATTACGGGGATCTTTGTACTTTTTAAGGAATTAGTAATGACGGAAAGTAGTCCCGCTCGTAACCAAATTAACTGCCCATCCCGCCATTGTGATTTCGACAGAGGCTTTATATGTTGGATTATTAAATTATCAATATCTTTTGAGGCTGCCAAAATCTGAGCTTTAGTCGGATTAGCACCAACTGTTTCTGAAATTCTCTCCTGTAAATGGCCAATTACTCTTGTTAGATCACGGGATGAGTTTTTTGCCGCAGCGGATATCCCGATAATTTGTTTTTCAAGTATTTCATTGAGAATCTCTTTCACATTGTTGCGAAATATTGAACTGTACTGTATGGCAATGGCGCCAAATATATTCCAATAAAATACTGCAACAGATGAGTTAACAACTCTAGAAATTAATGAAATTTCATCTCGCATATCAAAAATCGGAGGAATTAGTGAAAGCATTAAACCTCTCACGATTCCCATTACTAAGATTAGATAGATCTGTTCGTTGACTGATCTTCCACTTTTTCCATAAAACACAAATGGGAACATTGATAAGTGAGCCAAGCTTGCAATTAAAAGCCACATAGAAATATCTTTGAGATTAGAGTTATCTATCTGTCCAAATAGAAACGGCAAAACTATTGAAATCGGATATAACCACCAAAATACACGTACGAAAATTATTTGTTTTGGCATAACTTCATAAATGGATTTAGCTTTAATGGAAATATTGGCTAATTTCATATTGCTGAGCCTCTAATTGAATCTAAATTCCTTAACGCTTCATCTAGTAATTTATTAGCGCCGGCTAATAGCTCTGATTTTCGTTTTTGGTCAATAGATGGCATCGAGCCCATCATGTGCAGCGCCATCGTGACGCCGGAAATTTTTCCTTGAAGTGATCCAAATTGACTCTCAAGTATCGATTGTTCAAGAGCCAGGTTTTCTTGATTCAAGCGATCAACATTTGTTCTCAACTTCTTGCCCGATTCAACCATATCTTTAAAGGTTCCCTGTACATAAACCAGCATGCTCGCAATAATCGATGCGATATAAACTCCATAAGTAGTTTTGATTCCGGAGTACCATGGTGGATATGGATTACTTAAATTAAATCCAATCTTTGGTTGCATCAAATTATAAATAGCCTGCACTGTAAAAGCGCCAAGATATGCAAGTGGATACGCCACTGACTTACCAGGCATATTGCGCTTTATTATCTGCGCGAGCGGAAAAATAAAAATAGTAAGTACAACAGCGCCGATAAATCCTGCTTTAACTCCCTCTATTCCGTTACGAGAGTATTGACCAGAAAAACTTCCTAAAATCAACAGCAAGAAGGTAATGCGTACAGAAATAGTTTTTGGAAGTAAAGCGTTCCAATATGAATAATTGGTTGGGCCATAACTCTGGTTGGTGGATGACTCAGGGTTTGAATTGATTAAGGTTTTCTGAGATTTAAGTGAATTTGATACCGCCAAACTCTGCTGATACAACTCAGTTAACCGATCTGAGTCATCATTATTATCAGTCTTTGCCAGTAACTGCTTAATGCCATCTTGCAAAGAGTCGATCTGAGGAAGAAGTTGGGTTTTCAGTACATGCTGAGCTTGTGATCTATTTTGTAACTCTAACTGATTGAGATTTGACTGTTCTTGCTCCAAAATATTGCCAAGTGAATTCAAAGCCTTTATCTCAGTGCGCTTTCGCTCAATTGAACCAAAGAAAAATGCCACAAGACTCATCGTGGCTGCTGTATATGTAATCCCAGGTACTAATCGATTTGCTAATACAAAATCGTAATCCAGGCCCCAGCCTGCGTAAATTGTCGTGATCAATCCGCGAAAAAATCCAGCACCTATCCAGACCACAGCACATTTCCAAATTGGCTGCAGATCGATCCTTCGATTCTTTAGTAAAACCGCTTGCGTAATAAAAATGTATAGAGCGCAGGCCAACTCTCCGCTGATTGCAATACTTACCGCTTTTGAAATCGACACATCATTTAATGCCAGCTCGCGCTCAATAGCTGTTAGATAGCCAAATGGAAAGACGATGAGAAGGTATGTGCGAATTGATACCGCCCATCTTCCAGTTGCCGCATAGCGAAACCTTTGGATGGCAAACCTCACTTGATAACTACTTTTCCTTGTTGCCACATTCTCACTGCTAGAACACGTGGATTGAAATCCTCATCATTTTTTATACCCAAACTAGCAAAGGTGCGTTGCACTAAAGTTTCAGCAGCGCGCAGGGATGTGCCACGCTTCTTGGCAATTGCAGTGTTTGTGTAACCTTCCGCCAGCATCAAGAGAATTTCACCCTGTGTAGCGCTAATTAAGATTCGATCATTTTCGACCACCGGCTTTACAGACTCAGTTGTTAAATTAGATATTGAAGATTCAACAGCTGAAACAAGATCAGTAATTGATCCCAACTCTGACTTAACTATGTAGGTAACACCGGCGGGTAGGGCAACTCCATTAGGAATAGCCAGTGCAGGGGAGGCGTGTGAGGTTAAGACAACCTTGCCAATCCATGGATGTTCTTTTTCGATGAACTGCAAAAGATCAGCCCCGCTTGGTCCGGTAACACCAAAATTTAAATCTGTAATAACCGCATGAGGGTCAAAGGAGCCAACTAATTCAATTGCTTGCGCAACAGAGTTAACAGCCTTTACCTCAAAATTGGCACCTTCTAGAACCTCACGCAGAAGATTTAATGTGAACTCTTCATCCTCGGCCACAAGCACTCGTGCTTTGAAAGCGTTAGGCATACATCTCCTTGGGGCTAGGAGTTAAGTTTAAGCGCAGGCCCAACCCTAATAATCACCTTTAATCGGTTTTTACTTACTCTGAATAAGATTTTCAACCCACTGCAGATACTTTGCCCGTCCAACTTCAGGATCAAGATGTTTAACAGCAAATTCACTGCCTAACTTTGCTAATTCATTGAGTTTGCTCTGATTTTTACTTAACGCCTCAATTTTCTCTGCTAATCGCTTTGGATCTCCCGCATCGACTAATTCAGCAACCCCCTCTAAGAATTTCCAGGTAGCACCACCACGTGGAACAGCAGCAATCACTGGGCGCTCGCTATACAAATAAGAAGTTAACTTACTCGGCAAACTCATCTCCATCTGCGTGCTTCGTTCATTAACCAATAACAAATCTGCTGCCGAAAGTAGCGCGGAGTAATCCTCATTCGAGACAGCTGGCATAACTGCAATATTGATCTTTCCTTCACACATCACCTTTAGTGCACTCTCTTGATTTCCATGGCCAATTAAATAAATCTTGATTCCAGAATTTGAAGCAAGCAATTGAGCTGCCAAGACAACATTTTCAAGATCTTGTTTTGCACCCATATTGCCGGTATGGATGACAATAAAATCTTCATCCTTCCAGCCAAAGCTGCGCCGAGCCTTATTTTTATCTTCGCTCTCTATAGTTCTAGCTGAATAATTAAGGATCTGATTAATTCGTATTGCTTCAACACCTAAGCCGATCACCACATCTTGCATAGCGGGGGAGACAACCACCAAGCCATCTGCGGCATGCAACGCACTGCCCTCAACAGCATGAGCAATCTTTGAAATCAAAGCGCCACCACGTAACCCTGATTGCTTTGCACCTGCACCTGATAAATCCTGCACAATCAAACCAAATGGCACGCCCAACCGCCTAGCAATTCTCTTTCCCACAATTCCCGCCGCGACCGTAGGCATACAAGCAATTACAACATCAAAATCCTTACCAATTAATCTCTTCGATACTCTTCTTAAATTCCACCATAGAGAAAACTCAAATCTCATCCGAAGCAACGCATTCATCTTTAGTGGTACTAAATGGTTAGCACGAATAACCTGAATACCATAGTGTGTTGCAACGCCCTCACTTAGATGTGAAAACTCTGCGGGAACTTTCCACCATGGATAATGAGGCAAGCTGGTTAATACAGAAACTTTATGACCATTAGCTTTTAGATTCTCAGCAAGATCTGTTGTGAAAACTGAGATACCAGTTGGCTCTGGCCAATAATTAGTTGTTACAAGAAGAACCTTTGACATTTACTATTTACTTTGGCGCGTCTATTGAGCGAATCAGGCCGCCAACTAACATTGAAAAATCTGGAACAGATTTTCTAGCTACCTCACCAGCAGAAACAACTGAACACTCTCCGATTATCACGCCAGGCAACACCTTTGCGTCCAAACAAATCCATGCGCCATCTTTGATTTCAATAGGCTTATGCGCATACTCCAAAGAGGCAGATCGATAATCGTGCCCGCCACTGCAAATAATTGATCTCTGCGAAATGCAAACATTTGAACCGATTTTTATTTTTTCGTGATTGATAAACCAAACCTCTTCACCGATCCAGCAATCATCGCCAATTTCTAGATTCCAAGGGAAGTGAACTTTTACTCCACGGCGAATAAAAACTCTGCGCCCAATTGAAGCACCAAAAAACTTCAGCAGAGGAGGTCTGATTGAAGATGGAAGAAAGGCTGATTTAAGGAATATGTGTTGAACTGGGAGCCAAAAAACTATTCTCATTATTAATTTGAACCCAAATTTAGACCCACTAAAATTTTGCAGAACCCGATTACTTGACATTTTTCTGCTTTTCTCTAGCAATTACACTGCTTAACCAGTAGTACCAGGTCTTTGCAAAAGCATAATCGAAACCTGCCCGACCATCTAAAAAGCCAAACTTCAAAAAATAAGAATAAATAAAGAAGGCCAGTGGTCGTAAAGGCAATCTATGAAACCATGACGAGGCGCCGCTCTTCGAGGCATCTACTTCTAGTTTCGTATCTTGATTCATCAATAGGTGAGCTTCCCACTTTGCATAATTTATATGCCGCACCATCCATGTTGAAATTGGGTCGTTGTCATTATGCTTTATTGCACTCTTAAACTTCTTGGTTTTACCAGAAATTATCGGCTGATAATGCCCTTCTAATTCACCCATTCCTTCGGCATCTAGATCATTAATTTCAGGAAAGTGGACTTTTCCAATACGCAAGAGGGCAGTCTTCCTTGGTCTTTGTCCAAATTTTAGGCGCTTACCAGCAAAGTAGTAGTTTATTGGAATTGATGCGGCTGCATAATCTTCGGAAAATTTGGATAAAAAAACCTTGAGTTCGAAAATAAAATCTTCGGTAATTCGCTCATCAGCATCTACAAAGAGAATCCAGTCATTTTTGTACTTAACATTATCTAAACTCCATTGTCGTTTTTTTGGGTAATGACCATTCCAATCGAAATCGACTACTTCTACACCAAGAATTGATGCTATTTCTTTTGTGTTGTCGTGACTTTGTGAGTCAATTACGATCGTTTGAGAAAAATATTTTAGAGATTCAATGCATTCTGAAATATTTGCAGACTCATTCTTAGTGAATATAACGGCACTTACGTTTACATCATTCATTTTCAACCAAATTAATTTCTATTGCATCAAACCATCGTTTTATTACTACATCCCAATCAAGAAGAGACGCCGATGAGACACAGTTTTTCTGATAACTTGCGAAGTTGTTTGAAATTTCTTCAATCGCGGTAACTAATTCATCCACTTCGAGAGAATTTATTGTTAATCCAGTATTATGTTTATCTACAAAGTCATGCATTGCAACAAACTTTGAAACCACCACGGGTTTTCCAAAAGCAATTGACTCAGCTACCGCCACTGCAAAGTTTTCATTTTCACTAGGAAGAAGAAATATATCTGTATTTTTGAAAACCTCATTAAAATTAGAGGCTTGAACGTATCCATTGAATTTTACAAATTCAGTTAATTCGAGTTCCGAAACAAGTGTCTTTAATTTACTCTTTAGATCAGATTCACCATCTCCGTAAATCTCAAGTTTAAAATCTAAACCTTTTTCTCTGAGAGATTTGACTGCGCGAATACTTAAATCTATCCGTTTCTTATTTGCAATACGAGAAAATGATAAAAGTGAAATTGGTGAATGAAGTTTATTGCTCTCCTCCAATGCTCTCTGAAAAATACTTATTCCTAATCCAACAGTTATAACCTCAGCTTTAGGAAATCTTCTATTTATATTATGAGCCTCCGAATCTGAAGCGACCATGAAATTCAAATTTCTTTTTCCAAGTTTTTTGATCAATAACCAATCAAAAACTGCTTTACGAAATCTTCCAGTTTTTTGTTGGTACTCTTCTAAGGAACCATGCGGCAGTATCATTATCTTGGAGTTCTTTGCAATTGAAACAGCCAAAAGTGTTGAGAACAAATAAAAACCGTGGATTAGAACTAAATCAGCATTTTTTAATTTTTCAGATATTCTTTTTTTTAGTGTTTTTTTTGGAAAACCGTATCGATTATTAAAGAGTGTAGATACTTGTAATGCGTCTTTTATGAGGCTATTCGGCCCGAAAACAATAAGTTCCGATCCATATTTTTCATTAATGAATGGAAAAGTGTCTGAAACTACCGTTGCTGGACCACCCAATCTTCGATCTAAACTTGCGCTAATTTGTATAATGTTTGGAAATGTTTGGAGTTTCATATGGCAAGATTACACACTTCTGCACTTATTTATGGAGTTTCTAGTACGCTAAAAATCTCATTTTAAATTCTATTCTCAGTTCCTTTGCGCCTCTCAAACTTACTTAATAAATAGAAACAGAGTAATCCGAAACTTACGATACCTGTTGCCTGCAACAGAGGTCCTCGTTGAAGAATAAAAACCGAACTGGACAAAAAAAAGTACATTCCGGTTTTGCCTAGGCTGTATTGAGTGTCTCTTTTGATTCTACCTGCAGACAATCCGAGAAGAAAAGGATATAAAAGTATCCCGAAGTGTCTAAAACTAGCCCAACCTTCTGCCCAAAGAGGTACTGATAAATTCGAATTTCTAAGCCCTGTATCTCTAGCAATAAGAATTGAGGTGTCGCTTGGTTTGGTTGGCCAATAAGAACGTGGTATCCAAAATCCAATTTCACCTAGGAATTGCTTACCAATGGGAGCAATGTCTGTTCGAATAGTTTGAAGTGTGAGCGCACCCATTGGAACTTGATCAAAATCTTTACTAGCAACTTGTTTCAAGGAATCAGTAACTGAGAGTAAAGAAAAACGTGCGTTCTCGTATCTCGCAAAATCTAAATTTGGAAAAATTAAAACAGCAAAAATTACACCTAGGTAAACAAGAAGCTCAGATTGTTTATCCGGCTTAATTGTTAATAATGAACAACCCAAAGTGATAACAAGCATAATAAAAACATAACGAGCCGAGGATACGGGATTAATTGCAATTAATGATGGGAAAATTGTAATAATGTCTAAAATTTTATAACGCTCCTTGCGATTTTTACGAGCAAGGATTACAAAGGTACCTAAACAAAGTGGTGCAATTTTTGTAAATGCAATCAAAAGGCCCATGAGTGCTTGACCGGAATCATTGGCAAATGTTGAGTTTAATGATGCCGCTGTAGATGCCCTTGAGTTGAAAAGTGAACTAATTGGAATCAATGCAAAATATATACTGCTTAGCGATAGAGAGATTAACGAAATTCCAGAAATGTTTGATTTTGAGAGAATATTATTTTTAAGAGAGGAACCAGTAATTGAAGTTTTACAGCTCTTTAGGTAAGCAACTTCAATTACTAAAAGGCTTATAAAGGAACATAGCAATGAAGAAAAAATATTATTTAATGGAAAAGCCCAATCTAGTTTGAGGCGAATTCCCTGAAGCTCCATTGCAATTACTGAAATACCGCTAGATACGTAAAAAAATAAATAATTGCTCACGAGAAACAAATCAAGCTTATTCTGTTTAGCAAGAAAAGACATTCGGTAGGTGATGTAATACATTATGATTACCGCACAGATTGTTACTGAACTAAAATTACGAGAGCCTGTTGTTGGAGAAACAAGACAGACAATAATAGGGATAATTACTCCAATGATTCTAATTAGAATAATGTGCAAATACTCTCTCATTTCAGTTCAGAGAACTCCTTATTACAAAATACTTTCAAATTATGAATCTTGATATAGTAATATAAGTGTACAGTGGTCACTTTGGCGAGCATATTGCGATTTCTCAAGAGATCAAAGGATAAAAATGGATGAAACAGTACGGGGCCATAAACACACTCTTATAACAGTAATGGTTGAATCACTTGGAACTTTATTAGTTTCCTTGGCGCTTACAAGATTTCTTAACCCTGAAAATAGGGGGCAGTACTCCACCATAATTGCTTCCATTTTTTTGATTAGTTTTTTAGGCAACAGCGTTCATAATCGTTCCATTTACTTTAAGGGTTCAGGGAGAGAAAAAAACTTTTTAAAAACCGTAAGCACAAGTTTAATCATTTCTTCCTCTATTTTTAGCTTGACGGGAACTTTTTTATTTTATAAATTCGGTAATTACTCAACAATTCACATTGCCATAATCTTATTTGGATCTCTAGGAGTATCTATTTACAGTTTTATTGGTGCCATTTATTCCACTCAAAATAGTCATAAGATGCTACTTAATTTCTCAAAGACTGCATTTGTCATACAGATAATAAGTGCAGTATTGATAGTTCTTTTCAAAAACCAAATTTTGGCACTACTTTTCTTTCTACTATCTTTATGGATTCCTATAGCCTTGACAATATGGCGCACTTATAATCAATTAGGTAAGTTAATTTTTCAGATAAAGATTCCAAATTTAAAATTCATTAAGACCAATTTCCTTCCGAGAATTTTGTCATTGCCAGTTTATATCTCCATTTTTGATTCATTGAAATTGGATATCTTATTATGTAATTTTTATCTCGGATTTGAAGAGACGGGAAATTACGTTGTTGCGACAACACTTTCGGTCTCCTTACTATTTTTGTATCGGTTGTTTTTCTTGTCAAATTTAAAAAATACGAGATTTGGATTGAAAGATATCGAGAAAAATGAAAATTGGAATCTGTTATACATCTTCTTAATAATTGGTATTGTGGCTGGTCTTTTTTTTGCCTACGCTCTTCCCTTTATATTCGAATTCATTTTTCCTCGAGGGTATTCAGTTGATTTCTTAGATTTTATTCTGATTTGGTTCGGTAATATGTTTTACTGGGGAAGAAGATTAATTGGTGATATTTATATAAAGTTAAGTATTGATAAATGGGTAGGCATTTCAGAGATTGTTGGGGCACTTTTATTTGTAATCCTATTGAAATTTAATTCGCCAAGTAATTTATACGAATTTTCGGTAGTTTACTTCATATCCTTATTGAGTGCTTTTGCTACCCTATTCATTGCCTGTAGAACAAAATTAAATCATTTATAGATTTTTTAAGTTATTCTAATTTTAATAATAATGATTGCACTTAATTAGGAAACACTAGCAAGGCTGATAAATAGTAAAATTCTTGATTAAAGATTGATTGAAATTGGAACAGGGACTTGACCGCCAATTTAAAAATTAAATGATTTAATACATCTACTTCCATCGCTTGTTAAAAGAATCATATTTCCTTATTTTTTGTTGAATTAAATGCAATCGCATTTTAATATTAATAAAATGAATGAAGATTAAACCAATTTTATTTGATCTGTAGAATCAATTTACACATGTGTGAGATTCTAGCAATCTATTTTTCTATCCCAAGATATGTTTTACACCACTATGACGGCACAAGTTGAATCAATTAGTTGAACCCATCGCCACAAATATTGGTTAATTGAGAGCGAATATCGCTAAAAACTTGGCTTGCATAATGCTCAAAATACAAATATATTTTTGATGAATAAATTAAATAGGTTCCGAGATTTTGTCCATTTTATAAAATATATTCTGATATTTGTTGCCATATTTTCTCTGCTCTATCGTTTTGATGATAGTCATGCCAATCGGTTAATGCTTTTTCTAGTCTAGTAAAATCATAACTTTCTTTATTTAGCTCTTTCATTAAACCAGCGATGTTTTTTGAAACATTAATACCTAGTAATTTTTCAAAGTCTCCAAAAAATCCCCTAGATTTCTCGTATATTTCATAATCGGGCGTGAATATATAAAGTGGTTTTTTTGTAACAAGAAAGTCAATGGCTATGCTCGAGTAATCGGTAATTAAGCCATCGAAATTATTTATAAAACGATACAAACTTTGTGATTTTCTATCAAAAGATGACAGGTGGATGGCAGAGAGCTCGTCTGGGACTGATGCTCCGGACATGGGATGAAGGAGCAGTTCAACGTATATTCCTTTATCTAAAAAAAATTTATCCAGAAGAATAAGTTCCGGATTGTTCATTCCCAGCCCGAGGTCATTTACGAAACCATCTGCGCGAATTTCACCAATGATTGAATTTCGATAAGTTGGCATCCATAGAAGTTTACCGTCACGGATTTTACTTTCTTGGTTCATCGTTTTCAGTAAATCCAACCGAGGTAAACCAAAATTGATAAAAATAGGTTTTTTTTCTAATTTTGAATAAGCACGTTCCATTAAGAAAGCTTTAGAAGACGAACTGATTAAACTAAAAGTTGAGTTAGGCATCTTATTACCTATTTCTATACCAATTTTCTTTAAAGGAATTCCATGCCAAAGACCAATAACTACCTGCTTACGTGAAATAGATTCGCTAAAAATGAAGCCATGAGTGTGGAATATGTATTTGGATGTTTTAGCATAAAAAAAAGATCGTACTGAATTACGTTTTATCAGTTTAACATTTAAGTTTTCTTCTATCCAATGATTTGGAACTGTAAGACTCTCGCTTATCAAAAAAGTCGGTATTGATTGCTTCGTCAACTCCAAAATCATGGAAAATGTTTGATCTTCGAAATCCGGAAAGCAATTGAATAGTGCTCTATTTCTTGGCAAGATTCGAAAATAGTCCATTAAATGTGAAACAAATTTTGATAGGAAAAGTGAAGCAGTTCTTATAAACACACCTACCCCGTAATCAGACGAATTTCGCTACTTGAAATGTACGGAGTTCTCTCGAAATACCGAATTTCTACGTAATCTGATAGGTGATTGAATTTACCCTCCCAATCGCTGCCCATAATCAAAAACTTTGCATTATATTTCTTGATGTCATCTTGTTTTTGTTCCCAATTTTTTTCTGGAAAAACAATATCCACGTTTTTAATGTTCATAAGAATTTCTGCGCGTTCTTCATAATTTAGTGTTGCGGTCTTATTTTTGATGGAATTAAAATTGTCTGTTGACAATCCGATTCTTATCGGCAGTCCTAATGCTGATGCGTTCTTTAATAAGCGTATATGGCCAAAATGCAAAACATCAAAAGTTCCATAAGTTAATGTGCATGGTGTAAAAGCCTCAGGGGAGCTGGTTGACATGCAACTAACTTAGCAAATAATACTTCTCATTTAAACTTATAAAATGCATTAGGATTCTTTTTGACACAGTAGGTACGGAATTTACTCATCCTTGTTCTTTTTAAGACCTCTTTCCGTACAATTCCGTGGATTTTATTTGCAAATTTGATCATTTTCCAATCAAGAATAAAATTCCTTGTTTCATGTTGGCAAAGTTTCAAGAATTTCGAGCGTTGTTATGCAGTTACGCTGACGTTACAAGTGGGTTGTGAGGGACTCGAACCCCCGACCCGGTGATTAAGAGTCACCTGCTCTACCAACTGAGCTAACAACCCGGTCTTTTGTACTGGCAGACCCTATCAGCGATTTTGTGTGAGTTTGCTCCATTTTCACCGTTGATTCATGCGTTCAATTCACTAAATCTCAACCCATCATTTAGATTAGCGTTATGACAACGTCGTCTGGCCATTCCGCATTTGCTGAAGTTAATGAGTTAGTCGCCCAAGCTGGCGAAATTTTGAAATTAAAAAAAGGTTTAGTTGATGCAATTAGCGCATGTGAGCGCGAGGTAACAATCTCAATTCCATTGCATAGAGAAGATGGAATCGAAGTATTAACTGGATATCGTGTACAGCACTCAAGCGCTCGTGGTCCACGTAAAGGTGGAATTAGATTTCACCAAGATGTAGATATTGATGAAGTACGAGCCCTTGCATCATTGATGACTTGGAAGACTGCATTAATTGATGTGCCATTTGGCGGCGGTAAAGGTGGCGTAACTGTTGATGCCACGAAGTTAACACCTCTTGAAAAAGAGGAAGTAATTCGTCGTTGGACTAGAACATTAATTAACGTGCTTGGACCTAACCGAGATATTCCGGCTCCTGATCTTGGAACAGATGCCCAAACCATGGCGTGGTTAATGGATGAGTTTCATAGATTAGAAGGATTCCAGCCTGCATGTGTTACCGGTAAGCCAGTTGGTTTGTTTGGTGCACCAGGAAGAGAGGAAGCAACTGGTCGTGGTGTTGCTCAAATTGCAGCAGCTACTTTGGAACAAAATGGCAAGAAGGTTGAAGGAGCCACAGTTGCTATTCAAGGATTTGGAAATGTTGGTCGTTATGCAGCACTTGTCTGCCAAGAGTTAGGCATGAAGGTAATTGCGGTATCTGATGTAACTGGTGGAGTAGTAGATAAAAAAGGAATTGATATCAAAGCAATCTTTGAAGTGAAATCTTTAGCTGATGTGAAATCAGATGAGCGAATTGGTGCCTCTGAGGTTCTAGAAATTGATTGTGATGTTTTGATTCCAGCAGCACTTGGAAATGTAATTAATGATCAAAATGTTGATCGCATTAAGGCACGCTTTATTGTGGAGGGTGCTAACCAGCCTGTTATGACATCGGCTGATGCAAAGCTAAAGGCAAATGGAATTGTGGTTGTACCAGATATCTTGGCTAACAGCGGTGGTGTGATGGGCTCTTACTTTGAGTGGACCCAAAATATTCAACAATTCTCCTGGCCAAAGGAGCGCTTTAGAAGTGAGCTTGATGTTCGTATGTCTAAAGCATTTGTGAATGTAAATGAGACCGCCAAGAAGTACCAGGTAGATTTACGTGGTGCAGCCTTTATTGTGTCCGTTGGGCGAGTAGCTGATGCCTTTAGTGTTAGAGGATCGCTAGTTTAATTAATGCTTTTTAAAGCGAGCAACTGAGTTATTGATTTCATCCTCAGCCGCTTTTTGATTTACCCAATCGCCACCATGCACTGATTTATTTGGCTCAAGTGATTTGTAAACCTCAAAGAAGTGTTTGATTTCCTCTAATTCAAAGCTTGGTAGATCTGCAATGTCTGTTAGGTAATCCTTGCGAATATCACCAGCTGCAACGCAAAGTAATTTGTCATCGCCACCCTTTTCATCGGTCATACGAAGCATGCCAATTACTCGGCAGGAAACTACGCAACCAGGAAAGGTTGGTTCATCAAGCATGACAAGTGCATCTAGGGGATCGCCATCTAATGAAAGAGTATTTTCAACAAAGCCGTAATCGTATGGATAACGAGTGGATGTGAAGAGCATGCGATCTAGGCGAATCTTTCCGGATTCATGATCGATCTCGTACTTGTTTCTAGATCCGGCAGGAATTTCAATTACAACATCAAAGATCATCGGCTTCATTTTTACTCTCCTAGATCCTTTGAATTGTCTAACTAAATAGTGGGGTGAGCGACGGGGCTCGAACCCGCGACATCCCGGACCACAACCGGGTGCTCTACCAGCTGAGCTACGCCCACCATGTTTATTACGGGGTAATACTACTTCACGATTGAATGAAGATTTTAGTGCGGTAGTACTCAAGCTCTTCGATGGAATCTCGTATATCTCCGAGTGCACGGTGGTTGCCATCCTTGGCGGGGGCGGAGAAGTAAACCTTGGGATACCAACGGCGGGCTAACTCTTTGATTGATGAAACATCAATGGTCCGATAATGCAGATACTTATTTAATAGCGGAAGATCGCGAGCAATAAATCCACGATCAACATAAACGCTGTTGCCAGCAAGGGGAGATTTGCCTTCACCAGGTGCGTACCTAGTTAGGTAAGCAATGATCGCGGCATCTGCATCTTCAAGGGATACGCCATTTGGAATCTCATTAATTAGTCCAGATTCGGTGTGCATGTTTTTAACAAAATCATCCATGCCCGCTAACTTCTCTGGCGTTGTTTTAATAACTAGATCTACACCCTCACCCAAGATATTTAATTGGGCATCGGTTACCAAGACGGCGATTTCAACTAAGGTATCTTTATTGAGGTCTAACCCAGTCATCTCGCAATCGACCCAGATCAGGTTTGGCAGATCATTTCCCATATGCGCCTACCCTAATGCAGGCGCATCCACTGGAAGTAATTCACCTTCCGTTCACCTTGACGTTATTCCAATTAAACCTTCAAAGCGGTGGTTTTTAGCATGATGTCCCCGTGTCCACTACGCCAGTAACTGAATATAAAGGGGTAGTCCCTCCGTCGCGACAATTAACAACTAAACCAAGATTTTCCGACAAGGTATTTAGATTTATCGTAACAAGTGGTGGATTTACCTCATTAATAATTTTAGGTCTAATTGCATTATTTCTATTGGCTGAGGGCTTACCTATCTTTCAAGACCAAGGAATTAGATTTGTAACCGGCTTTGAATGGGAGTCTGGTGATCCTGATAATGGAGTGCCTGCTCGATATGGAATCGGCGCAATGTTAATTGGAACATTGGTGGTTTCATTTATTGGATTAGTAATTGCATTGCCCCTTGCAGTAGGTGCAGCACTCTTTTTAACTTATTACGCTCCAGAGCGAATCAAGCGAGCTTTAACAATCGTGGTTGATTTAATGGCATCAATTCCATCTGTTATTTACGGTTTGTGGGGATTTATTGTTTTAATGCCACACGCAATTTACTGGGCAAAACTTTTGCACAAGTACTTTGACTTTATACCTTTCTTCGACATGCCAGCGCCAATTTATGAGCGCTCGCCATTTATTGCCGGAATTGTGGTTGGAATTATGATTGTTCCAATCATTGCAGCGATATCGCGTGAGGTTTTTTCACAAGTTCCGATTGATCGTGTGCAAGCAGCTTATGCATTGGGTGCAACCAAGTGGACCATGATTCGCTCAGTTGTTTTGCCTTTCGGTGCTAGCGGAATAGCAGGTGGTGCAATGCTTGGATTAGGTCGAGCAATGGGTGAGACCATCGCAATTTACTTAGTTCTAAATATCTACTTTGCTCCAAATTACGACATTTTATTTTCTGCAGGTGGCAATGTGGCCTCATTGATTGTTGCCCGATTTGGTGAAGCTGGCGAGAATGAATTACGTGCCTTGATGGCTGCCGGCCTAATTCTCTTTGTAGTGACATTACTGGTTAACTTTTTATCAGATCGCATTGTTAAACGCGCCTCTCGAACAGGAGGACAGTAATTTGAGTACAACGTTAGAAAGAGATTTCACGGCTACTCCACAAAAACCATGGGGCATGGGTAGAAATCAAGTATTAATTAATTTAGCAGTTTTCATTAGCTGCATCGTTGCCACGCCGATTCTCCTAGAAGTAACTCCACTATCTGGCAAATTGGGTGGCGCTGGAATATTTTTAATCCTGACTACTACTGCAAATATCCTGATCTCAGTCAAACGCCAAGGTGTTCGAATGATTTCAAATGCGCTGAGTACTTCTTTGATTTACATTGCAACTGCTTTGGTTCTGCTTCCGCTGGGAAGCATTTTGTACACGGTAATTGAAAAGGGATCTGCTGCGATTCGCTGGAACACATTTACGCAAGATATGAAGTTTGCCCAACCTGACGCAGCTTTTACCGAGGGCGGTGCGCTACATGCAATT
>JACCDP010542481.1_pt1 | contig 27378 bp, 25 predicted proteins | sample 7445841 | NCBI WGS metagenome assembly JACCDP01 (sample SAMN15323441, study PRJNA562643) | freshwater metagenome | isolation source: river surface water | place: USA:Blue River Watershed | collected 2017-08-17 | reverse complement strand
TATAGCAATTCTAAATTAGTTATGAACAACAAGATACCGGACTTCTTAAAGAAGTCCGGTATCTAAGCATCTCAAGGTAAATTCTGTATCTCATTCAAGTGCATACCGCCATATTACCCATTAGACATCTGGTGGTAGTTAAATGTGCATGACTACCAAACCCTTGTAGGGACAATTCATGAATTGTCCCTAGGATAATTTTCCCGCCTACCTACTTAATACCTAATAGGGTGGATAACCAAATTCATCATCATCTGCATATACATAGGAACTGGCAACACCAGCTATTTCCGCCTTAGAAACATCTGCTTTAATCACTTCCTTGCCAAATTCTTTATAATCTTCAAAAGTTTTACAAATGATTTCCGATTCAGGAGAATCTGAAGCAATCATATAATCAGTTAAAGTGGAAATTGTGGGATGTTTATAATCTACAGTTGAAGCCACTAAAACAATATTAGGTTCTATCCCCCTCTCTTCACATTCAATAACCGGGCAAAAAATGCCGTGAGCATGAAATAAAGGTCCTTTAGGAGTCAGAGGTTTCTTTTGAAAACCTGCATAAGCTTTTTCTAATTCTCCGGCAAAACCGCCAGACATTCTACCTTGTTGATATTCGGCGTAACTCTTACCAAAACTTGCGCCGGCTGCACCACTAAGAGTTAATTGTAATGGTGACTGATGTAAAAACTTTTTATTTTCACCTACTAAAAAAATCAGATGGCGAGTGTAAATTTTAAATTTAAGTTTATTTGCTAAAAAATCATCTTTGTAATCTTTGAATGTACCTAATCTAATTTTTGTTTCTCGGTCTTGAACAGATAAAGGACCACGACGAATAATTACTAATTTGGGAGTAGTGCTAATAAATACCGTTTCCACTTCTCCAGAACCAAATTCATGTTCTATTTCTTGCCAATTATCATCAGGTTCAAAACCAACGGCTTGGGCGTTGTCTAGTCTAATTGCTAAACCATAACTCTGTAAACCATCTTCACCATAGCGGGGTCTAATCATTTGACACCAGGGGAGAACCTGGGACGGTGGGGCGTTAAATTTCTCGTCTTCAAAGTCGAATTTAGCAGATGCTTTAACCATTTGAGAATAACCGCGTGTTTTATTTTACAAGTTTATCTTTTGTACCACTCATCTGGGATATGTGGCACTTTCTGAATTAGATTTTAACAATTTCCTCTTGATGGTGGTTGCTTGGGGTTTCAGTAGAAGTTGGTGGGTATAATTGCTATATAAGTGAAGATAAGTGGTTAGTTAATTCTTGGTTACAAGTTATATAGTTCAAACTTTACATAATTTTTGGCAATAATTAAAGGTTCAATACCTAAATGATCGGCAGTAAATTGATTATTTATGCACTATTGTTAACTTAACCATTAGATAAAATTTAACTCCTAAAATTCAAATTCTATGCTCTGTAAGAGCGATACAATATGTTTGTTAGGAGTGATTATATCAACTTATCCAGGAGTTAGTGGTATAGGTAATTTACAAATCAAACAAGATTGCTATTTATATACTAATCTACCTTCAATTTCACTGTTGAGAAGTTGATGAGCGATCAAATATTCTTCCAATACGTTTTGGGCAGATGTTGTGACTATTTTAGAATCACCTAACTTAGTCAATTCTTGAGTTGTCAGGTTTAGGCTATGAACTGAATTTTTATAATGATATTCCTGTAGAGAGATAGTATATTGATTATCAGCTTCTACAGGTTTACCATTAATGCTCAAAGATTCAAGTCTCCTCTCGCTATCATTGTAAACCGCTTGAACACCTTTATTTACTTGAAAACAATTACTTTCACCAGGTATTCTGTTTTCCGCTCTCATGATGTATGCAAATAAGTTGAGCAGTTGTTGTCCTGTTAATTTGACTCTATAGAGTGGACCATCGTAAGGGTAAACTTTTTTCAAGTCACTAAGTGTCACTAACGGGCCTAATTCTTGACCTCGTATTGAACCACTACCTATAAATACTACATCAGACATAGCGGATTCAACTAAACTGTCTGTAATTAAGTTACCCAATTCGGTTTCTATTTCCCGCAGAGGATGGGTCAAACGGCGTGTTAATCGAGATATAAGCCGATTATATTTGCGATCTACCTCGTCTTTGAAAGTACCAATAAATTTTTCTAGTTCAGCATCGGGTTCTGCAATATTATTATTCACTGGGATAAGTTGCCATTTCCATTCAACAATGCTATTGGTATCATCGTCTACTACAATGTCAAAACGTCCTATTTGATCTGTACCTACTCCAGCTTGAGCTATAAGAATGTTGTTAACTTGTGCTGGTTGTTCCAAAATAGTGTGGGAGTGTCCACCAATGATCATATCCACACCCCATTCAGGATCTAACATTGCTGCCAGTTTTTTATCTTCTTCAAAACCAATGTGAGTAAGGAGAATTGTTAAGTCTACATCTTCATTTTTATAGGCGTTACAAATTTTGCCTACTTCCGCAGCAGCATCTTCCAAGCCTACAAATGTCCCAATACTTGTGTCGAGTTTTAAGGATTTCATCACTTCTTCAGTAACAATCCCAATGAACATAATATCAAATCCATCTACATTCAGGATCAGATAGGGGTTCATTAATCTCTTGTTATACTTTTTGATATATAAATTGGCATTGACTATGGGGAAGTTTGCCATCTTTTCTAAGAAGAGTAAATGAGGAAACCCATAATCTAACTCGTGGTTACCTAATGTCACCACATTAGGGGCGAGGTAATTCATGATTTCCATCGTTGAAAGACCTTTGTATTCAGTATCAATCATAGACCCCTGGAGCATATCACCAGAAATCACAAAAAGCGTGTTTTTCTCTTCTTGACGTACCTTGTTGATATATCCTGATAGTAGTGCTAGTCCGCCAATAAGATTACCTGCTGCACCCTTAGATTCGGCCAGAAAGTCTCCGTGCATATCATTGGAATGCAGAATTGTAAATTTTTTTAACCGTTCTGTTGTCACTGTTGTCATTTTGTTGCTCCATTTAGTCTGCTCAAACTAGCCGTTTCAGTATGACATAATTTATTATTTTATACCAATTGGCTATGAAATTTTCACTATAAATCAGCTTAAGTTATACATTTGCTATCTTTAGTATTTTTTCATAATTGTCGTTGCAACTACAACGGAGTTTTTAGGATACTTCCATGGTGTGCGAGTTCAATTATTAACTCAGCAACAATGATCGCACAATATCCACCTTATTCTGACAAAAAAGCGCGGTTAGTTGGGTATAATTGCTACATGAGTGAGGATAAGAGAGAATGAACCATGAAGACACGAAGGACACGAAGAGATAGAAGCGAAGGAATAAAACCCAAAGGTTTATCTTAGTTCAACCACAGTTGATATTATTTGACTTACTCGCAGTTACCTGAAACTATGACAAAATATAATAGTATAAAAATAGAATCAATAGATGATAAATCTCCCTATTTATCGGCTGTAATAGATTTATGGAAGCCTCATAGGGCAACCCTTGGATTATTTCCTAGAGATGCTTTTGTAGAAAGAGCAAATAAACGTCAGATACTCGTAGCAATTAACGCTGAAGGTGAATGTATTGGATATTTATTATATCGTAATTCTTATGACAGAATTACTATTGTTCATCTTTGTATATCTCCCTCATATAGGAAGAACGGTATTCCTGATCTATTAGTTAATGAACTCAAAAAAATTACTGTAGAAAAATATAGGGGTATTGGGTTAAGTTGTCGCATTGATTATAAACTACAACTTATGTGGTCAAGGCTAGGTTTTGTTTATAAATACGAAAAACCAGGTAAAAATAAAGCTGGAAAACCTCTAGGATTTTGGTGGTTAGATCATGGACACACCAATTTATTGTCTTTCCTGCCTATACAAGAACTAGAATCTAAACTATGTGTAATTCTAGATATAGCTATTTATAGTACTTTATGTCAAGACGATGAGACAGAAAATGACTATACAAAATTACTTTTAAGTGATTGGCTGGAGCCAGAATTAGAATTATGTATAACTGATGAAATTTTTAACTATATCAGTCTAATAAGCGACGATAAAGCAAGAAAATCACAAACTGAACTAGCTAATAAAAGATTTACTTGTCTACCATGCCAAAATCACAATTTAGATTTAGTCAAAGAAGAGTTACAGAAAATTATATCAACCAAAAAAATATTTATAGAAGATATTAAATTACGACATTTAGCTAGAGCAATAACATCTGATTCTCATGTATTCATAAGCAATTCAGATAATTTATTAGCAATAGTAGATGAAGTATATGAAAAGTTTAAGCTATCTATTTTGACTCCTCATCAATTAATCAATCAGCTAGATGAACTTCGTAACAAACCTGATTATCAGCCTGTACGCTTGGCTGGTTCGTCATTAAAGAAAGTTCGAGTTCAACGAGGACAAGAAGAATTATTAACTCAATATTTTGTTTCTGATGATCAAAAAGAAAATACATCCAAATTTAGGCAATATTTACGTAGATTTATTTCAGATACAGATAAATTTGAAAGTTATGTTGTATCAAACAAAGAACAGTTACCTATTGCTTTATTCGTTTATGGGAAAACTAAAAATAATGAGTTGGAAATTCCCCTATTGAGAGTTAGTAAAAATCCTCTTGCGGCTACATTAGCACGACATATAATTTTTAAAGCTATATTGTTTTCAGCTAATGAAGGTAAACACTTTACTAGAATTACTGATCCCTATTTGGAAGAAATAGTTATTAATGCTATTCAGGATGATAACTTTATTCGAGTTAATAATGGATGGTTTAAAATAAATTTAGCCATTGCCGAAACAGCTTCAGATTTATCAAAATACTTGAATAACTTAGGTTCTTCTCTACATCAAGAATATGACTTTTGCTTAAAAATTGCTGAAAGTCTTAATTCAGAATTATTCCTTAATGATGTTAAAACATCAGCAGATTTTGAGAAGTTTCTTTTTCCAGCAAAAATTATTGACTCACACATCAATAATTTTATTATTCCTATTCAACCTAGATGGGCGCAGGATTTATTTGATGAATATTTAGCTCAACAAACTTTATTACCATTATTAGAATTGGAAACTAAAAAAATAGGACTTTCATTCAACCGTGAAGCGGTTTACTATAAAACAATCACACATCGAAAATTACTAAATGCTCCCGGCAGAATTTTGTGGTATGTAAGTCAAGATAAATCATATTGTGGAGTAAGTTCTATTAAAGCTTGTTCATTTATTGATGAAGTACTCATTGGAAAACCCAAGGAGCTTTATCAGCGTTTTCAAAGATTAGGAGTCTACAAATTAGATGATATTATGAAGATATCTCCAGACAAAAATGGTGATATAATGGCAATTCGTTTCAGTAATACAGAGTTATTAAAATATCCTATCCCATTACAAAAGGTTCAAGAGTTATTAGATAATAAGACAACATTCCCATCAGCGTTTAAAATTCAAAATTACGATTTTCTGAAACTTTACCGTTTAGGTTGTATAAAAAGAACTTAAAAACTAAGATAATTATGCCTGAAAATATATTAATTTTATCAATTAAACCGAAATACGCGGAAATGATATTATCTGGACAGAAAAAAGTAGAACTCCGTCGTGTTCGTACTCGCTTAAAAGATGGTGACTTAGTTTTAGTATATGTTTCATCTCCTACAAAAGCTTTAGTTGCTACATTTGAAGTAGATAATATTATTCAAAATGAAATTCAAGCTAAGCCAAAAGACATAAATGATTTTTGGAAAGTTATTAAAAATATAGCTGGAATTAGTTGTAATGAGTACAAGACATATTACGATACTGCTTCAACAATAGTTGCTATTTTTATTAAAAATGTAAACAAGCTACATAATCCTATAGAATTGGAAACATTGAGAGACAAAATTCCCAGATTTCATCCTCCACAAAGTTATCGTTATTTAAAACATAATGAATTTCAGTTATTTGAGTCTTTAATTCAAGATAAATCCCTTATATCTTCTAATAAAAAATAATTTATGTTACTAAATGATAAATCTGAATTTACAGAACTTTTTAACGAATTTATAACTTCCTATACCTACACACCAAATGGGATAAGTCATATAAAGTCATATACGGAGCAACGTCAACAAGCTTGCCGTAACTTTGAGATAATTAGAACAGCAGCAGATAGAGGTGAAAATATCAGAGAATTAGTATTGTTACAACTCTTACCGCATAGTAATACAACCAATAATCGTCAAAGAGGTGCTTGGATTCATATTGTATCATCTGTCACTAAAGATATTAAAGAATGGTTTGAAGGTGCAAAGTGGGCTAAAAGTGAAGATTGGGATCAAATTGCTACTGCCATTTTTAATTTTATATGTTCGTGTAATGCTAAACCAAAGGAATTATTAAATTATTGTATTGAGTTTTCACAATTGTATTGTTCTAAAGGTTTTCAGATGGGGATGCTAACTCCTATTTTAAATGCACTACAACCTAATAAATTTTTATTGATAAACAACAAATCACGAAAATTAATTAATTATTTTGCCAATACAAACTATGGAAACAAACTTACAGACTATCCCGCAATTAATAATACAGGACGTAATCTGATTCAAGAATTGGCTCAAGATATGCACCAAGTTGGTGTACCAGCTATACGAGATGATGATTTATTCGATATGTTCTGTCATTGGCTAATAGCCATCAAAAAATATGACTTTCCATATCAAAATCAACAACAGATTAATACAGTGAATATAAATATTAAATCTAATCCTAAATATACTTTATTTGATATCAGTCAAGAAATCTGTTTTGAAGAGACAACTATAGAACGTTGGATACACACAATTAATCGAAAAGGTCAAGCCATATTTTACGGTTCACCCGGAACAGGTAAAACATTCATAGCTGACAAACTCGCCAAAAACCTAATTAGTGAAAGTGACGGTTTTTATGAACTTGTCCAATTTCATCCAGCATACAACTATGAAGACTTTATTCAAGGTATCCGTCCTCAAAGTGAAGATGGTAAATTAACATATCCACTTGTTCCTGGTAGATTTTTAGAATTTTGCGAAAAAGCAGAAGCACTTCAAGATATTTGTGTTCTGATAATAGATGAAATAAACCGAGCAAATTTACCACAGGTTTTGGGTGAATTAATGTATTTATTAGAATACCGTGATCAAGAAATTCCTCTCGCTGCTGGTAATAAATTTCGTATTCCTAAAAATGTCCGTATTATCGGCACAATGAACACCGCAGATCGTTCTATTGCACAAATTGATCACGCTTTACGTCGTCGTTTTGCATTTATTGAATTACGTCCTAATTATGATGTTTTAATAAAAAATCACGAAAATACAACTTTTCCAGTGATGGATTTAATTAATGTTTTAAAACAATTAAATCAAGCAATTGATGATAAAAACTATGAAATTGGTATTTCTTTCTTTTTAACTCCTAACCTGAGAGAAGATATAGAAGATATTTGGAAGATGGAAATTGAACCTTATTTAGAAGAATACTTTTTTAACAACCTGAAAAAAGTTGATGAGTTTCGCTGGGATAATATCAAGGAATATTTAACAATATGAAACCAGGAAATTTAAAAATTATTGAACTTACTGAATATCAATCTAAATCTTTTGAACGTGATGAAATTTCCGAAGAAGTTGAAATCATATTACATGAAAAATACAAAAACCTGGTAGATTTAGATCCTCCCAGCTACAAAACTCGTTATCAATGGAAACTAAAAGCTAAGGGATCGGTAGGTTATATTCCTATAAACGCTAACTTTGCTTTAAAAATAAATCCTAAAGTCCCAATTAAAAATTTATTTGGAATGTTGGAATATGCTTACAATTTAAAAAGTTTTCAATTTCTTGATGGTTTAATGAATTGTGATTCTGTAGAGGATTTTTATAATAAATTGGCTTATATTTTAGCGGAAAAAATTATAGAACGTTGTCGTAAAGGTTTATATCGTAGTTATGTACCCAGAACTGAAAAATTAACTTATGTACGGGGTAGAGTAAATGTTCAAGAAATCATTAAAAAACCTTGGGATATAAAATTACAATGTGCATATCAAGAACACACTGCGGATATTATAGATAATCAAATTTTGTTTTGGACACTGTTTCATATTGGCCATAGCGGTTGTTGTTTAGAAAAAGTATCAGAAATAATTAGAAAACCCTATCACGCTATGCAAGGAATGGTATCTTTACAACCTTGTAATTCCAAAGATTGTATTGAGCGAAATTACCACCGTTTGAATAATGACTATTATACATTACATCAACTTTGCCGATTCTTTTTAGATAATACTACTCCTAGTCACGAAATAGGGAAAAATACAACTTTACCGTTTTTAGTAAATATGGAGTACCTTTATGAAAAGTTTGTTGCAGAATGGTTAAAGGTAAATTTACCGCCAAATTTAACTCTGGAAATTCAAGAAAGAATTAATATAGGAGAAAAGCTACATTTTTACCCTGATTTAATTATCTATGATGATCAAACTTTAACTCCTAAATATATTCTCGATACTAAATATAAAAATCCAGAAAATATTGCTAATGATGATTTATATCAAGTAGGATTTTATGCTTTATCTAAAAATTGTCCAGAAGCTTTGTTAGTTTATCCAACCGAATTAAATAATTATTTAGATGAATATGTTGGAGAAAATAAAATTAGAGTTCGTAGCATTACTTTTTCCCTTGATGAAAATCTTGAAGATGCGGGAAAAGAATTTTTAAAAAAACTTTTTTCTTAAATTCCCTATAGATATCAAATAAATTTTAAGAGATGATTGAACATGATCAGCAATAATGAATACACAATATCCACCTGATGTAAATGAAAAATAATCCTGTAAATCCTTAAATCCTGAACATCCTGATTCTGGCAAAAAATGTCCTAAATCTGCAACAAATTCGCCAAAGATTCAGGTAAGGGTAAAATAATCAACAATAATAAAGCCATAGCAATTAAACCCAGAAAATCCCTTTTATTATCTAATTCTGTGACATCATTTAAAGCCGGTTCATCAATTAAAGGAATAAATAATAAAAGAATTGCCCACAATAAAAATTCTTCTCTGATAAAAGAAAAGAGTAATAATAAGAATCTAGAAATTTGACCAATCATCACCGCAGTCCGTTGTCCAAACATCGCATGAACAATATGACCACCATCTAATTGTCCTACGGGCATCAAATTTAAAGCAGTAACAATTAATCCTAGTAATCCCGCCACTGCAACTGGATGTAAATTCAGGGCAGATTTTACAGTTAGTTCACTCCCTAAAGCCAATTTCGCTAGTAACGCTAATAAAATGGAGTATTTAGGATTCAATGCATTCGGGTTTAATAGTCCTGTTTTTTCCGGCAAACTGACTATTTCAGAATTAGCTAAACCCCACATCAATAAAGGTATAGTCATAATAAATCCCGCTAAAGGACCGGCAATACTCACATCAAATAAAGCCTTGCGGTGAGGCATAGGACTCCGCATTTTAATAAAAGCCCCAAATGTCCCTAAGAAAAAAGGTACAGGAATAAAATAAGGTAAAGTAGAGCGAATTTGATAAAATCTAGCTGTTAAATAGTGTCCTAATTCATGAGTACCTAAAATAGTAACTAATCCTAAAGCATAAGGTAAACCTTGAATAAATAATGTCAGATCAGATTCCAATTGAGTGATGTGAAAACCAGCAATTCTCAATCCTACTAAAGTAGTAGTAAATAAAGTTAATATTAATAACAGTATGGCTAACCCTGTCTCGGTAATTTTTTCTGCATTACGTTGGTTATTTTGTTTAGCTGCTTGAGCATTCGGAACTAAGACAAAGAAGGGTTTATCATTCATTCCTTCTTGAAATATGACTAGAAAGCGATCGCCAAATACTCTCTCAATATTAGCTTTAATTTGTGCGTAAGCCTCACTAGATATAGTTCGCAACTGACCGCGAAAAATTATTGCTTGAGGTTGATAATCTATCTTTTGCACATAATAGACACCCCAAGGAAAACAATTTCGCAGTTGACCTTCTTCTGCTAAATCAATCGGCCGTACTGGTGTTGTTTCTCTTAGAGGATTATTATTTTCTGCTGATAGATTTTCTGTTCCTTGATTTTCTGGATTTGCAGGTAATTGTCGTCCCCAATTAAATAATAGCCAATACAACAATAAACAAACTGCTGAGACCCAGAGAATTAATCCTGAAGGCGGTGTTTGCTTGATACCATACACTAAAGACCAACCAGTCAATAAAAATGCTGGAGTCATTAAAACTAACCACAACAACCATATAGGAGTTCTTGTAGCCCGTGCAACAGTTTGTTGCATCATTAAATAAGTTAATAACCCCAAAATGAGGACAAACAAAAATACCATGATATTTTCTACTTAATAGAACACCTTACTTGTATTTTCCGTTACAGATTTTAATTACAAGCAAGACTGCACACCTTAATTTTTCTATTACAGTTAACAGAAATGTTAAATACACTGTAACCTAATTATTCACCTGTCTTTTGGTTTTTTCATTTATGTCTTCTTTGCCTCAACAGTCTCCTCATCAGACTAAACCTCTGCGTTCTATATTTCCTCAAACCACGTCAGTTCAGGAAAGCCCTCTAGCAAATAACAGTATTTTTGCTTTTCCACCTAATCGGGATACTTTGGGAGGAACATCTTACTTCATTGTGACAAATGAAGGCAACATTCTCATAGATTGCCCCGCCCTAGAACCAATAAATCAAGATTTTTTGTCTTTCCATGGCGGAGTCAGGTGGTTTTTTATTAGTCATCGTGGTGCTATTGGCAAGGCAGCAGAATATCAGCAAATCTTAAATTGCGAAATTCTGATTCAAGAACAAGAAGCTTATTTATTGCCTGGTTTAACTCTCACCACTTTTTCTGATCAGTTCACTCTCAAAGCCACCATAGAAATTATTTGGACACCAGGCCATTCTCCAGGCTCATCATGTCTATACTATCGTGAATTTGACGGTGTGTTATTTTCTGGTCGGCATTTAGTTCCAAACCAGTATGGTGAACCTGTGCCATTACGCACATCTAAAACCTTTCATTGGCCACGACAACTTAGAAGCATTCAATCCCTACGTGATCGCTTTACAGCAGAAACTCTAAATCATATTTGCCCAGGTTCTAATACAGGCTACCTCAGAGGTAAAGCCTCTATAGATCAAGCATACCAAAAAATTCTTAACTTGAATTTACCAACTTTGCGGGAAATGCAAGCAATCTTTTAATTGACCTCTGCTCCCCTGTACCTCTCACCTATTCCCTATCACCAAATTTTTACTCAAAAGTTCTATAGCTGCTTGATATTGGGCATCCTTTTCCGTGCCAATTTGCTCACGGTCAATTGGTGGTTGGGGAATTATTTGATCTGGTTTAATTCCCAATTTATTAATATCTCGATGGTTAGGAGTTTCATATTTAGCAATTGTCACCGCCAAGCCAGAACCATCAGATAATTCAAACAAAGATTGAATTAAGCCCTTACCAAAGGTAGTTTCGCCTATCAACTGGGCGCGGTGATTATCTTGTAATGCACCCGCTAAAATTTCGCTGGCACTGGCAGTTCCCTGATTAACTAGAATCACTAAAGGATCTTTGGTCAACGATGGTCCAAAAGCTTCATAATTACCCTGAATCCCTTGACGATTGACAGTGTAAACAATTGTTCCAGAGTCCAACCATAGACGAGCGACTTCTATTCCTGCTTGCAAAAGTCCACCGGGATTATTTCTTAAATCAAGAATATAGGCAGACGCGCCTTTTTTTTCTAAAATAGAAATAGCGTGTGCCAATTCCTTTACGGCATTGGCACTAAATTGACTCAAGCGGAGATAGGCAATCTTATCGCCTTCAGAGGACAGGCGTAAATCAGATATTACAGGATTAAGCGCAATCCGATCTCGCACCAAGACCACTTCCTGATCCTCTTCTCCTGCTCGGCTAATTAAGAGAGTCACAACACTGCCAGCAAGCCCACGCATTCGCGCCGCAGCTTCATCAATACTGAGATTCTCTGTAGATAATCCCTCAATTTTCAAAATGCGATCGCGTGGTTTTAAACCTGCTTTTTGGGCTGGAGAATTTTCAATAGGTGCGATTACTTCCAAAATACCAGTTTGGGGATTGAAAGCAATTTGTAATCCCACACCTGTTAATTCTCCAGAAGTGTTCACTTGTAAACTGCGGTATTTCTCAGGTTCAAGAAAACGGGTAAAAGGATCATCCAGACTCTTGAGCATATCCTGAATTGTGGTATAAGCAGCTTTATGGTTCGGGAAATAATGTTTTAATGCCTTTTGTCGCACATCAACCCAACTTTGGTTATTAAACGTCCCGTCCAGATAAGAGCGATTCACAATTCGCCACACTTCGTAAACAAGTTTTTGTTCCTGGGTCATAGCTGAAGCTGGAGAAACAAATCCTCCCAGAACCAAGCAAAAAACCAGTACCAGTGAACATCCTAGCCGCCAAAACCGCCCACCCCATTGATTCATGAACCCTATTTTCAGTTCCATCTCAGACTCAAATTCCCTAAAACTTTCAATGCTACTTGTGTTGTTGATGAAATCTATCTCTCGACTATGTTACTTTTTTTATAGAAGAAGTGCATTCTTCTCATAAAGTTGCTAATCCAACTTTTCTTAAAGATCATCCTTCCTGATCAACGATAAAATTTTCTTTGGAGCCAACATTGTCAGTGTTGCCTTACTAAAGACTAGAGACAGGAAGATTGCTCAAACATAGGGTGGGTTACACCCTAATTTACGCTCGTGGACAAGTGGAAACCCATTCCCTTGGATGAAGCGAGAAGCGAACCCTCTAACTGAGATTAGTCTAATAGTCACTTATGACAGGGCTTCGCATAACAAAACTTATCAACCGCAATCTATTTTTAGGAACTTGAGATTGTATGGCCAACGTTTATGACTGGTTTGAGGAACGCTTGGATCTCCAAGAACTTGCTGATGATATAACCAGCAAATATGTTCCTCCCCACGTTAATATTTTCTACTGCTTGGGTGGAATTACCCTAGTTTGCTTCCTCATCCAGTTTGCCACTGGATTTGCCATGACATTCTATTACAAGCCTACCGTTGCCGAAGCTTTCTCCTCGGTACAGTACATCATGAATGAAGTCAACTTTGGTTGGCTAATTCGATCCATCCACCGCTGGTCAGCCAGCATGATGGTACTGATGATGATTCTCCACATCTTCCGCGTTTATTTAACAGGTGGCTTCAAAAAGCCCCGTGAATTAACCTGGGTGAGCGGTGTAATCATGGCTGTGATCACAGTTTCCTTCGGTGTAACAGGCTACTCTCTACCTTGGGATCAAGTTGGTTACTGGGCTGTAAAAATTGTTAGTGGTGTACCAGAAGCAATTCCCGTAGTCGGCGTTCTGATCTCCGATTTATTACGTGGTGGTTCTAGTGTTGGCCAAGCTACACTCACCCGCTATTACAGCGCCCACACCTTTGTTCTCCCTTGGTTAATTGCCGTCTTCATGCTGTTCCACTTCTTGATGATCCGCAAACAAGGTATTTCTGGACCTTTGTAATTAAAGTTATTAGCAACTAGGCAAAACTCAGTTTCCAGATCATCCTAGTTTGTTTTAAACTGAGGGAAAATAACTTGTAAGTTGTAAACATAGACTAGTATCTGAACTCTGAGTCAGTTATGTAGCTCATGGCTTTAGCCAATGCTTTAACCTCACTTCAGCCGGAGAACGCATTTAGAAATGTCAACGCAAAAAAAACCGGATCTGAGCGATCCCCAATTAAGAGCCAAACTCGCCAAAGGCATGGGTCATAACTACTATGGTGAACCCGCCTGGCCTAACGATTTGCTCTACATATTCCCAGTTGTGATCATGGGATCTTTTGCCTGTATCGTGGCTCTAGCTGTTCTAGATCCCGCTTTAACAAGTGAACCAGCAAATCCTTTTGCTACTCCTTTGGAAATTTTGCCAGAGTGGTACTTATTCCCTGTATTCCAAATTTTACGCTCACTACCTAATAAACTCTTAGGTGTGTTAGCTATGGCTGCTGTACCTGTGGGATTAATTCTTGTTCCTTTCCTAGAAAGCGTCAACAAGTTCCAAAACCCCTTCCGTCGTCCTGTTGCCATGACAGTATTTCTGTTTGGTACTCTTGTTACTATTTGGTTAGGTATTGGTGCTGCAATGCCATTAGATAAATCCTTAACCTTAGGATTGTTCTAAGAGAGTCAGTTACACTTAAAACTAACCCTAGCAACGTCTGTGATCTTCAAGAGTGTATACCCGATAATATCTGACAGACAAATAGCCATGATTTTTGATGGTCTACTTGTAATTGATATGTCAAACAATATACGCTTTTGAAGATCCACAGGCGTTAACTAATTTGCGATTGTGGAAAGAAAATCTGAAGATCATGATCACCAGTCAGCTTTCCCCAGTCTCAAATACCAGAATTTTAATTTTTTTGGATGTGTAATAATTATGCTCAAAGATTAGGGAATAAAGTCATGATCAAAAAAAATTATGATCAGAATTTGAAAGCTCTCATCTTGGATAATCAATCCCCATGCCAAAATGTACAATTAGCCAATTAATCAGACATTCCCAGATTTTTCACTTACTTTACTATTTAAGTCACGGTCAATGCTTAGCATAGTGCAGCAAGACCATCTGACGGTAAAGAGCGATCTTAAGCTCCTATACCAAGTACAACAGTGGTTTGAAAAATTTTGTCAGCGATACTTACCTCAATATGGCTGGTCAGACAGCCAACTTTATCGTGTCAACCTAGCATTGGCAGAAGGTTTTACTAATGCAGTTCGTCACGCTCATCATTCCTTACCACCAGAAACAACTATAGAAATTCAAGTAATTCTCTGGATTGATAGACTGGAAATTAAAATTTGGGATTATGGACAACCATTTAATCCTGATGGGATCATTGAGCCAGAACCCGGTACTTTACAAGTAGGTGGATATGGCTGGTTTTTACTCCGGCGTTTGGCAGATAGAGTTGTCTATGAACGCGATTCAGATACTAGAAATTGTTTGTTAATTGTTAAATATTGTTTAGAACCACAACATTAACATCTAGTACACTGCGGCGTAAATAAAATGACCATTAAATAGCCAAAACTTTACCTCTATATGTCCACTTAAAAGGTTTAGCCATTGTTTGATTAAAATAGTTAATAAAGTCAAAAATGCGATTTTTTAAATCATCCTTACTTAGAAAACTGGCACGTTTGAGTAGCTTACGAACTAGTACAGCACGACGTAAATAAAACAACCATTATCAATCACTAAAAAGCTCACGCCATATTATTTTTGACTTTTGACTTTTGACTTTTGACTTTTGACTTGCGGTACTAGTACCGTGCGGCGCAAGTAAATGAACCATTTTCAAGCCTTGTAATCAATCAAATTTTCGTGGCTTTTAATGGTCATCTTATTTACGTCTTATTGAACTAGACTTGTTTTGAAACAGAAAAGTTTCATCCTAAACATGACTTGCAGTCATGCAACTACGGTCGGACAGACCGAAAGTTAACGCTTGGGGAGAGTCCCACCTCTGAGCTAGATAACGCAAGGAGTATAGTTTAAGTGGTCTCGTTGAACCAAGAATCTCCGTGTCTTTAGACCACGGAGTGTCAATTTCCTTCTATGGCGGCGACTATACCGAAGATGATAAATAGGAAACCGCCGATAAAGGTAATTTGCCGTTCGGAAATTTTACCTGCTATTAATCTACCACCGATAACAGCGATCGCTGCACAAATAGAATGTCCTAATATTGCACCGGCTGTCACACCAATGGGGTTATTACTTGCTGCTAGGGCTATAGTGGCTATTTGTGTGCGATCGCCCCATTCTGCTATAAATGTTAATATGAAAGACTCCAGTAGAATTGACCAAACGCTTTTTTGCTGTGAGTTATTTAAATCTGCTTTGTCTACCGCTTCTTGTGCCTCTTCTGCCACTTCTTCGGTAGCAGATACAGCCATTTTATTGGCATCATAAATTAACTTCAAACCAAAGGCAATAAACAAAACTATTTCCGCGTAATGAATATAGACTTTTGGTAATAAAGATACTACCTGTCCAAACATTACCGAAAGGATAGTCATAGCCGCCAAAGCAGCCACCACACCAGTGAATACCAAACGTCGGGGGTGGTGCATGGACAATATCACAGCAATAAAAAATGTTTTATCGCCTAACTCGGAAATGGTAATTAGTAATAAACCTGCGGTAAAAGCTGTTAACACTCTCTCAAACTCCTAAAGGATTTTTTACCTGTGTGGAGTATCAATGAGAGCCATTAAACCTCACTGAACTCCACATAGTTAAATGTGTAGTCAGTGAAGGTCTCGCTTTCAAATACTTTATTTATTTGCTATCTAAACCAGGCTCATCACCAGTATGTTGACTTAGATATACTGAACAGAAAATTTTGATTTACTGTCAGCAGCTACTCCCCTTCTATTAGTCATGTATAATATTCTTTTTGACAATAAAAGTCAAGCCATAAACCCTAATTTGAGATTATGACCTATTTAGAAACCGCAGCCGAATTTTACAGCCAAGTTGCCCAAACACCGGAAATAGGTCTTTGTTGTGTCCAAAGTACACCCTTACAACTACCAGGGCTGAAAATTCCCCTAGGGATGCAGGAAATGAACTATGGTTGTGGAACTACAGTACATCACAATGAACTTAATAATGAACCTACGGTTTTATATGTTGGTGTGGGTGGTGGTTTAGAAGCTTTACAATTTGCTTATTTTTCCCGTCGTCCTGGTGCGGTTATTGCCGTTGAACCTGTGGCAGCCATGCGAGAAGCCGCCACCCGGAATTTACAACTTGCTGCAACAGAAAACCCTTGGTTTGATCCTAGCTTTGTCGAAATTCGTCCGGGAGATGCTTTTAATTTACCTGTTGCTGATGCTTCTGTAGATGTAGTAGCGCAAAATTGCCTGTTTAATATTTTTGAACCAGCAGATTTAACTCGCGCTTTAAAGGAAGCATATCGAGTATTAAAATCAGGTGGACGCTTACAGATGAGTGACCCAATTGCTACAAGTCCAATTCCTGCTCATTTACAACAAAATGAACATTTACGCGCTCTTTGTTTATCTGGCGCACTTACATATCCAGAATATACTAACTTAATTATTAATGCTGGTTTTGGACAAATTGAAATTCGCGCCCGTCGTCCTTATCGCTTATTGGATAAACACAATTATCAATTACCGGAAAATCTACTTTTAGAAAGTCTCGATTCTGTGGCTTTTAAAGTAGATATTCCGACCGATGGTGCTTGTATTTTTACTGGTAAAACAGCGATTTATGCGGGTAAGGAAGAATTTTTTGATGATAAGAATGGGCATATTTTACAAAGGGGAATTCCCGCAGCAGTTTGTGATAAAACAGCTAGAAATTTAGCAGTTGTAAATCCTGAAGAAATTATAATTACTGATTCTACATGGTATTACGATGGTGGGGGATGTTGTTAATTTATATAGTTTTTTTTAACGAACCACAGAGGACACAGATACGTAGGGTGAGTTAGCGACAGCGTAACGCACCGTAAATTTGATTAATGGTGCGTTACGGCTTTGCCTGACGCACCCTACAAATATCCGTATTTAGTATATATTGTGACTTTCAAGATTGTTATTACTGAAATTTCCTTAACTTCGTTAAATTCGTCAATACTGAATTACTGAGTCTGATATAACTCAGAAACAACGTTATCCCATTAGAGAATGTTTTAAAAGTTGTGTCCCGTAAGGAGGGTTAGGGAGGGCTAGTATGAATTTAGACTTTTCAAACACCCCTTTAGAAGTATCCTTTGGATTCGTAAGTTCCAATGCTTGCCTAGTAAGGGTTTCAGCCTATGGAAGTCAATTGAGTCCAAACTTAAGAAAAAAGATAGTTTCAAGAAAAGGAGATAAACATGGGATCCAATCCATTCAAAAAGATAGGTAAAGACCTTAATCATGCGGTAAAGGAAACAACTACAGCAGTTAATACTGCGGTAAATGAAACAACTAAAGCAGTTAATGCTGGGGTAAATGAAACAACTAAAGCTGTCAATGTAGCTGGTAAAACCATTGTTGATACTTCCGGTAAATTAACCAAGGAAGCGGAAGACTTAGCGAAAAATACAGTAACCCTAATTAACAAGGAAGTGGTCAGCAAGGCAGTACAAGCCTATGCTGATACGACTAAGTCCGCCATGTCCGCGGACAAGGTTGCTGGTGCTGCTATGAATGATATTGAAGTAGGCGCTAAACTTGCCGGACAAGCACTAGAGAAAGGCGTTGAAACAATAGAAGAAGGCGGCGAACTTATCAAAGAATGGGCTGAAAAAAACGGTTGCCAAATTGGTGTTAGTATTGCATTAGGTACAATCTTTGCGGCATTGTTATATCGTCCAGAGCCTAGCAGCGTAGCAACAACGACCGCTGCAACTGCTCCTTTGAGCGGTGTTGCTATTACATATCTTGCCGCTAAAGAGACCATTGGTGCTGTAGCACTAGGTACAGCCTGTGACCTAACAGCCGCGGCATTCGTAGAATTAATATGGATTTCACCGGATGTACAAAAAGCCATTGGTAAGAAGAATAAACAAATTCTAACAGATGGTATTGCATTTACATTATTCGTAGCAATGGATAAAGCAGCTGGCGCAATGGTTGTTCCACAAAGTTGTGCAGCAGTTGTTGCAGGTGTTGTAACAACATTGGTAGCACAAATAGCCTGCGAACGTACCTTACCAAAAGGTTCTCGTGGATGGGCTACCGTAGGTGCAAGCGGATTATTAGGTGCAGGTAAGAAAAAATAGTTCAGATACGTAGGGTGAGTTAGCGGCAGCGTAACGCACCGTAAATTTGATTAATGGTGCGTTACGGCTTTGCCTAACGCACCCTACAAATACTTAGATTTTTTCAAAATTCAAAATTCAAATACTATTACTATATGACCTTTAAAACATCCTCTTATAGAAATTCGTGCTAGAGATACTTCTATGATTACACCTTTTTTTCAGCAGCTAGATTCTCCTTTAACAAAAAAGAAAATTAACGTTTTACAAATTAATTTGGGAAAGCGTTGTAATTTAGCTTGTAACCATTGCCATGTAGAAGCTAGTCCGAAAAGAACTGAGGAACTCACACCGCAAGTTTGTCAAGATTTAATTACTTTAATTGAGAAGTTTCCCCAAATCAAAACTGTTGATTTAACTGGTGGCGCACCGGAAATGAATTATGGTTTTAAGTCATTGGTAAAAGCTGCTCGAAAATCAGGTAAGGAGGTAATTGTGAGATCAAATTTGACAATTTATTTTGTGGAGGGATTTGAGGATTTACCAGATTTTTTTGCTCAAAATCAAGTCAGAATTGTGGCTTCTCTTCCCTGTTATTTAGCTGATAATGTTGATAAGATGCGGGGAAATGGTGTTTTTGATCAATCTATTCAAGCTTTGCAATGGTTGAATAAATTGGGTTATGGTCAAAACCCAAATTTAGTTTTAGATTTGGTGTATAATCCTCAATTACCAAATAGTGAAGATTTTTCTTTAACTCCCGAACAAGTAAATTTAGAAAAGGCTTATAAAAAGTTTTTGTCTGAAAAGTTTGCTATGGTTTTTAATCACCTTTTTACGATTACTAATATACCTGTGGGAAGAACAAAGTTTCATTTAGAACGAAAACAACTTTATTCTACCTATCTACGTTTTTTAGAGTCTCATTTTAACCCTAAAACAATTGATGGTTTAATGTGTCGTGAGCAAATTTCTGTTGATTATCTAGGGAATGTTTATGATTGTGATTTCAACCAAATGATGAATTTATCTGCCAAAACCAGCAATGGTGAAAATTTGACGGTGAGTAAATTGTTAGAAATTGGTGGTTTAGATATAATTAATGAAATCCAAACTGCTGAATACTGCTATGGTTGTACTGCGGGGTGTGGTTCTAGTTGTGGTGGTGCTATTAGTATCACTTCATAAAAATTAATCCGTGATGATTAGCAGTCGCAGTTAGACAGACAAAACCTACATATGTGGATTTAAATTCTTGCGATTGTCCGATGATTTTCCGAAAAAAATATAAAAATATACAGATTTTAGATTCTAAGAACTAATATGAAAAGAAACAATTAAAAATTTGTGTGTGTATTATGGCAACTAAAAAAGAATTCAACAGCTTTGAAGAAATGCTATCTGGTTCAGATGTACCTGTATTAGTAGATTTTTATGCTGACTGGTGTGGTCCTTGTCAAATGATGACTCCGATTTTACAACAGGTTAATCTGCAATTGAAAGATAAGTTACGTATTGTGAAGATTGACACGGAAAAGTATCAAAATTTAGCAACTCAGTATCAAATTTTTGCCTTACCTACCCTGGTTCTATTTAAAGAAGGAAAACCTGTAGACAGAATTGAAGGTGTGATGCAAGCATCAGACCTAGTACAGCATCTACAGTCATTTTTGTAAAGAATTATTGCAGCTAGAAATGGGAGTAGAGATGTGATATTTCATGTCTCTACTATAGTTAAGAATAGAGAATAGGAAGATCAATTATTAAATTGATATTGAAAATCCGCGCTATCTTGAATTCAGAATAACTTAAGGATTGCATCTTTTTATGAAAGGCAAACAAGTTTTACTTACAGGTGGTACAGGTGGACTTGGTTTAGGTGTCACACCCACAGTTATCTCCCAAGGTGCAGATGTAACTATTCCTTATCGTAGTCCTAAAGATGTAGAACGGCTCAAGGGAATTATATCACCTGCGGATTTTGCGAGAATTCATTTTATTCCTGCTAATTTGGAAGATGAAGCATCAGTAGATAAACTTGTCACTCGGATGGGAAAAGTAGATGTATTAATTCATTTAGTCGGTGGTTTTTCTATGGGGGAAACCCAAGACTACAGCTTTTATGATTGGAAGCAACAAATAGATTTAAACTTAAATACCACTTTTTTAACTTGTAAATATAGCCTCAAAAGTATGTTAGAAAATGGCTATGGACGCATTGTAACCGTAAGTTCTCGTGCCTGTGCTGAACCTGCGGCACAGTTAGCAGCTTATTCTGCGGCCAAAGCTGGGGTAATAGCCTTAACAAAAGCGATCGCAGAGGAAACCAAAAATACTAATATTACTGCTAATACTATCCTCCCTAGTGTCATTGATACCCCCACGAATAGGGCAGCTATGGGTGCAGAAAACGCTGATAAATGGGTAAAACCAGAATCTATTGCCCAAGTTATCTGTTTTTTAGCCTCAGAAGCAGCTAAAGATATCCGTGGTGCAGCAATTCCTGTTTATGGTAGCTTGTGAAGTAGACAGGACTGAGAAAGAAAACGGTTATGAGTGTGGTATTTGTTTACTACTCAGCAGGTATCACCTAATAATTATTGGCTATAGATAATATTTACAATCTCCTAATCCCCTGTTCTAAACCCTCACATACACCTGTAAGAAAATCTAAATCCAAGGTGGCAATAGTGTCACTTGGCTGATGATAATGAGGATTTCGCATAAAAGCGGTATCTGTCACCATAATTGCTGGATAACCTTCATCCCAAAACGGTGCATGATCACTTAAGCGAGTTTGGGGAACTAACAAACCGCGATTTGGTGCCAGTAGCCATTGACTAGATATACCAGCTTTATGAATACTTTTACTTAAATTAATTAAATCACCGAAAGTCTTTAAATTCCCGATTAAAGCAATAAAATCACCACGATTAGGATAAAAGAACTGTAAAGGAAAGGGGTATTTTTGAGAACCAGGAGTAGCATCTCGATATCCCAACATTTCTAAAGATATCATCAAGCGGAGAGGTTGCTTTTGTTGGTGTAAGTGGGCTGCATAATCAGCGCTACCCAGTAGTCCATATTCTTCCATATCAAAAGCCACCAACCGCAAAGGATATCTCACGGGGGTTTCGGCAAAACTTCTGGCCAATTCTAATAAAACCGCCACACCTGTGGCATTATCATCTGCTGCCACTGTACCAGGTACACCATCATAGTGAGCGCCAATTAAAATAGGTGGTAAATCGGTTTTCTGGTTTGCCTTTGCACCAGGTAAATTTAAAATCAAGTTTTTACAGCTTTTACCTCTAACTTCAAAGGTGTGGATTTCCACACTTCCCCATTGTCCCAATTGCTGGCCAATGTATTCTTGAACAAAGAAATGTGCCGCACTGTCCATATAGGGATTGCGTTCTCTGGCCACTTCCTGGAGATGCTTTTCTAAATGCTGTTTTAAATTCAAAGTGGATAAAAATAATTGTGATGGGCAAGAGTAAAGACCAATATTTACTTTTCCCACGGACAACAGACAACTAACAACGGACAACTGACTGAAAATGTTATCCTAGTTTAGCAAGTAAGTAGCAGGTAGAGGTTAAGCTAAAATTTCTTTAATTCCTGATTTAATGATGACTATTATACTATTGGACGGTTGATCTCATTTAGCACCAAGCTAAAAGCAATCTCATCCTATCATAATAAATTTATAAAACACGCAACAGGAGACGAGCAACGCATGGGCAAGGTAGTTGGCATCGACTTGGGTACAACCAACTCAGTAGTCGCCGTAATGGAGGGTGGCAAGCCGGTGGTGATTGCCAATGCAGAAGGAATGCGAACAACCCCCTCCGTAGTTGGCTTTAGTAAGGAAGGTGAAAAGGTGGTTGGGCAAATGGCCAGACGGCAAACTGTACTCAATCCTCAAAATACCTTTTTTGCGGTAAAACGCTTTATTGGCCGCCAATATGGTGAATTAAACGCCGATTCTAAGCGTGTACCTTACACAATTCGTAAAGATGAAATTGGCAATATTAAAGTTGCTTGTCCCCGGTTAAATAAGGAATTTGCCCCAGAGGAAATTTCGGCAATGGTGCTGAAAAAATTAGCTGATGATGCTAGTCGTTATTTAGGTGAACCTGTTACCGGAGCTGTGATTACTGTCCCCGCTTATTTTAATGATTCCCAACGCCAAGCTACCCGTGACGCGGGACGAATTGCGGGTTTAGATGTGTTACGGATTCTCAATGAACCAACGGCGGCATCTTTGGCTTACGGATTAGATCGTGGTGATTTAGAAACCATCCTAGTTTTTGATTTGGGAGGGGGAACTTTCGATGTGTCCATTCTGGAAGTAGGTGACGGCGTATTTGAGGTCAAGTCCACCAGTGGAGATACTCAATTAGGTGGTAATGATTTTGACAGAAAAGTGGTTGATTGGTTGGCAGAACAATTTTTAGAAGCAGAGGGTGTGGATTTAAGACGCGATCGCCAAGCTTTGCAACGGTTAATGGAAGCCGCGGAAAAGGCGAAAATTGAACTTTCTGCCGTTAGCGTCACTGATATTAATTTACCCTTCATTACCGCCACAGAGGACGGGCCAAAACACCTAGAAACTCGGCTGACGCGATCGCAATTTGAAGGTTTATGTGTAGACTTACTAGGTAGAATCAGAACACCAGTCAAACGAGCGTTAAAAGATGCCGGACTGTCTCCTGTAGATATTGAAGAAGTCGTATTAGTTGGTGGTTCTACGAGAATGCCCATGGTAAAACAGCTAGTACAAGATTTAATTGGCATTGAACCTAGTGAAAATGTTAATCCTGATGAAGTTGTAGCCGTCGGTGCAGCTATTCAGGCCAGTGTTCTTGCTGGTGAAATGAAAGATATTTTGCTGTTAGATGTCACACCCCTATCTTTGGGTTTAGAAACTATCGGTGGTGTGATGAAAAAACTTATTCCCCGCAATACAACTATCCCTGTCCGTCGTTCTGATATCTTTTCTACTTCGGAAAATAACCAAAATAGTGTAGAAATCAATGTAGTCCAGGGTGAAAGGGACATGGCTACGGATAACAAGTCCTTGGGACGGTTTAAATTGTATGGCATTCCTCCAGCACCGCGAGGCATTCCCCAAGTGCAGGTGTCTTTTGATATTGATGCTAATGGGATTTTGCAGGTAACAGCCCTAGATCGTACTACTGGCAGGGAACAGAGCATCACCATTCAAGGTGCTTCTACTCTGAGTGAGTCAGAAGTTAATCGGATGATTCAGGATGCCCAAAAATATGCCAATGTTGACAGAGAACGCAAGGAGCGAGTTGAAAAACGTACCCGTGCCGAAGCATTAATATTGCAAGCGGAACGACAACTACGGGAAGTAGCGTTAGAAATGGGAATGCAATTTGCCCGTAACCGTCGTCAACGCATTGATAATATTTGTCGCAACCTACGGGAAAGTTTGCAAGCAAATGAAGATCGTGGCATAGATCAGGCTTACGCTGATTTACAAGATGCTCTATATGAACTGAATAGAGAAGTCCGTCAGTATTATGCTGATGATGAAGATGATGATTTATTTGGTGCTATCCGCGACATCTTCGTTGGTGAAAAAGAACCAGAACGGGATGTTTATCGAGATAATTATCGGGAAAGAGACTCATCTAATCGCAGTTCTGGCAGAGATTATGGTAGAGATAATCGAGAAAGTCGTTCTTCCAATTATGACAGTCGTCCTACCCGCAGCAAACGCCCCAGCTACCAGGATAACTGGGATGATGACGATGATTGGCTCTAAGATAATTTTAGATTTTGGATTTTAGATTTTGGATTAACTATCTTGAGTCTAAAATCTAACTTTCAATATTTGTGGTGTCAGTGATTAAGTAGAAGCACAACTGACAACTGACAACTGACAACTGACAACTAACATTTAAATAACAGATTATGCAAAATTTGCAAAATTTTCGCGATTATTACGAGATTTTAGGAGTTTCTAAAGATGCTTCTAGCGAAGAAATTAAAAAGGTGTATCGTCGTTTAGCTAGACAGTATCACCCTGATCTTAATCCGGGAAATAAGGAAGCTGAGGAAAAATTTAAAACCATCGGTGAGGCTTATGAAATTCTTTCCGATCCTAGCAGGCGATCGCAATATGACCAATTTAGCCGCTATTGGCAACAAAACGGCTTTGCTGGGAATAAACAAACACCTAAGCCTAAAGGTTGGGATACCCGCGCTAATGGTCGTTCTAGTCAAGATGTAGACCCTAGCCAATTTAACGATTTTGAAAGTTTTGTCAATCAAGTAATTGGTGTCAGCAACCGTAAAGAACCCAAAAATAGTCCCGGAAATACCACCACTAGCGACCCCTTCCGCACTCCTAGAACTAAAGTTGCTTACACCGTCAATACCCCACCCCGTAGCACCCGCAGGGATATAGAAGCCAGATTAACTTTACCTTTAGAAAAAGCTTATCAAGGTGGTAATGAAAGAATACGTTTAGAAGACGGGCGATCGCTCGAAGTGACTATGCCACCCGCTATGGTGACAGGGCAAACCATCCGCCTCCGCAATCAAGGAATTGGTGGTGGTGATTTATACTTAAAAATTACCGTTGATCCCCATCCATTATTTAAACTCGAAGGTTCTAACATCTTTTGTCAAGTACCTGTAACTCCTTGTGAAGCAACTTTAGGCGGACAAGTCGAAGCCCCTACCCTTGATGGTCCAGTGAAAATGACCATTCCCCCTGGTGTCAGATCCGGGCAAAGATTCCGCCTTGGTAATAAAGGTTACCCAATTGAAAACGGACAACGTGGTGATCAATTAGTAGAAATTCAGATAGTAACTCCTAAAAATATTAGTCCCCAAGAACGGGAACTTTATGAAAAATTACGAGAAATAGAAACCTTTAAACCTCGTGCTGATTTAATTTAATTGTTAGAATCAGGGTTTTTAGGACATCATTCGGGAAGTCAAAAATCAAATCTGACTATGAAATTAATTAGAAATTAATTAGTGAGGGCATATTATGAGTGTATCTCTCTATGAAAAAGACTTTAATTTATGGCTAGAATTAACAATTAAGCAATTAGAAAGCCATGAATTTACAGTTTTAGATACCGTAAATTTGATTGAGGAGTTAAAACCCATATTCCGCACTTCACAATGTAGTATCCATCTTTTCAAGAATTATTCCTAACAAAGGTTAAATTGTTCAATATTAATACCTAAAATGATGGATAAAATATGTGTTTTATCAAACGATAAAAAATAAAATTATGGAAATATTCGCGTATTACAAAATGAAGTGCGGAAAGTGGGTTTATCCTTCTCCCGTAGTTCGTAGTGAGCAATTTATTGCTCAAGATAAGAATGAGTAGGAGTACAGTACAGTCCTGACTACAAACTTTAATTTATTTCCACCTGACTACTTACCCAAGGGATTTAAAATAGAAAAAACAGAGTTGATCAAAGTAAATCAAAGTCGTGAGTCAAACCGGGAAAAAGCTACAAAGCAGCGACACTACAACATACTATACCCTGCTAGGATTACATCCTTCAGCATCAGTCATTGATATCCGTCGCGCTTATCGAGAACTTAGCAAACTCTATCATCCAGATACGACGGTATTAACTGCTAATGTTGCTACTGCTAAATTTCAGAAAATTAATGAAGCTTATGCTACTCTTAGTAATCCAGAACGTCGCCTCAGCTATGATTTAAAAATTGGCTATTCTCGTTTTGGTGTCATTCAAACCCCATCTGATTTGAATCATCCTGTGTCTCGTTCCCATAATTGGTCAAAATCAGGTTATTTAGATGCTACAGATCGTCCTTTATCTTCCGGGGAAATATTTGTATTATTTGTGTTGGGGTTGACCATTTTTAGTTGTATTCTATTAGCGATCGCTATAGCCATCCTGCGCGGGGAAGTACTTAGCTAAACTCGACTTCACCCCTTGACCAAACAATCTTTTTGAATTTTGAATTTTAAATTGCTTATGCTTCCTGCGAATACTCCCCTATATAGTCATCCTCTACCACAAATTGAACAGTGGCTAAAAAACCAGGGTTGTCAACAAGACGATACCCAACTACACTGTTGGCGAATACAACGATCTAGTTGGGAAGCAGAACTGTGGTTAGATACTGAGCAAATCACTGTCCGTTATCTCCATGCAGGAGAAAATAGCCAAGATATACAACGTTCGTTTAAATATTCTCTCAGTCGAGAAGATATTGAAGAAGCTGTTTTCTCTGGCCCATAAATTGCGTAATTCGTAATTCGTAATTCGTAATTCGTAATATAATTTTCTGTCAACCGTCAACCATTATAGTTGTTTAACTTAAAAATGAGACAAAAAGTGATAGGTTCTGTAGATAATGATTCTAGGATAACCAAGGCAGTCCAATTGTTTGGAAGATTAAATTTCCGTGCTTATTGTTTAGCTTAATGTCT
>JACCDP010453027.1_pt1 | contig 27388 bp, 24 predicted proteins | sample 7445841 | NCBI WGS metagenome assembly JACCDP01 (sample SAMN15323441, study PRJNA562643) | freshwater metagenome | isolation source: river surface water | place: USA:Blue River Watershed | collected 2017-08-17 | reverse complement strand
GTCATGTAAGAAATACAGATTGTTGGTTGTTTAAAACCTTGTAAATATCTAACTTTAACAGAATTGACATATCTTGTAGTGTCATCTGGAATTATTTCAGCTCTTTTTAACAAATCCACTATAGGCTTGATTAAGTTGTCAGTGTCGTTTTTATATTTCCAAGTCCAATCTGCCATAATAAGAATATCTACATCAATTGGAAACTCATTAGCTGGCTGCATGCTTTCTTTTAAAATTGGAGTGTGCTTTTCTATCCAAGCATTATATTTTTTGCTTTTCACCATTCGACCACGAGCTATTGGTGCATACATTTTATTAGCAGAAAATGGCTCTTCAATTACACATGATTTCTTAAGCATATTATTCTTTTACAGGTGAAAAACAAACAAATCGGTAAAAGATTTAATATGTGGTACAGATATTCACAACAGCTACAATTACCTGAAATTGATGTTGAACAAAATCCAGTTAAAGAAAAGCCTAAGACTGAAAAGCAATCAAAACAGGAACTATTAGAAACACAAAAACCAACCCCTAGCTTATTTTTTAGTGATTGGTCTAAAGATCATTATGTGCCAGGAATGCCTGTTTATCATGGCACCACACATGAATTTGATCAATTTGACATAAACAAAGGAACAGCTTCAAATGTCTTTGGTCCAGGTTTTTATTTTACATCAGATGAAGAAGATGCTAACCAAAATTATACTGGAACTGGTCCTGATCAAAAAATTAACATTGAAAATCTTGAGTATAGGTTAAGCCAAGAAGATGATGATGATGAATATTATCTATGGAATCTATATGGTGATGATCCTAGATATAGTCGAGATTTTAATGAAGATGGCAGGCCTTATAACCCAAATTACCTGATAGCAAAAATCGCTAAAGATATTGTTTTAGGACCTAATAAACCTAGAGTAATTCCAGCACATGTAAGGATGAAAAGTCCTTTACATTTGACTTCAGAAAACGATACTGAGCATCCAGAGAGAACTTTTATTGATGATACAAACGAATCATTAGATTTTTTATATGACAATGATGTTGATGAATCTGATAATAATTCTTATAAAACAGCAATTTTCAAACTTTACAACATTTTAATTGACTATTTTGAATCTGAAACTGCTTATGAAATTTGTGAAGACTTAATACAATATACAACTGGGTCCGTTGATGGAAAATCATCTGCAACAATAATGATGGACAAATTGAAGGGGATTTTAGAATTTCATGACCAAGATCAAGATGTTAACTTCAAGGGTGAAATATTTCAAAGATTTGTCAATTCTTTAGGACATGACAGCATTATCATGGATCCAAATCAATTTTTTAGGATGTACTCTGACAAAAAACCGACAAAACACTATATCACTTGGAATCCAGAAAATATTAAACATGCAAGAGAAAATATAGAATTCGATCCAAGAAATCCAGTCATAACTGCTGGTAAGAAAAAGGCAAATTATATGTGGTATACGAGATTAAAAACTGCAATTTCAAAACAATCTGCAGAAGACATCATACAATCTGAATTAAGGTCAGGCACTTATGTTGATCCTGCCACAGAAGATGCTAATGTAATCAAAAGTAAGTTGATTGAAAAATATGGCTCAGAAGAAGCCATGGTCCAAGCAATCAATGAAGCAATTGTACAAATGTCTCACAAACTCACTGGATCTAGCATGGCTGATCCTTCTTCTGAAACTACTTCTTATTTTCAAAATCAAGGTGGTATAGATGCGTTTTATGTAATGCCTGATGGTACACAGACACCAAATCTTAGATCCCATGTTATGTTTGATAAGTTTTTAGTTCATAAACTTGGTATTGATCCATCTGCTTTGACTGATAGATCTGATCGTCATGTTCTTTCTGAGTTGACAGGAGCGATGAGGGTCAATGTTTCTGGGGGAAAAGTAAATGTTACAATTTATACTCCACCAACTCCAGCTCAACAAAAGTGGATGAAAAATAATGATATTTCAAAAGATGAGTTAGATATCAGAAGAGATTCTATGGAAAAGCCACAAGTTGATACAAATCAAGTGGCAAGTCAGCTTATTGAGCAAGGCAAAGCATTGAGTGATATTGCATTTACTTTAGAACAATCTATAAATGAATTAGTTGTTACAAGAGTTAATCCTAAGTTTTCACCAGCAACTGTTGGCGTTGAACCATATTACATTACAGAAAATCCACAAGGTTTAAATGAAGAACTTTTTGAGAAATTAAAAGATATCAAATCTCAAATATCTTACATAACTGATTTAGCAAATGATCTTAACGGACTTGGAGGAAACTAATGGCTATAGGCGTTACAGTAAATTACACAATAGAAGATCTTGATTTTCACAATAATAATGTCCAAATTAAATATTTGCTTGATAATGATGAAGCTCCATTGACAAAAAGATATTTAGAAGTGTATGACTTGAATGATTTGTATTCGGGTCTTGGCGAAACTACAATTTTAGCTGAAAGAGAAGATTTAATTCAATCTAATTTTTTATCTTTGACATCAGCCACTATGACAGTTTTTGCAGATGAAGCCAGAAGAATAATTTTAAGCGGCATTGGATCTTCAGTTGGTATTGGTTTAACTGGTGTAACAACATTTAGTAAGTTTGATATTGTTGATAGAAGTAGTTCAGATTTGAAAATATTTAATTGGTTAAATACTCATTGCGGTATATAAATTGGATAATTGGTAATGAACAGATTTTACGATGAATTTGATGGATACAATAACAGAAAGCATAGAGAGTCTTTATCTAAAAAGAATAAATATCAAGATGAAGAAGATTTAGACGATTTAGATATAATTGCTGATGATATTTCTGAAAAGTTTATGGGTAGTTACGGCATACATAACATAACCCCAAGCAAAGCAAAAAGCGCTGTTGTTGTTTATGTTGATGAGATGTCTGACATAACTGAAAGCGTTAGAAAAGAAATTGAGGAAATGGCAAAGCCTTACTCTGCTATTATTAAATCTTCTAAACTTAAGAAAGACAATCAGCATTTAGAGAAATACTTTAAAAACTAATTATACTTCATAGCTGCTTTTAGGTGTGGCGGTAAAGAATTAATTAGTTCACTTTCAAATCCATCTGGTTCTGGTGGTTTTGGGGGAGCTATTTGTTGATATGCCAAGCCCAATGCGTCAGCTCTTGCAGTCATAATCAATTGTAATCTTTCAAGGTCGTTAGAAGATAATGTTCTAAACTCTTCTCTTGACATTGAAATTACACCCTTAAGCATAAAGTCAACTTCAATAATCAAAGGAAGTACAGGATAAGAGTTTTGACTTTCGCCTTTAAAATATTTCAATGCAGAAGTGTAAATTAGATTAGCTTCTTTTGCATCTATATTTGTGTACTTAAAATATTGTGCCCAAAGCTCATCAACATAATCTTGATTTAATTGATTTAAAATTGTGTCATCATTGACTTTAAGCTTTTCATTAACTAAATCATATACCCATACTATTGCTTTTTTAAGTATTTCTCTTCTTTGATATTCTCCTGAAAAATACAAATCAGATTCTTCAACTCTGTATGATTTAGCTTCAATTGATAAAGATTCATGCCATTTCAAATCTCTGACACAAAAGATAGCTAAATTATCTCCAATCTTTACTTTGAAGATATATTGGTCTTTTTCAATTTGTGGCATTTCATCTTTGGGTTCAACTGGTGCATTATCATTTTGCATCATTTCACCCATGCCCATCATAACTTTTAAGGCTTCTTCGTGTGTCATGGTAATCTTAAAATCTCTGCATGATCTAAATCAACTTCTGAAACTGGACCACCTTTTGTATTTCCCCAGAAACCAGCACCTTGAGGGATTCTAGCAGTGAAAGACCAAGTATGTATCTCGCCACCTTCAGGACTTAATGAAAAACTTGGATTTCCCCAGTCTACGTTTCTAAAATGAAATAAGAAATTGTTTCCAAAATACATAGTCAATGGTGATTCTGGATAAACATCAAGATAATTAGAAACCTTAGCTCTGTATATTGAAATAGTTCCAGTTACAGTTCTAGTTTTAAGAGCAGCATATTTCGGTCCAACTAGATCCCCTAAGTAAACACCTTCAGCATATGGAGTAGTGAACTTTAATTCTATGCCTTGATTAATGTTTAAACTCATGGCAATAACTTTACTTGTCACTGTTTTGGTTGAAATTACTATGTTTTTTTGATCTTTTGTTTGAGATGTAGGTGCTTTGACTTTAGCTTTTTCAAATAACAATTTCTTTAATGCTTTAAAACTTTGAGGAGCATCAAATATTGTTGTACTTACCAAACAATCTTGCATAGAAGCCAATCTATAATTTCTATAATCAAGTATCTCTTCTGGTTCACTTCCATTGTAAGAAACAGTTTTTGGTACTGCTCTATTTGGTTCTATAATTGGGATATCTGGTGGGCTTATAAATGATTTACCACCTACAAATCTACATGATATTTCTACTTCTTTAAAACTATTGAATCCATTTAAATCTATAGAAAATGATTCCATAAATACAGGACCATATGTAAAGTGATTGGACACGCTGGTAACAAACATTAGCGGAAACATTGGAACTATAGAGGCTTTATAGATTACATTTTCTGCTGATGATTGTTGATTAGCACCATCTTCTGAAATAAGAGGAGAAAACTTAATGCTTGGAATTGTGTAAGATTGTTCTGAAAACTTTAATTTATTATCTAAAGCAAATGGCCAAAATGATTCTAATTTTTGAAATACTTTAGAACCAGCATCATCAGAAAAATTAGTAGCCCACAATCTATGATATTTCTCAGAATCAAAAGGGAAAGCTGCTCTTTGTGTACTTACTCCGTCAAGTTCAATTTGACGTAATTCAACCCCTGGCATTCTATTAGGCAAGTCATATAAATCAAGAACAAAGCCTGGGATAGTTTTTTTGCTTGTGTTGAGTGTGTAACCGGAACCAAGTGAGATTCTGAACAAATTGTTTATTCTAGGGTTGAAGTCATTGAAGGCCATAACATATAAGCTATGCCCCTTTGCAGGTACCCCATTATAAACATTATTTGTATATTCTAACATTATTTTCCACTTGTAAGCTTAAGCCATTCTTGAGCTAACGCCCTAATAATTTCATGCCTAGTTTTTCCAATATTATCATTTGTAATAGGAATTAAGTTTCCAGTTTCTGAGTCTTTCAAGTTCCATGATTTAAAGAAGCTTAAAATAATCAATTTACATAAAATATATGTTCTGACCATAGGGTTGCCAGTTACTGCATTGATAATTGTTGCTTCTTCTAAAATCTGAGACATTGTTTCAAAATCTCTTCCTTTAGCATCACAAATTAATGAAATGATATCGTCTCCCTCTTCATCTGGTTTGCATATTTTGATTGAAGTGATTACACCATCAACTTCATTCTTAACTTTTAATTTCACTACAATAGGAAATGTTTCTTCTGGATTAACAAAAATACTCATCCTGGTTCCTTAAAAACTACTAGAAAAATTCAAAACTGGATTTGTTTCAAGCTTCTCAGTTGCAACACTAAACTTAATTTCTTTCGTTTGGTTATCAGATAATGGCGAAGATGCTTTAGAACCAGACCAAACTACTTCAGTAAAAGATATCTTGAATGTTCCAAAGTCAACTTCAATTCCACCATTATTTATACTTGATGGTCCAGATAATTTTTCAGCTAATGTCCATGGAGCTATAGGAGATAAATACTTAATCACTCCTTCAATTTTTCTTCCATTTGAAACTAATGCATAAGGTTTAAGATTTTCTCTTCTTCTGATATGAACATCATCAGATATTGAATGCAATCCATATACTGGTTCTAATTGATTATCAATGGTTATCGTCATTTCTTTGACTAAAAAACTAGTCATTCCTAAGCCTACAAAACCTTGGAAGAATGGATGTCCATAAGCATTAGTTAGTCCAAAACCACCTGCAGTAAATGAAGTATTGTTAATTCTAACTTCAGACCCATTTGCTGCTCTTTGAACTTTGTATTTTGATATATTCGCATCTAAGGTTTCAAAATTATCGAAAGCATCTATTTGATATTTTCTGTCAACATTAGTAAACTTCAATTCAACATTTACATCAATATCTTCGCCAGGTTTGATGTCTAATGTTAGTTTATTTACCAAACAGCCGCTCATTAGTCCCTGAAACAAAGAAACTAAAGAAAAAGTAGGTTCTCTATTGGTTCCTGGGTTAGTTGGTTTTGCCCAAACAAATGTATTACTTAAAACGTGAGTATGTGCTGTACCCGATGAGAAATATAATCTTCTATTGGCTTTATCAATTGAGGTGACAGTTTTAGTCTCAGTTGATGCTGTTCCACTAAACTTTTTAAATTGTAAACTGAAAGGTGTTGAAAGTGCTGCAAAATCAGCAATATTGTCAACATGAATAAAAGTAGTACCAACTCCAACTGGATTATTATTATTTATAAGCCTGCCTACAGCGGAGTTACCAGTACCCTTATATGCTAAAGTTGCACAATCCCATATATTAGCAAATCCAAAATCTACATATCCTGTAGATGGAACCTTGAGCAACATATTAAATGATGCAGAAAAATCAGCCTTTCCCAAACCAAAATTATTAGGATCAGCACCTTCACCTGCTAATCTAGTAAAGTTAGTAGCTTCTTGTGAAAACGAAAACTCTAAGTTTTCTACATTTAATATCTTATTGTAATCAAGATTGTTGAAATTAAAATAATAGTCAGGCTCTAACGAAACATTACGATCCATTACTAATAGATCGTAATATCCAGGATTAAATCCTAAGCTAGAATACTGACTTCTTAAATCATTCATTATGGTAGTGTTTCAACAGTAAAGAAATCATATAATGACCATTTGATAGGACCATTATTTGATCTTTGTAAGTTAGTTCCTGGAGTTACTGTTACATCATCAATACGATCAAATAAATCATTAGTATTTCCTAATGTAAACCTAGTATCTCTCTCAGTGTATTGAGGAATTGTTTGTGTAAATGTGACTGGAGTTCCCAAAGCACCATTTCTTGCAGTTACAGTTACAACCATTTCATTCTTAGTAGTTGTGTCTTCAGTTTCCAATCCATCATAAGAAGCTGAAAAATACTCAGAAACAGATGCAGAAATATTATCAACTGGAGGAACATAAATTGACAATCTTCTTGGAGTTAGTGCTATTCTGCTCGTAAACTTGAGACCTCTTCTTACTGGATACTTCACTGCCAACCCATTATCAAGATATCCTCTTAATTTGTAATATGGGTTGTAAATATTTTCATCACCACCACTATCATAAGTTGTCCAGTTGTCAAACCCTGTAGTTAATGTTGCTGATTTCCAAAGTGTAATTTCACCAAATGTTCCTTCTCCACTTCTATCTTCGCCTCTAAGATAAAGTGTTCCAGTACTTTCAGCTAATGTTTCAGGATCAATTACAGTTGCATTTGCTGATTTATAAAGAACGAGCCAATATATATGACCGCTATTTAAATTAACACCCTTTTTAAACTTGAAAGTGTATTCATCACTTTGATCAGTTAAATCTCCAAGATAAAGTTTTACTTCATTTGTTAGAGGTGCAGAAATATCAGGAACATACAAAGTGTCAACATCATCAAGTGTTGCATCAGTTTCTGCTGAAGTTACTGTTTCTGCTACGGAATCATAAAGAGTTGCGGAAATATATGCATTTGTATTTTTGATTGTATATGTTTCAGGACCAAATAGATGTTTGACAGATATTCCACCACAAAATCCATCATTATCAGGTTCTATTTTGATAGCAGTGTATGATAATGACATTGGCACATTTGAATCATCTGTCACAGGTGTATTGTCAAACTTTGGTTGCTTTTGAATCTCATCAGCAACAGTCAATCTATATTCCATCAAATCTGCAGAAAAATTGCCTCTTTTATAGACATGGTAGAAAAGAGCATCAGCAACGTTGGTCCAATTTAACTCAATCAAATAATTATTATTAGATACCGTATTTGTTGTGATATCAATGTATTTAGGAACTGTTTCTCCAGCTGTTGTACCAGTGATGCTTTTAACAACACTTCCACCATAGATGTGTGTCCCTCTTTCAAGGCTAGATAAACTTCCCGGTGCATTTAAAGAGGCAGCGGTGAAAGTATTTCCAATCCCAGTAGAACCAATTAATCTAGAATTGTTTGCAACTAAGTCACCTCTAAAAATAGCAAAGGTGTGTTGTAAGTCTTCATTTGTCAACTCATAATAAGCTTGACAGAATGAATAAGGAAACTCAAATCTTTCTAATCCTGTAAAAGACAAGCCTTTTGAAAAATTACTCTTAGGTCTAAAAGGTTGTTCAGCCCATATCTTTCTTAAGCTTGTTTGCCCAGTAGTGTTTAATTTTAATGAAAGAGATTTTAATCCTTGAGCAACATCAGAAATTATAGAACTAGACTTTAATTGAGATAAATCTGTTAAAGCATTCTCACAAGCTGATATCACTCTATCATTGTCTTCACTGTCACCAAAAATAGGGTTTGAAGAATTGTTTAAAGGCAAAGCAACTACAGTGGAAAGAATAGCTGGTTCCCCTGAATTGATAACAACACTTTGATCTCCAGGATTTGTAACTAGTAATTTTCCAATAGCCAGCCATGAAGTTGGTAGAGGTGGATAATAACCAAAATCTTCAGGCATGGCAGTTCCATCACCAGTTAAAATTGGGAATCCTGAAATTGACTGCAATCTTGGTTGATAATTAAATCTTATTGCAGAACCTGATGTAATTGAGCTTTGTAATTGGCCATAAACTGGAGAAGCTATAGTTCCAAGATTTTGACCTGAATCTATTAATAAAGCAGTCTTATCATCGTTAAACCCAACAAATCTTAAATAAAATCTTCCTACTTGTGCTTCTAATGGGAAACCTAATGATTCTGGAACTGATGAGTCTGCAATGTAAATTAACGTAGAACCAATTGATGCTGTTGTGGTTGTCTCAGTGAACCAAGCTTGTGTTGCTTTTTGAACTTCATCAATGGGAAGGCCTATTACCATTCCATAAACGTAAAGATCAGAATACAATTGACTGAAACTTCTTCTAATTGATAATTCTTGAGGAGCAATATTGATCACGTTACCATTGTAAACAACTTGTCCACTTGACACATGAACATAGTAAGGGTTGTTTGTATCGTAAGAGATCTCGAAACTTGCTGGTGAAGTTTCTAAAACAGAAAAGTATGGAGCTTCTGAATTGGCTAAATTGAGCAAGTTATTTATTTCAAAAATTGCGGACGATGGAGTGTCAACAGATCCTATGCTATTTGACAATGTTTCATAAACTTCGCCTGCTATTTTTGAAACTTCATATACAACTTCTTCTATTTTTGATGATATAGCCATTTTAAATAATTATACCTAATTCATTTTTCAAGAATAATTTTAATGGTTCTGGCATTGCAATTGCAGATGTTTTCCAATAATTAATGAAATTAGGACTCCAATTCGGAATATAAACCCATTCTTTTATTATGTCTTTAATTTCAGCCCTGATAGTAGAATGCCTGCTTGCTACATTTCTTTCGTTTCTGATCAATCTAGGTGTCAAAAATACTGCAAGCTCTTCGGTAGAAAAAGAGAAAAGACTTCTTACTTTTCTTCTATCTATAGGAAATATATCAACTCTACTATTTTGGAATGTTCCATCATAATAAGTTATATCTAAAATAAAATCATATAATTTTAAGTATGCATAATCATCATAAGTTGATGAAGCATCTGATATAGGGGTTATATCTTCAATTATATTATTCTTTACTAAATCAATAGCTTCTTCTAAAGTTATATCTTTTGAAACAAAAATTGTTTTATTGTTTGCACCTAAAAGTGTAGCTGCTGAAATAGAACTAGTAAAATTACTAGCGACTGTACCTGTTTCGACAAATACAGAACCAAAAGCATAACAATTGGAAACTACTTCATATTCACCGTTTATTTGCTGTCTTCTTATAACATCAGTACTAGGATTAGAGTATAAAATCGAGATGCCAATTTCGTCTTCGCTTAAATCTCCCGAAGCAATAATTTCAGCAATATCATTAATTGCAGACTTTTCTAAACCTTTACCAATCACAATATGTTTTTGCAACTTATCGGGGTCGGTGGTTTCAACAAAAGAAGCACCATAGCATAAGTCTATATCTCTGGTAGTATCTGCTTTGCCTATAGAATATTCTTTTATTGATTTAGCAAGATCATTTACCTGATCCAATAAATTAATTTTTAAGACCAAATTGTTCATTGCAAAAACTGAATTGGGGTTAGGTGCTGCCATTATTTGCTCCTAAAAACTATTCTATCTCCAGGCGGTACACCATGAGTTGGAGTTGATATCTCTTCTAGTGTTTTACCTACGGTCAAGAATGCAATTTTATCAATGACTTCATCATCTGGGTCAATGTCAACTGGAGCTTGAGATGCTAAATTGTAAAAAGAATCGTCAATATTATTCCAAGTAACTGATGATGATAATTTATATTCACCCACTAAAAGCTGAGGATGCGATACAGAGTTCAAAGTATTTGTCTTATGAGTGTGTAAAACTTCAAAAGTTGTAAACTCATCACTCGACAAAGTTAAATTGAAAGTGTGTGCTGTTGCAGAGTTTGTGTTGTCCAAAACATCAATCAATGGTAGAGGCTCTTCGTTTACAAATACCTTTATGCCATAGCTTGAATAAAATCTAAAATTATATGTTCCACTAGATTGAGGCTTGAAAACACCCTTTGATTTTGCTTGAATGTATTCTGTTGTGCCTGAAACGCTATAGTTATTAAAATTGAGATTTTTTGTAATTACAGCAATATCAGATTGTTGCTCTAATTCAATAGTTCTACTTATGTCATCAATGTTGGAAGAGTTCTTTACAAACCACCAAGTTTCCCATGAAGGGTTTCTATTCAAGGTAATATAGTTTTCTTTCAACACTCCCTTTGAATAATATTTGACATAAACATACATGTCTTTACTATATTTTGCATAGTGCCATTCTGGATTGTATCTGAATAAGTATTCTACATTCGAGACTGTAGTTGCGAATCCTGAAATTGTAAGAGTGTTTGTAGACCCAATAGAAGCAACATCATACCAGTTTGTAATATCAAGAGGATTTCTAGATCCAAAACCAAGCTGTACAGACTCTCCTTCAAATAATCTAAAGTCTGTGTTATTAACTCCAGTTACAGCTGTTCCTGACACTACTGAAACTGTGCCAACTGTATCTTTTAACAAGCCTCCATAAAATGCTCTTGGGTAAAGTTGCAATTTCTTTGGTGGGTTAATATCTTTAGATGTAAATGAATAATAGCCTTCTAATCTGTAAACAGGTAGGCTTTCTCTTTGCATGTTTGGTGGAGGTAAAAAGCTATCAATGCTGTAGTCAGTTCTATTGAAAACGCCATATATTTCACCAGTAGGTTGATAAAATCTAATATACGGTCTGAAGGTTAGTGGAGTCCAGGTTGTGTCTCTTTGTTGACCATAAAGTGTAGTAGAGCCTGTAGATACTCCCCAAACTTTGAACTGATGTTTAATTACATAATCTGAGCCTGCTGAGACAGACCCAGCAGAAGATGTCAGTGTCAAAGATGTGTCACTTGCAATATCAGATATTGTATACCAAGTTGAAATACCTGATGGGAGAGTAGATCCAAAACCAATTTGAGAATTGACTAAATAATTTGTAAATGTAGTCCCAGTTCCAGTGACATTAGTTCCTGTAGCTTGAACTGTACCAGACATGTTTGTTGCATATTCTTTGAACGATTGATTAGAGTTAAATACCAGCCAATAATCTCCAGCTGAAAGATTTGCATTTAATCCAAACTTATGCTCTGATATTTCTGTATCTATGTCTGTAAGATTGATACTAGATCCTGACTTTATGATTGATTGTGGCTGTGTTGACCCTAAAGCAGAAGAATATAAATCAACTTTTAATTTTCCAGTGCTTAAAAATGGAATGGTGTTTGAAAGTCTTAATTTAAAACTTTGTGAATTGTTATCTGCTAAAGGAGTGATTTTAATTGCAAAAGTGGTGTTAGTGACTGCTAAACCTGTTGTTGAAGCTACCTGAGAGTAATAAGTATTGTCATATTCTGCTTCTTGGTTGTAAATGTTTTCTATGACCTGAATTGAACTATCTGCAGTATCTAAGCCTTTATCAGAAATGGTGAAAGAATCTGCAACTACATTATCTCTTGAATATGGATAATAATCGTCTGCTTGTTGTAAGTTTTGAGACTTTCCATCTCCACCAATTAATCCATAATAGTTTACATTCCAATATGGGTTTGTATCAAAAGTAAACTTAGAAGTAGTCATTCCAATTTCTTTGATTGACACCCATGTTTCAGGATATTTATTCAAATTAATTTCAATAAACTCGCCTTCATAATTTGCCAAAGCTTCATCTACATCTTGGCCTTCTGGTAATGATGCAATAAACTCTTCTCTAGTCTGACCTTCTTGTTTGTCGCTTCCAACCACTCTTGTTTGAATTGGCCTTGATTTTTCCATAGAAAGATCTGGGATACAACCAGCATATCCATAAAGATAATAGTCAGGTATAGTTTCTAAAGTGCCATCTGCTTTTGCTGCTCTTTCTTCATCAGTTCCTGTTTTATAGTATCCAGTTACAGATTGACCCTTCAACACTCTTTTATTGTAATCTTCATCAGACAAGAAAAACTTTGATGCGTTTAAATACAAATCTTTTTTCAGAATGTTTTGATTTTCATCTTCTAAAGAAAGTTTAAAAGTGTAATCCAAACCTATTTTATTGCCAGATATATTAGGGTCAATTGCTTCGCATAATAATGAAAGCTCTTGATATACTTCAAAGTTAGAAGCTGTTGGTAACTTTATATTGTAATTTTTAAGATTATCACAAGTTAAAATAGCAAGATTTGTACTTGGAACTTGAACAAATAAACTGGTGAGATTTTCAATGCCGTCATAACTAAATTGGATGCCTCTAGGTTCAAAATTAGGATTTTTTACTAAAGCATCTGTTGGTTTTTTAAGTAAGAAATGAATGATGTTTTGATAATTATATTGATCAAGTGTTGAAATTGAAAGAAGCTCATTAATATTTGTAAAAACAAGTCTTATTGATTCTGGAATTATAGCTCTTGTTAGATTATCATAAGTAAAATTGTAATCATTGTTTCTTAAACTATCTAAAAATCTATAAAATGCTGGTACAAGCGCTTCTGCAACATCAGCATCTTGTGCTCCATATTTGGAGAAATTGATTGCTATTTTTTCAATGTATACAATGCTTGAAGTATTTAAGATATCTGTGTAATTAAACCTTATGCCGTCTCCAGTCAATATTCTATAATCAGCATTTACTAAAGTTGAAGATTGTTTTACATCAAATACTTCATCTACTGGCCTGGTCAAAATGCATCTAAAAAGAACATCATAGTCATTTTCAACTACTGGATAATTTTCAAAATCAGCAAAGTCAGTGATACATTCTCTATCACAAGACTCACCTTCAAAAATATAATAATTTGCAACTGGAGTATCAAACTGAGAGCCCAAGTTTTTACTACAAATCAAAACTGGAAATATTTGATTGTAGGCTGGTATATCATAGCCAACTAATGATGTAGATTCTCCCCTTGGAGCAGCTGGAATTGTATCAGAAAGAGAGTATCTTACAGGAGCCTGAGGGTCAGAAAACTCTCCATCTTTAAACTCAAAAAGTGTTTTGTTTTTTGAAATCAAATAAACATTTTGATCAAAATATCCAGTTTTTTCATAACTAAGGCAATTTGATACACTTTGTTTGAAGAAACTTTTTTTGTTCCAGATAATTAGATCAGAACTTGCAACATCTATCGAGCCATCACTGCTGTCAATTGCAATATCTTCCATATCAAAAGACAATAAATCAAAATCCCATGCAGTATGAGAGTTTTGAGTAAGGTTGTCATTTGAATTCCAATAGACTGCTATATGCCAAAAATAATTATCAGTCCAAGTAAAACCTGAAGAATTAGGCAAATTAATTTCAAGAATCCAATAATCTTCTGAGCTAACAGTTTGATCAAAATTTAAATTATCTTCAATGAAAGCATTGTATGGATATATTTTAAAATCAAGATACGATAAAGATGTGTAATCAGTCGGTAATGTAACAGATTGCCATGAAGTTGTAAAGTTCTGGATCAAATTGTTGTGATACATGAGCTTAATATCTTGAGGCTCATCTCCTCTCGGATCGATGAGTTTAAATCCAGTTAAAACATCTTTATGTAATTTAACTTTGATATTTTTAGATAATGAACCAGCATCTAATGGGTCAGCTAAATCTCCATCACGATCAATATTAGATCCATATGTATTTCTTAGTGAAATCCATCTAGCATTTTCAAACTTGGGTACTTGTTGATAATCAGATAAGTTGAGAGGTAAAGAATAATTGCCGTTGTATTTATGAGGTCCAGATAGCGTTGCTCTAGCAGCATTTACTGCAGTTCTTACGTTAGATGCCTTTCCAATATATTCACCACCATACGGAGCATAGAAAGTGGTATTGGATGTTCTGACTGAATCATAAAAATGTGGAGGAATATAATTTTGCCAACCATTGTAAAGCCATACAGCCCAACCCTCTAGTGAAGGTGGTCCATCATAAGACGGATTCCATGACCCTGAAGAATAGATTGGAAAAGGATTAGCTAGTTTTGGGTTGACAGCAATCTCTCCACCTTGAATACCAAAGCCAACTGGATCATCAACATCATAAGTTAAAAATTCAGGAGATGTATATCCATCTGTGGATTTTGAAGCTAAATCGTAATCGTGAAAAGAATTGGCGGTTTTAAGTCTGGTAAAAACACTCTCAGCCTTCAAATTAAAGCCCCTTCTTTTAGTTAAATCACCAAAAGAGTCTTTAATTTTATTTTTAGATCTTCCAATTGTGTTTGCTAAGATCTCTATACCAGTTCTTGTTGTTTTGCTCATTTTTAGAATGCTGTTGTTGGTACATTATCAGGACCGTATATAGTTTGTTTTACCAATTCTTTTGCAGTAACAGTTATAGTTCCATTTTTTAATAAAGCTTGAGATCTTCCATCATCAGAAGGTTTTATGTCATTACACGTTACATCATAGAGTATTCTGATTGGATCAACGTAGTCATTACGCATCTGCAAAATATTTTTACGTGCATTTGCTGTCAACCCTGTTACTGTGGTGCCTAATCCAACTGCTTCATAAACTCTCAAAAAAGATTCAGCAGCGAGGCCTGATGCTGGTAGTGTTGGTGATGGTACAGAATTGTCATGAGTTTCTGCCCATTGATTGTCAAAATTCGTTTGTGCTGCAGCTGAATATGAAGAAAAAATAGCATTGTGGTCAATAGCATAATGTTGTGGAGATAACATAAACTTTCCACAAATAGGACATGGCTCAAGGACCCACATTCTTCTATGTCTTCTTAAAACACTTAGAACAAGTCTAGTGGCTTCTAAAACCAATCTTTCTGATAATTCGACATTATCAGCTCCAGCATCAACACCAATTGTAATTCTATGTTCGTATTCTTGAAGTCCTAAGGATACATCTTTCAAAGGAATAGAAGTGCCATAAAATATCAAGGACAGACTGGATGGCTTTACATCTCTATCGCCAAAATACCAACCGATTATTGGGCGATCATATACGACAACCTGATCTTTAGCATTTTTTGGAAGATCATTGTACAGAATGCCTTTGAGCGTGTCATATATTCTTTCAACCATTGTTTAACCTTATTGGCTTTTGCCTTTTGAGCTACCGTCTTTTCTTGGGTTAGTTGGTATTCCTCTTAGTGTAGATCTAACAAACCTATCTCCACGAGTGTTTCTTTGCCCAAACAATCTAATTTCACCATTTTGAATCCTGACAAGTTCATTCATAGCCCATTCAAACCTGTCTTTTTGGGCTTCAGAAAATTGTCTGTCAGCACCTTGTAAGGCTTGTGAATAATACATTTGCGCAGCTAAAATTGCACAAATAACTGGAATAGGATGTGGATAAGATAAATCTCCACCAAGATTCATTTGCTTCAAAGGAACATCGTATTGAATTGATAAATTAGCATCAATTTGAGATGAAGCTTGTTCAATGAAGAAATCTAAATCAATATTTGTTGCTGTTTCTGGAGCTGGGTTTCTGAAATTAGGAGTAGGGTTATCTCCTTCAGTCACTACATTGGGAGGTAAATACTGTTTGACATCAGATGTTGTGCAATAAGCTCTAGGCATTTGGAACTCCAGATTTTGGCTTTAAATATTTTGGTTCGAAGTCAACACCTTGATTTGGTGCTAACAATCCAATTTCTTCTGCTTCTTTTCTTTCAATCAAACTAAAGGCATTTGATTGTTCTAAATCATTCGCTGATGTAGACGCTGATGTAATAAACTTAGGAAAATCTATGTCAAGATCTCTGTATCCACCATTTTTTTGATTGTAGATCTCAACACCATCAGGAGCATAAACACTTCCTTGAAGCTTGTCTAATTGAGCAACTTTCTTCTTGGTTAACGCTGTAGCAACTACATAACCTCCAAGTTTGTGAGCAAAGGCACATGCTTTGGGAAGATCAAGTCCAGGCTTCATTGTTTCACGTATTTTGTAAACGTAAAGGATTTCGCCAGTAGAACACTTGTATACCTGACCAGGCAATACTGCAACATCCATTTGTTGATCAATTGCCATTTGATAAGCAATCCAGCCAACATTAGGATTTACTGCTGATAAGACACCAATTACATCAATACCTTTGATAATTGCAGCTGTAAGAAACGACTTTACAGTTGACATTAGTACATTTTGAGATGTGAATGATTTTTCATCGTCAACAAAAACGGCAAGGTCAACCCTCAAAGTATTTTTTCTGAGCGCAGTGCATTCTTTGGCAGTTTGGTACCATGTACGTTTCATAATCTAGATTTTCTCGTAAATTGTTGTCAATACCTATCTTTTTGTTCCACAATCAGGGCAGAACTTTTCCATTCCTGGAAACTTAAATCCACATTCTGTGCAAAATTTAGGGGCTTGATAAGTTCCACATTTCAAACAAAACGTAGCTTCCTTTGGCAAACCGTACAAGCATTTTTCATTTGCACAGGATTTCATTACGTTTTGAGTAGTTTTTGCCGTATCAATTTCAGAAGCACTTGTTTTCAAGAAAGGTTTTGACTTATCTTCTTTCATGTCATCGAGTTCTGAAATAAGTTTTGTTAATAAATCACTTTCAACTGGTTGAATAAATACTTCAGAATTTTCTGGTTCTGATTCAGAATGCTGAACGTATGTCTCTATAAAGCTCTGCATCAATGGTTTGTTCAAGGTTACAGAACCATCAGGATTTTGCTCTATTTTGAACTCTGAAAGATCTAACTCACAAATATCACTATCGGTCAAAATTGTATGCCCAAACTGATTAATTTTGGGCTTTGGTAAGTCTTCACGAAAAGGGTTAGTAAACGAATGACGCAGCTTCTTGATATCTTGTTCCGACATTTATGGCTCCTAGGATTTCTTTGAGCCTTCCTTATCTGCCTTTTGATATGAAAAGCCCATCACTTCCATATTACCCAAACCTTCCACTGCATCGCCAACTGCTTTCATTACATCAGACTTTGGGAATGTGTCTCCCTTAGGGGTCTTGATGTCAATTTTGAAAGTATGGATGGTGTGATTAGAATCGGTCTGAACACCGTTGTCTTCTCTAGGAAGTGCATATTTTGAAATGTTTGCGCTGCCATAAGGGGCATCTGGGTTTACATAATTGATGCTATTGTTTGTTTCAATGCTATCTAACCCACCCATCATGTCTGCTGCACCCATTGTATCAAATTGGTTCATTTCATCCAACATCTGAGCAACTCTTTGAGTGATGCCTGATTTGGAAGCCACTTTAGGCTTGATGTTCTTCAACGCTGCTTTAATGTTACTGCTCATAATTGCTCCAACTTTTTCTTTTTTTTAACACCCGATAATTAAGGGAATTCTATTTAATACAGTAATTAGTATTAATACTATAAAGATTATATAAAAGAAATAAATTTAACCTTTAGTATTATTTTACTAATTGTTCAAATTTCTCCAAAGCTAAGATTTGATCTACTTCACTTGAAGAATTAATAATTTCACTAATACTCTTTCCTGATTCCATTTGGAAGAATGCATATTCCCAAATCAAACAAAGAAGATTTTTGATAGATTCATTATTGGTAATTTTGTAACTGTTGTAGTTATTGCTAAACCAATTAAGCATATTAACAAACTGATTTACTAATGAAATTGGTTCTTTAGTTGATTTACTCTTTGGACTCCATTCAGTTGAACACATTTTGTTTGATTGAATGCTTAATCCTCCACCGCCTCCACCTGTAAAACCCAAACAATTATTTGAACAATCTAGTGATGTTGGATAAGGACCAGTTACTGAACATCCTTGTTCTGGAGGAAAGAATAGATTTTCTCCAAGTGGTACTTCAGTACAGTTCACTGAAGGAGCTCCATATCCAGGTTGAGGGTTACATGTGACACAGTACCATTCTGTTACACTTGGACCTGTTAGAATAGTAACTGCATATTCTCTAAGTGCTTTGACATCATCAGTACTGTAAGATTTAAATCCTAAGTTTGTGTATTTATCATTCTTAACTTTGAATCTATTGAATCTAGAGTCAACTACTACAAAACCTTCTACCTCAATTGGATTATCGTTTTGATTAATCAAGTCATATACTTCATTTAAATTATTGACTTTGATTTTTTCAGGCAAAAACTCTTTTAAGTGAAAACTATCAATATCAATTTCTTCAAGTGTTTTTGCATTGACAATTGAGATGATCTTGATTAAGGACTCTTCGTAAATAACTATGTTTCTGTTAAATCTACTGCATAGTTCAAAGCTGTAATATTTTTCTTTGGAAAAACTTGCTGTAAATTGTTCGAATGTGTATCCGTAATCCCCAAGTGTTTGTTTAAATAATTCAATCCACTTTAATTCTGTTTCTCCAGAATTGGGTGAGTACACATTACAGTTGCTGTCTGTAGAAAATCTTGTTCCTACAAACCATTGATTTTGATGGAAATACAGCACCATTAAACATCCATCATACTTGGGAATAGCAAAAGCACTATTCCAATCAAAATCTTCGATAATTTTAGGTGTTTTGAGGCTAGTAGGTACATCAAAAGCATTCATTGATTTAGCTATTACATTCCAGTTATCCAAATCAAGAATTAAGGCTCTACTTTCTTTTCCAATTTCTGTTGTCATTGGAGTCAAAGGGCTGTAATTCAAAACCACAGAGTTTTGTTCAGTATTGACAGTGAAATCAATTTTATATTCTTGTCTTAAATTGATCAGAGATTTACCTGACCTCAAATATTTCTGTACTTCTAATTCTTTCATTTTATTTTTTTATATGGACTAGTAGCAAATGCCCATGTTCTCCAATAACTTCATAATTGCATTTGATTGCTTCTAGAGTCTTATGTTCTTGATTTGAGCAAAGGCCAATAACTTTCCCTTTTTCGATATGTTTTTCAACAAGATGCATGACTATTTTAAGATTAGACACATCTCTTCTTAAATCCACAATTACTAAATCAACATCTTCATTAATCAGTTTTTTAGCTGACACAAAGTCATCAAAATCTAATTTAATTGAATGGTTTATATGTTCATGAGTCCAATTAACAACCTTATTTTTATTTTTTACTTCATTGTCTATGATTGATTTTTTAAGATTGTTGAACTCACTATCTAGCCATTCTTCAATTAAATATTTATATTTTTGCTTGCTCTCTTTTCCATTTAAGTGAATTACGGTTGAATCATTTGAATCATTTGGATCAGCATGTAATAATTGGTGATTAAACTTGTCTTCTAGTATTTGAAAATTGTTAGACCTGATCAATCCCAAATTAATTAAAGCTTGCTCTCTGCAGAATGAACCGTTGTTATCAAACAAATAAAATTGAGAAAACGGCAGCATCTTTCTTAATTCTGACTCTAAAGTACTCAATGCTTTCTTGTCGGCAGTTACATATCCACAGTTGATGATTGATTTGTTTTCAAACTCATCTTGATTCAGTTTTAAAAGTTCTTTACTCTTTTCATTTCCATTGTAAGCACTCCACTCTGCTTCAATTAGCTGACCAAAAGTAAACTTTTCTGTGTTGTAATCTCTACAAATGCCTATCTTGTTTTCAACTAAGCTAGGGTTTAAATCTCCATTAATAATGATGTCTATGTCTGAAACTATTACAAAATTGCAGTCAATGTATTTAGCGAGAAAATAAGTAGCATCTTTCAAATCTACAAGCGATTTGATGTGATAATTTGCAGTTGGTTCTAGTCTTACAAAAACACAATCAAAATGTTTGGCAATATTTTTAACTGTACTTGAGTTGTCTGGACATGTAATGTATATTTCATAATCTTCTAGTTTTGAGTTTGTTTTGAAAGATTTTATGAAAGTGTACAGATATTGGGATACATTTTCTGTGGCAAACAAAACTACTGCTATGTTTGATTTTCTTTCCTCAAAATCTAAATGGGCCTTTGAATTATTAAAAGGCCCTGTAAATACTTTTAATTTTTCTTCATTAATTTTTGGATCAATCCATACAGAGTGTGCAAAGTTACTTCCTTTGTTTATGCACCTCAATTCGAAATATTCACAATTTTCAACACTAACTTCAACTGGAATTATTTTGTCATATGGTTTTATTTCAGAGCTTTCATAAACAACTTTTGAATCACATAGAACTTGAAAAACTACTCTTGCATCAACTGAAGATGAATCATTGAGGCCTATGTAAGAGTGAAAAGATTTGTATTTTTTTGATAACTTATATTTAAGGATTGAGCTTGCATGAGCACTTAAGCATCTATTAAAATTGATTCCATTAAGTGAAGGGATGATAGGATAGCCCATGTCACCTTTTGTTCCTAAGTAACCATGTGACACCAAAGCACGTTCAGGAGTTAATTCATCTAAAAACATTAAAATAGATCCTCCTTTTTATGCTCTGTAAAGTTAGGCTTCATGATGGATACAGCTTCATAACTCTGGTATTTATAGAAATCTAAATCTTCAAAATACAAGACAGTTCTCTTTTTGTCGTCTTCATATATATTCTGATCTTCATTGGATCGATATACTTTTGAATTATGGGTTAAGTATTGATAATTACCTAAACGAGTAAATGTTCTTTCACTCAAAATTGCTCTGATTTTAGAACAATTTTTTAATGAAAGAATAAAATGTTTGTTTTTATTTAAAAACTTATGACTGAATATTCCCATATTTAGCCATCCCATTTCAGTCATTGCTACAAAATCTTCATTGACTTTGCATCTTAATAATGAAATTAAGAAGTTAGGCCCAGCAATGCAAGTATCATGTGTAGAAAACCAATATTTCGATTGTTCTCCACTCTCAATAACTTCAATTAATCCAGTGTGATCATAAGAGTTGTGATTAACTTTTATTGCTTTGCAGTTTAAATATTTAAACTCTTCTCTCTTGTCATAACCACCAATAACCAATAAGATTTGTTTAGAATCAAAAGAATTATTTTCAATCAAACTCTCAATCAATTTTTTGCCAGAGTTTTGATATGAAGTTTTATATGATGATATTACTATCTTCAAATCCTTTATGTTCATTTGTTAACTTATACATTTCTGGATTTTCTGATACCCAACAACCTGAAATTAAATATTTTGTAAACTTTTGAGTTAAAGTTTTGTAAATAATTTCTGGCAAACTATATGGTCTTTTTGCTTTGAATGTAAATAGTAAATGTTTAGGTGAGACGCAAATAGCTCTGACCTTGTAATTGATATTGTAAACTCTGTATTTATTAAAGTTCAAAAAATCAATTATATTTGAATCTTTTAAGAACTTCATTTGAGTTATAAGTTCATTTTCAAGTTCAGTATGGTTCAAATCAGCCTCATCAATATAATTATCTGACCAATGTTTAGTAACGATATCTGGAATAAATCCCATTACTTGAGCTATGTATAGTTCGTTATTACCATTAGTATGACAAGCTAAACTAACTTGGTCATTTGAGTGTTTTGAAAAAATATTGTAAATGCTTCCTGGAAGAATAAAACCCACAACATTATCTATAAATAAGATTTTGTCTGTGGGTTTTAATAATTTTAAGAATGAACATATTTTTTCTATGTTCAGTGTATGTGTTTTTAAGTTTGTTTTAATTCCTCTGACTTTTTTGTCATTGAGCAAAATTAGTTCAGCTTTATCAAAATCAATAAAATCCAAAAACTTTTGTGTACTTTCTACACTTTTATGCTCAATGACAATATAATTCATCAGACACCAGTACCGAGATTCCAAATGTATCTAAAGAATCTTGATCTACCACCAGGCATGTTGAAAGCTGGAGTGACAATAGTCGTAATTCTTGGGAATCTTGCAATTGGAAGTTTCTCAAGTTGTTTCTCAAAATCTTCTTTATACATTGTAGCTGATTGTCTAAGATCATCAACAATTTTTGCATCAGGATCTTCAAGTAACAATCTTCTTTGTCTGCCTGTCAAAGATACAAGCAAACTTCTTAAAAGATAATAAGAAGCACCAATAACAAGAGCTGGTTCGTAATAGAATGGAGCGCTGGCCACTGATTGATATTTTGAAGAACCAGGTTGAGAATTAACTGATTGCAAAGCCATATTCAATGCACTGTTCATGTGTTGACTTGTAAACATTTTGATGTTGTAAGAAACCATTACAGTGTCGTAGCTTTGTATAGATTGTGGGGTACCATCTGCTTTTAAGAAGTAAATATTTCCGTTGTAATCTGTTTTATATTTTAAACCTTGTGGATATGATGATGAAGCTGTCCCTGAAAGAGTTGTGTAAATTGGATCATATTCAGACAAGAACTTCATTGGTTCACTGTCACCTTCATTTGATGCGCCAGTAATTCTAACTTGTGGTCTTGGAGAATAATTCCAATGAGGAAAAGCTACAGAAGCAGAAGTTCTGTTTGCATTAAATAAAACTTCTTCATCATAAATTGGGATGTTCAAAAGGTGCTCTAATTCAAATCTTAAGCTACTTTTTGTAAGTAATTCATCACCAGAAATTGGAGCGCTTGTACTATAGGAAACTGTATATCCAGTACCTCCAACTTCTTCTATCTTGTAATAATATGAAGGTTTACCAGTCTTGTCTACATATTCATTTTTTGGAAATACAACAGCATCTATAAGTTCGTAGTTGCCATCAAAATACTCACTTCTATAAATATTGTATACACTTACTCCAGATCCGGTGTATCTTTCCCACTCAATGTAAATACCTTGAGTCCCAGCAGATCTATTGTAGAATACAAGTTCACTTTGTGTAAATGATGATGCGTTGAAGTCTGCCATAAGATGTCTCCATAAAAAAGAAGGCAGCCTTATTAGACTGCCTTCTTAAGCTTAAGTCTTATTACAATTTTTCTAGAGTCTTCTAATTGAGCCCTTTTCATCATCTCCTAAAGAATCAACTTCAAGGTCAATTTCCTCAGCAATTGAAGGTTCGCTATCAAATCCAAAATCATCACTTGGCTTTGCAGTGTAGTTAAAATCTCCACCTGCAATGTATCCGTCTCTTTGCATGTTGGACATCTTCATTCCAGCAACAGTAGTTTCTGATCTGCCAAGTTCAGGAGCTTGAGCTACAAAAGCTCTAGATTGTCTGTTTGTCCCTGATGTCACTGCACCTGTATTTTGTCTTAGAAGTCTAGCAACTAAAGCTGGATCACGCTCAACTCTTTCAGCAAAATCTTCAACAGTCAATTCCTCACCATTAAGTTCAGCCTGTACTTGCGCAGTTTCTAGAGCAATAGCGTAAGAAAGAGCATCATTGGCATAACCAGCAGTGCTTAGCTCTCCTTCTTTACTGTAAGGCTTTTCAGCATCAATAGATTCAGCTTCAAATTGCTTTCCATCTTCAGTTTCAATAGTCTTGATTCTTTCTTTCTTATTGTTAAGTGAAAGCTCTCTTCTTTCTTTAGCAGCTTGCTTTTCTAGCTTAGAATCCCATTCTGTTTGAGTGATTTGACGTAAAACACCTCTTCGAAGTGCTTCTTTGAGATCTCTTGATGCTTTGACAACTTTAGCATCCCACCATGTTAGGTCTTCAACTTGTAGTGGATCTAATTGAAGTCTGATATCACTAATATATTGATAATTCATAGTGATATTTTGAATAATAAATGATTCTGGTTCTTCCATGTTATTTGTCCTTATTAATAGGTAAAGATGTTATACCGTCTAAGCCTTCCTTGCCTGTCCATATTTCGTTCGATTTAGCTTCTCTTGTATCAGCTGCGTAAGATTTTTTTCTCACTTGTTTTTGATCTTTCATAAACTCAGCCATCTGCTTTCGTTTATTGGTAGTGCCAAACTTAATTTCATTTGCAGTTCTGCCTTCTTGAACCGCAAAAGTTGTAAAAACCCTCGAAGCAACACCATTTTCTGTGCCACATGGACAAGGAATTTCTGGAGAATATTCATTAAAGGAAATATTGACTGTGAACTTCTTTTCACTTCCATCACATTTACAACAGTATTCATACCTGGGCATTGAAGCTAATCCTCAAAGGTATTTGTACAAAAATTAATAATAAAACTTTAGGAGTTATTTAAAATGGCTGATACCGAACTTAAAGATGCTACCAAAACGCATCCTATGTACTGTGTAAAGTGTAGAACTATGGTCACTGTTACTGGGCCAAAGGTTGTTACTATGAAGAGTTCTAGAAATGCTTTGCAAGGAAAATGCCCTCATTGCTCAACATCAACTTATAAAATTATTGCAAAAGATTAATTATGAAATTCGTCAAAATAGCTAACCCGTTATTGATTGGAGGAGCTGAAGCCTTAGCAGCTGGAGCAGCCGAAGCAGGCGCTGCAGGTTTAGCTGAGGGTGCACTTTCAGCCTCACAAGTTAAGGCGCTTCAAGATGCTTTTGGAAACAAGTCCAAAGGTTTTGGTGAAGAGTTAGTTGACGAAGCATTAGAGCAATCAAAGAAGAGTCAATACAAAGAGTTTGAGAATGCTGCAGATGTAGTAAGAAAAGTATCCCTGCTCAAAGATGAATATTTGAGAGAGGGAGTGCCTCAAGCAAAGTTTGACTCATTCTTTCCTTCTCAATTTGACATTAAAGATCCAGCTTCAATGGCAAAAATGTCAAAAGACACTAGAATTGATCAAACAATTGAATTGTTAGAAATGTTCTTGAATGTCACCGGATCTACATATCTTGAGAAGATCTTAGATCTTGGAATGATCATTTGGCAAAGAAATCATAATATTCAACAAGTTAAGTTAGTTGTTGAAAGCGCAGCCCAATTAGAAAATGAACTTTTAGGTTTAGGCATTATTGAGTTTATTACAAAATGTGCTCGCTCTAGAAACACTTCTGGAAAAGAATTCTTTGCATTAATGATTGGAGATCCAAAACTCCAAGTTAAGTTTAGCAGAGCCCTAGCTCATGCTGTTGGACATGGTCAGGCTTCAGCTGAACAAATTGTTTCAACAACTCAAAAAGCAATGGATGCTACAAAGAGATCTTTGCAAGAATTAGGTTTATCTAGAGGTTTACAACAAGGCCTTGAAGCTCCAAAGTTTCTTGAAGCTGAAAGAAACCTTTATGAGTTTACTGAAAAGACATTCAAAAACTTTGCTCCAATTACTGGTCTTGTTAGAAGTATATTCTATACATTAAATATTGGTTATTCTTTATCGGAACAAGCTACAGTTGAGTTTGTACCTGGCAAAGCACAAAGGGCGCAGGCTCCATTTTCACCAGGAATTACAGTTTCTAATTCATCTTATAAGTTCGTAAAAGTTGCGAACATAAGAACAGCAGGAAGCATGGACCCAAGAATTCTTAAAAATGAATTAGATCAGAAGTTAGATGAAGCATTAAAAAGTTCACCTGCTTTGAGATTAAATCCATTTTTCATGAACAATGCTAGTAAAGGTATCAATACTCTTATTAGTTTAAATAATGCATCTATAGCAGGTAATGCTGCTGAAGTTTCTAGATTAACTGGTGATCTTAGAAATTATGCAGGTTCTCTAGGTTCTGCTCCTAATTTACAAAAAGCTTTAAATACTGGTCTTGATTTTGTTACTACTGGCAGTGCTGCTTCTTTAGCAGACCTAAGTGCAACTACTCAAGAAACAGCAGAAGCAGTTTTTGGTGCAACAGTATACTCAAAATTCATAGCTGAACATGCTCAGAAATTCGACAGAGCCATCAAAAATTATCAGTCAGCAAAATCTGCATACTATGGCACTGGTTCTGACAGTGCTGGAATGATTAAGACAATTGTTAAGGAGCTTGGTGAAGACAAACAAGTTGCTTACAACAGTGCAGAACAAGTCAAAGGCAAAATATCAATTCTTACGGATAGTATTGATTCAGCAATAGTTGAAGGAGATGGATTACTAAGAGTTTACACTCAGGTAATGTCTAATCCAGCTTTGATGGCCAATGCATCAAGTAATAGCACAACTGCTGCTGCGCAAAATGAGCAATTTAAAGTTCAGTTAAATCAATTAAGAGTCAAGATTGATAATCTTAAGAAAGAAAAGTTAGAAGTAGAAAGAGAAGGCGCAACCATTGAGCAATCAATGAAGCAAAGAGATATTAGATTCTTTGGCGGTTCTCAAACAGCTACTGATGCTGAACTTATTCAGAAAACTTTGGGTGGACCTTTTGCTGTTGGTCATGTAATGGAACTTAATAAATTAAACGAACCATTAATACAAGAACAAAAGCAAAAAATACAAAATCTTCAAGCAATGGAAGCAGCTGCGGTTGGTGAAAGAAAAACAGCGTTACAAGCTGATATTGTTCAAGAAAAAGGCAAGTTGAGTCAGTTGGAATCTAAGGGCCTGCTCAATTTACAAGATGCTTTGAGTGGTTCTTTCAGCAAGGACTTTTATACCAAAGCAATTGAATCTCCAGGTGCAGCATTTGCTAAAGTTACTAGCAAGTTTGTCAAAATTGCTGGATTTAAAAAGCTCGAAGATGATGAAGCAGCAAATTATTGGGATGAATTGTTACCTGGCGAAGGCACTGCTTTAAAAGAATCTCCAGAGCATGCTGGTGATACAATTCAACAAATTTTAGATGTACATCCAGAATTAAAGAAAAAATCAAGTTTTAAATTGATTTAATTCTCTAACGTATAACACAACTAATGGAAAACAAAAAACCATGGTTGAGTTATGACAAGATTTCTAATTTATCTGATG
>JACCDP010449908.1_pt1 | contig 27394 bp, 17 predicted proteins | sample 7445841 | NCBI WGS metagenome assembly JACCDP01 (sample SAMN15323441, study PRJNA562643) | freshwater metagenome | isolation source: river surface water | place: USA:Blue River Watershed | collected 2017-08-17 | reverse complement strand
TCGTCGATGCCGCCCAAGGCGTCGAGGCCCAAACAGTGGCCAATGTGCATCTGGCGATGAAGCAGGGACTGATGATCATCCCGGTCATCAACAAGATCGACCTGCCGCATGCCAACATCCCGATGGCGAAGCAGCAGTTGGAGGCGATCCTGGCCATCCCCGGTGCCGACGCCATCATGGCCAGCGCCACAGAGGGCATCGGCATTTCCGACATTCTCGAGGCCATCATCCATCGTCTGCCCGCACCGAAGCCCACCGAGGCGAAGTCGTTTCAGGCGTTGATCTTCGACAGCTACTTCGACACCTACAAAGGCGTGGTCATCTTGGTCCGCGTGACCAATGGCACCCTGAAGCCCGGCATGATGGTCAAGTTGCTGCACTCGGGCCGGACGGTCGAGATCAAGGAGGTCGGTTCCTTCAATCCCAAGCCGTACACCCGCGATGAATTGACGGTGGGCGAGACCGGCTACATCACGGCCAACATCAAGACCCCGCGGGAAGTGAAGGTCGGCGACACGATCACCGATCCGCGAAATCCGTCGACCGAACTTCCCGGTTTCCAGGAGATCCATCCGATGGTGTTCTCGGGCATCTACCCGATCAACACGGCCGATTACGAGAACCTCAAGGTGAGCATCGCCAAGTTGCAGTTGAACGATTCGGCGCTGACCTTCCAGACCGAGAGTTCCGCCGCCCTCGGCTTCGGACTGCGCTGCGGATTCCTCGGCCTGCTCCACATGGAGATCGTGCAGGAGCGCCTCCGCCGCGAGTTCGACATGGATATCATCGCGACCTACCCGAGCGTGGTGTATCAGGTTCAGATGACCGACGGTTCGGTCAAGCAGGTGGACAATCCCGCCTTCATGCCCGACGTCACCTACATCGAGACGGTCCTGGAGCCCATCGTGAAGGCGTTCGTGATCACTCCTGGAGAGAACCTGGGCGACATCATGGGGCTGATTTCCGAGAAGCGCGGGTTCATCAAGAACACCGAGACCCTCGACACGCGGCGCGTGATGTTGACCTGCCGGATCCCGATGAACGAGATCCTCATCGACTTCCACGACCGAATCAAATCCATCACCCGAGGCTATGGCTCGATGGATTATGAACCCGATGGAATGGAGGCCAGCGACATGGTGAAGCTCGACATGATGGTCAATGGCGAGGTCATGGAAGCCTTCTCCAGCTTGGTGCACCGTTCCAAGGCCGAGGCCCGAGGGCGCAATTTGGCTGCCAAGCTCAAGGAGGTCATCCCGAGGCAGCAATTCCAGGTGGCCATCCAGGCGGCCATCGGTGGCAAGATCGTGGCCCGCGAATCCGTGAGCGCGTTGCGCAAGGACGTCACGGCCAAGTGCTATGGCGGCGACATCAGCCGTAAACGCAAGCTCTTGGAGAAGCAACGCGAGGGCAAAAAGCGGATGAAGTCCGTCGGATCGGTGGACATCCCGCAGGAGGCCTTCGTCGAGGTGCTCAAGACCAACTGACGGTTTCCGGGATCCCCGTGACGGTCAGCGTCATGGATTCCAAACGAAAAGGAGACCTGCGGTGGTTGTGCCACATCGCAGGTCTCACTCAGTCAATCATTTCTCCGGATCATGCATGAGCTCCGGAAACACTCGACTTGTCCGAGTCGGCGTTCAGGCGAAGTCGTAAACCGTGACCTTCTGCCACAACGCGCGGCAGTGTTCGACGAATTTCAGGTGTTCCGGATGGATCTGGTACTCGTCCTGGGCCTGCTTGCTGGGAAAGATCAGGTTCAAGGCCACCTGGTAGGATTGATCCACCACAGGACGCGGGCTGCCGACCATCCGGCCCATGTGGAAATGGATCACGCCCGGAATGGGCTTCAGGTACTTCTCGCCGCCGGCAATGAGTTCGTCAGCGGCTTTGGGGTTGGCGGGGTCGGTCCAGAAAATGACGACGTGAGAGAACTGGTTTGCAGGTGTGCTCATGGAGTTGAAATGAAACGGTCACATTCGGCTGGACCACAGGGACCGAAATCCCCAAGACCTACCGTTGGTCGATGCTGGTCGCAGGCGCCCCTCGATGCCAAGAAAATGGTCGAAGGCCTATTTGCTCGTCTGTTTGGCAAAGGCGGCCGATTCACGTGCAGCACGGGTCTCCAATCCGGGTTTCTGTAGGAACCCACAGTCTCGGAACCATTCGATGAAACGATCCTGCCATTTGCCAAAAGGAATGCCGTTTCGATCAGCGAGGCCCGCCGCCATGCGGGAACCGTCGGGAAGCGGCTCACCCGGATGGCGACCGTGGCCGTACAAGTGCATTTCCACATTGGGCACACCGGCTCTGAGCAGGGCATCGTAGTATTCCATGGCCCAGATGGCATGGCCACGATCTCCAGATCCCGGGCAGGTCACAAAAGCCGGAGGCACGTTTTTGGGGATTTCAGGACGTGCGCCTCGGGCGAAGGGTGAAGGGCCCGGATAGACCAGCACGGTGAAGTCGGGGCGCGCGGTTATGTGGCCAAACGGGCCATTGGTCTGGGTGCGATCGAACTCGGGGTAGAACAGGGCTGCCGGGGCCGACAGTTCGGCCCCAGCCGAAAAACCCATGATGCCAATGCGTTTGGGATCGATGTTCCAACGCTGTGCGTGGGCGCGGACCAGCCGGATGGCCTGAAGAGCGTCATTCACCGCATGTTTATGGACATCGTACCCGTCGGCCCGCAGGCGATTGCGCAAGATGATGGTGCTGACCCCGTATTGGTGGAAGTACGGCACGAAGTCCGCACTCTCAGAACCCACGTTCAAAGTCCGATGTCCTCCACCCGCGGCCAATATCACGGCCGCTCCGGTGTTGAGCCCCCCTTCGACCGTGTGCACTTCGATGGATGGGTTGTGGATGTTGGTGATCCAGCTGATGCGCCCGGCCACCGACTTGCTCAGGTTGTAGTGTTCGGCCTCACGAACTCGGCTGGCGTTGAGTTGCGCGGAATCCGGCGGGTACAGGGGAATGACAATTCCGCCTTGGACAATGGGTTGAGGGGAATAGGGCTCCGCATTGGTGGGCCCAGGGCGAGGGATGCTCAACGGGGCTGGTACCTCAACGGATTGAGCCAGCAGCGAGAGGGTGGTCCAAGCGCTGATGCAAACCAGGACGCCGCTGAGGGGTCGCAAGAAGGAGGAAAGGGGCATGGGTGAGAAGTTGAGAATGATCCGTGGAGTAACTGGGATCAATGGCGGCGGCTATTTCAGTTATGGCCCATCCGGTGTTGGGATTTGAATGGGTGATAGTCCACCCGGAGTCGCTGACCGGCGAAGCGCGTGGCCCAACCTTCAACGCGCGGGTCAGCGGTCATGTGCCGACATGCTCTGCAAATTCGCCCTATCGCAAACGGTTCGAAACACGATGGCCCGGGGCATCCCACGTTTGAAATCGATGGGTTCAACGACGCTGGGTGATGCGATCGGACCGGATCACGGCTGGGCTGGGGTTACCAACCGGTAGAGGCGGGATTCCCCTGGGCTGGGACGCGGGATGAGAATTTCGGCGGTGTGATCGCCCGCTTCGGCAGCATGATCGGATTGGCGGCTCCAGGCAGCCGAATTGGGATCCCCGCCTTCCAAGACCGGGCTTTCCAAGACGGTGTAGGAACGACCCGCTTTGGCGTCCCACCGCAGACGCAACGCCCCATCAGGAGACACACCCTCCACAAGAGCGCACTCGAGTCGCAAGAAACTGAACCGATCCCTGGGATGGGTTCCGGCCAAGAATTCCGCCCGGTTGTTTTGACCATCGCCGTCGGTGTCCAACCCTTGGTCCTTCAATGTAGGATTCAGGCCGAATTGGCGCTCCCAGGCGTCAGGCATTTGGTCCTGATCGGCATCCAGGCCTCCGTCGGTTGCAGTGCTCGTGAGAATCCACTCGGTGTTGACCGTCAGCGCGCCACTGAAATCATAGCCTCGGATCCGGACGGTATTTTGTCCGAGTCGCAGCGTCGGGGCGGCCTGCCAAGTGGTGGTGTTGATCCAGCGCACGCGATGGGTGTCCTCGGGGCCTTCGACTATGAGTTCCTTGAGATCGATCCAAGCGTTGCCTTGCAAGACCCCCGAGGAAGTCGTGGACAAAGCGAGGTTGGTCGATGGGTTGGTCACCCGGAACGGAACCGCTGCGGGCAATTTCGTGCGGACGTAGTTGGAGCGTTGCTCCACATAGGCTCGAATTCCGCCGAAGTTCTGCCCGGCCATGGCGCCGAAATGATCAATCCACGGGCCGAGGTATCGGGTATTGTAGGTGGTGGTGATGAGGTCCAACAAGTGGGCTTGGTAGCGACGCTGGTTGCCCTGCAGATTGAAGAGTCGAGCGAGATTGCCTGTGGTGCGGTTGATCGGCGAATTGACCGCCGCTCCGAAGGCGAAATCCATGTCCCAGAGGAGCGGCAGTGCCCGCCCGTCGCTGGGTCGGAAATAAATCATGAAGTTGTGGGGATTGTCGAAGGGGTAGGTGTCGACCAAACCGATCAGCGACTGATAGGCCACAGCCCTGAGCCACGCGTCCACATCCATGAGTCTTTCAGCTTCCTGCTCCAGAGCGGTTCCGGACAGAGACAATCCCTTGGCCAAGGCCATGATGGGCGCATGGCTTGTGGTGGATCGATTGTTCTCCGGGAGGAAGAACCATCGGTAAACCTCCGGATCGTTGCCGAGGTTGGTGATGTCCACACCCAGCACCTCATCGGGTTGGGGCCTCTTGGCCGCCTCCCGGCCGCCGGTGATCGTGGTGGTGGGGTAGTAGATCAGCTCGAGTTTGAACTCATTGCCGGCGGATCCGTTTTCATACTGGGAATCGAGAAAAACGTCGCCGTATTTGGCCATGATCAACAAGGCGGTTCCGGTGAGATCGGTGCGCGGTGGAATGATGTGCACCAGGTCGTCGTACATCCCGGGAAGCCCTCCGGCGTGTTGGAGCGCATGTTTGAGGACGATTTCGTCCTGATCGCCACCCACTCCGGTGTAGCCCCCAGAACGGTCGATGGAGATCCCCGAATGCACTCCGCGGAACCGTTGGTGCGGAGGGAATTGGAAGGTGAGACCAACTCGGCCGGCATCGGGACGTCCTCGTTGGCTTCCCTGCAAATGGACTCCGACGTCATAGAAGATTTCCTGCTCGTCCTGAATCAAGGTCGCTCCCAGGAACTCGTTGCTCATGAGATTGGTCTCCGAGTAGAGCAGTGTCCTGTCGGCCGGAGTCATGAGGACGCGCAAGTTGTGCAAGCCTCCCGGTCGCTCCCGCCCATCGGCCATTCCAATGAGTGCTCTCGATTTGGGTCCGCCCGCGGGGAACCACGAAACGGCCCCGAGGGTGTCCGTGGCTTCGAGATAAAATTGAACGGTGCTTCCTGAGTTGGAACCTGGGATCACGCCGGTGACACGTCCGGTCTTGTCGATGTTGGCCGACTTCGATTGCCATGTTCCTCCATCGACCGACCAGATGAGACGAACGCCTGCGATGCCGTCGTTATCCTGGGCCGTCGCCGTGACTGTGATGCTCTGACCAGCCGGAGGCACCGCGGGACTGTGATTCAGCGATTCGAACGTGGGGCCCAGGTTGGTGACTCGACGCGAATTGGGCATCCCCGGGGTTCCGGAACGGGTGGGTCGAGTCAGCGTCGTGGTCTTGGCCACTCGGTTGAAATAGAGCCGGGTGTTGAGCAGAGGGCATCCTGTCAGGTAGCGGGCTCGGAAGGAGACTTCGTAATCCCGTCCATTCACCACCGTCTTGTTGTTGGCCAAGGTCGTCTCGAGGTGATTGTGCATGTGCTCGGTGGGACCCGTGGCGATGAGGTGGAGCACATGGTTCCCAGCAGAAGTGGGATCCTCGATGACCCGACTCAGCCGATGGGTACCCAGACAACGCCAGGAGTTGATCCCGGTCTCAAAATCCCCGTTCTTCAGCAGCGAGATCGCGGTGGCCGTACCGGGCGATTCCACCACCTTGAGATCGTCAATGAGGCATTCGCCGGCATCCAGCAAACCGACGACCCATTCATTCCAGAGGGTGGGACCGGGTGCTGAAACCGCACGGGCACGATAAGTGTGGAGCACCCAATCGGATCGCTGGGATTCATCGCTGGCCGCCCAGGCTTCGGGTGAGGCGTTGTCAGCATCGGGATCCTGGAGTTCCAAGCTGGAACCGCCGCCGTCGGCGGATTCCGGCCAGCGGCCCGAGTCGGCGTATTCCACGGTGTCAGCCGTGTTACCGTCGGCATCGGCTAGAACCAACCGTTCGCCCGAGTCGGACAATTGCCCTTCGAAGGGACCGATCACTCGCGCCCCCGTATTCTCAGCCCTCAAGGCATCGGGCTTCTCCGCGATCACCAGCAGTTGTCCCGCCCGCAAAACGATCCCTGCTGGAAAGCGGTACCGAATGCCATCGGTGAAACTCCAACCCGACAAGTCGATGTCCCCGGTGCCTCGGTTGAGCAACTCCAGCCAGCTTCCGGACAAGTTCCCATCCGGTGGATGATAGTGGATTTCGTTGATGACGACATCCTGCTGGAGGCGCACGCGATTCGTCCGATCCGGAGACATCTCAAAGGGGAATCGCCAGGGACCGGTTCCGTCCGGGAAACGCGCCTGCGCCCGCGGGCCCAAGGCAAGGGTGTCGATGACCGCGTCTCCATTGAGGGTGCTCAGGATCAGGTGGTCGCCGGGTTCTGGGCGGAATCCCAATGCAGCGGATGGGACGGCGCGAATGGCACTCGCCTCGAGGACGGAACCGGCCGGAAACGTGTAGGATCCGCTGGAGGATCCGGTCTTGGTGATCCGAATGCCTTCGAGGGGCAGTGGATTGATTGTGGTGTTGGCGATTTCGACAAAGAAACCCACGCCAGGAGCGCCCACTTCATTGAGCCGAAGGCCCATGCTCGAGGGGTCCGTTACTTCCATGACACCCAGTTCTGCCTCGAACCAAAGGTCATCCATTCCGTCACTGGACTGATGCAGTTCCACGGCCAGGGTGTTGGTCCCTGGCTGCAGGCTCCCGCTCGGTATGGAAATTTCCACGGCTGCCGGAATTCCGACGCGCCCGACCAATGCGGGGGTGTTCGCGCTCAAAGTCCCAGCAGGCAAGTTGCCACGGTGGATCTCTCGGCCGTTCAAATAGAAGGCGGCCCCATCGTCATAGGTGGCCCGAAGTTTTAATCGAGCATTCACCAAGCCCGCTGGCACTGCGAATCGGGTCCTGAAATAGGCGGCCTGCGACACGAGTGGCGTCAGACGACTCTCCGGTTTGGCACGGCTTTTTGCCGTGGCTTGGAGTTGCGCGCGAAATCCCGCCGGATTGGGCGAATTGCTGTCATTGGCCCAAAGGAAGTCCAGAGTGTTTGGTCCGTTGGTGAAGCCCGACGTTACGGTGAACACCGGGCTCAGCGACTGGAACCCTTCGAAGCTCAGGCCGATGCTTCGTCCATTGAGCAGCACCGCTGTGATGCGGTTGTCGGCGGCGGCCTGTATTTGAAGCTTGGCTGTTTCCGGAGAGAACGCGCTCAGGTCGAATTGGGTCCTGTAGCGGTAATTGCCGGCAGCAACGCTGGAGGTCCCGGGGTTGATGGGACCGAGCCATCGGGATGTGCCGTCGTTGGCCAACCAAGCTGGGTGACCTTCAATCACCAGAGAAGGGGACGGCGGAGGTGGCGACACGGACTGAGCCGATTGGATCACCGTGTAGTGTGCGTCACGAGTACCCGGGGCCAGGGGTTGCCGTGAATCGGACAAACCGGTTGAAAACAGGGTCGGGATGGGCGTTTCAACCCCGCTGGGAGGTGTCAGATCTCCGCCGTAGAAGGGGGCATTGGCGACATTCCAAGGGGGGCCCGCGTTGCCGGGCACCGTCCACCCGGTTCCTGCCCCCTCGGAGTTCGAAAGGAATTCCCAAGCTTGGTTGGGAGGTATGAACACCGGAAGGGAATCCAAGGTGAGCTTCGGAAAGTTCCGACGCCCGGGTGTTCCGCCGGTCAGGGCGCTGGCCCGCCAATTCTCCGGTGGCGCGGTGGCGGAGGTCTCTTGAAATTTGGCCAGGCTGGGACCATGACCGTCTGGCGACACGGGCCATTCCGAGTCGGTGCCGTAAGAAAGGACGTCCATCAGTCGCTGGTTGTTGTTCCGCAGTTCCAGGGTCTCGCCAGAATTGGAAAGCCGTCCCTGGAACGGTCCGAGAACATTGGTCACACCGAGTTCAACGAGGGCCGCTGGATTGGCGGCAATGACGAGTTGGGCTCCGCCGGCCAACACGGTGCCCGAGGGAAACAGGTAGTTGATCCCCCCGGCCAGCCGCCAACCCGACAAGTCCATGTTCACGGCCATCTGGTTGTGCAGTTCGACCCACTCCAATGCGGCTTCCTGATCGGGTGGATGGTAGTGGATCTCGTTGAAGACCACGGTGCTGTCCGCGCGCGCCGTCATTGACCCCAACCAACCGATGAGCAACCCGCAGAGCACGACTGCCTGCTGAAGCAATCGTCGAAAATCGGGGGACAGTAGGGTCATTGGATTCGTTGAGCAGAAAAAGGGGCGGAATGAGTGACCGTCGACTTCGGTTTACGGCAGCGTCAAGGGACTTTTGCTTTTGGAAATATCCCGGGAGCCGCGCTGGCGTTGATGGGCCTCGTCCGCTAAGGTTTCTGCATGCATGCAGAGGTTTCCATGAAACGGGGAGTCCGGTTCTTGACCTTATTATTGGCGGCAGCGTGGCTGGGTTCCATTCCCGGATTCCGGATGCCTCTGACAGCCCAATCCCCAGGGCCAGCAGCGGTACCTCGTGGCAAGCCCATCAAGCCGTTGACCGGTGAAGCCAAGGCCCAAAGCACCCAGGATGAAAACATCAAGGGGGACGCTTCCAAGACCACGCCAGCAACCAATGCTTCGACCGCAGCGGCTCTCGTGCCCGCGGCCAAGCCCGGTTTCGCTTCGGTGGGATTCGATGTCTTGGCCACCTTCAAGTACGAGGTGCCTGAAGACGCTCCGGCTTCGAAGCCCAACGATCCGGCCTCAAAGGCCAACGCCCTGGCTGCGGATCCGGACACCCAGATTCCGGCGAACGTGAAGGCCTACAACGGCAAGAAAGTGGCGGTCAAAGGTTTCATGCTGCCGCTCAAAGTGGAGGGAGGGCTGGTGACCGAACTCCTGCTCATGCGCGACCAATCCATGTGCTGTTTCGGCACCGTTCCCAAAATCAATGAATGGATCGCGGTGAAGATGGGCACGGCCGGAATCAAACCGGTGATGGATCAGGCCGTGACCCTGTATGGCACCATCAAAGTGGGTGCCATGCGTGAGAACGGCTATCTGGTCGGCATCTACCAAATGGATGGCGACAAGGTGGACGGCCCTCCGGGTTCTTGATTGTCACGCTGATTGTTTTGGTGATCGTGACAAGTCCCGGTTCGTCGCGGTCGAGAACTATCCGCCTCATGTCGTCGGCCCCGATGGGCTGGTGCCCGCCGGAGTGTTTCAACTGAAGCGTCATGACTCTTTGCGGCTTTCCAGAAAGCGCTTGAGAGCCTGTGCCATGGTGCCGCCGAATCCGTCCACCTGCTCGATTTCGTGGATGGGGGCGAGGCGAAGGCGTTGGATGGATCCGAACCGGCGAAGAAGGGCCTTTTTTCGAGCCTCTCCAATGCCTGGAAACTCATCGAGGACACTCTCGCTGATCTTCTTCAATCGCAGTTGCGCGTTGTAGGTGTTGGCGAACCGATGCGCCTCATCCCGCACCCGCTGCAGGAGTTTGACCGCAGGACTGTCCAACCCGGGTCTCAACGGATCCTTTTCGCCCGGGAGGTGGATTTCCTCGAACTCCTTGGCCAATCCCAGGATGGGTATATGAGACAGACCGAGCTTGGCCAATTCGGCACAGGCGGCATTGAGTTGGCCCTTTCCGCCGTCGATGAGGATCAGGTCGGGCCAGCGGGGGCCGGTTGTCACCTTGGGAATCCAGGGGCGTTCAGGAGATTCAGCGGCGATGCTTTCAGCCGTCGGGGAATCGTCGGGTGAGTCGTCAGCGACCTCCTCGGGTTCTGAGCCATCCATGCCAGAGGCCTCCAGGGCCGACGAGGGAGCGGTCGATTCTTTCACCTCTTTCTGTAGGCGGCTGTACCGACGCTGAATGGTCTCGGCCATGGAGGCGAAGTCGTCCTGCGTGCGCACCGTTTTCATCCGGAACCGCCGGTAATTGGCCCGATCGGGGCGTCCGTGCCAGAAACTGACCATCGAGGAGACGATGAAGGTCCCGCTGATGTTGGAAATGTCGAAGCCCTCGATCCGGGCGGGCGGTTCCTCCAGGCCCAGCAATCGTCCCAGCTCGCGCAAGTCGGACTCCGGGTGGACAGCCACGGGCAAGGTGTAGGGAATGCGCTCGAACTTCTCCGTCTTCAGCGTGGTGCGCTTCATGTCCTCCAACGCGTCACGAAGCTGGGCTGCTTTTTCGAAATCCAGATTCGCCGCCGCCTTGCGCATTTCGCTCTCGAGTTCATTGCGCAATTCCTCGGTGTGTCCCTCGAGAAATCCGATCCCGGCGCGCACTTGCTCGAGATACTGCTCACGGGTCACGTTGCCAATGCACGGGGCCGTGCAGTGCTGGAGGTTGCCGTAGAGGCAGTGACGATAATCCGACTCGTTGGGGTGCAGAGGTCGGCAGCCTCGGAGCTTGAACTTGCGACGCATGAGGGTCAGCGCCCGACGCACGCTGCCCGAATGGGCGAATGGTCCGAAATAGAGGCATCCGTCGTCTTTGCGCAGGCGTGTCAAGGTGAAGCGGGGAATCGGATCATTGAGATTCACCTTCAGGAGCAGGAACCGCTTGTCATCCTTGAGATCGATGTTGAAGCGCGGTTGAAACTCCTTGATGAGTCGGCTTTCCAACAACAAGGACTCCGCCTCGTTCTTGACCACGTGCCAGTCGAAGTCGTGGATCGCGTCGACCAAGGCGTTGAACTTGAGATCCCACCCCATACGTCGGGAGGGATGGAAGTATTGCGACACCCGCTTGCGCAGATCTCGGGCTTTGCCGATGTAAATGACCGTGCCGAAACGGTCCTTGTGCAAGTAGACGCCGGGACGGTGCGGCACCGTCGAAAGCTTGTTTCGGATGTGGTCAGTGATCGGCATTACATCTTGTCCGAAACCATCCGGACCGGGCCGCAACCATTCACTGGTTCCGAGGATTCCGCCAGTCAGGGTCGCCGGAAAACCCTGGATGAAGCCGCCTATTTCAGGTCTTCACCCGCCAAGCCACCCACCGTCCAGTCGAGGTTGTAAATGAGCTTGGCACCGTCCTTGAATGGAGCATTGAGCCGGTCGTACAAGGCAAATTCACTGTGTCCATCGACGAAGAGCAGGGACATGCCTCGGGGACCGTGTGCGGCGGCCCCGGTGCCTTTGTAGATGTCGTTCCACTTGCCGCGATTGCTGGAGAAGCAGGGTGAAATGGCTTTCTTGGTGGGCGAAAGCACCTCGGAGACCTTGCGCACCTGCAGGGCGGCGCTGTTGTTGTCGTGATAGAATTGGTTGTAGTAGTAGTACGAGCAGGGAAAAAGCAGTTCGTTGGTCTTGATGGGGTAGTTGTTGGCGATGGTCCACTCCAGGTTGAAGCCCCGTCCTTTTTCCGAGGGGCAGAAATAGAAGGATCGTGCGTTGGTGCTGATGTAGGGATCCATCAACTTGAGAAAATCGATGAATCCCATTTGCGGCCAATCGCGTCCCGAGTAGGGGAACCGGTCATTCGAGTCGCCGGTATACATGGCGAAGGTCATCCCAATCTGGCGCAAATTGGAGGTGCACCGCGCCTGCAGGGCCTTGGTTTTCCCTTTCGCCAAGGCGGGCAACAGCATGCCCGCCAGAATGGCGATGATGGCCACGACCACCAGCAGCTCGATCAATGTGAAGGCGAGCCGGGAGGAGCGGAGCAGGGAGGAAGGCTTCATGGCGATGATCCGGGAAGTTCTACGAGGATCGAACTCGCAGAGAACCGGAGCCGCAACGGCAAAAGATTGGCAGGGCCGGAGCTGGCAACCGGGAATGCTTCGGATCCATCCCGATGGCACCGATTCAAATCGGAACGCGACAATCAATGGGGGTGGTCCACTCTTGGTCCATGTGGCTGCGGTTCCGATGTTGCTGGGGGTTGCTGGGCGCGATGATGGCCTGCGCCGATGCTCGGTGGATTCAGGTCACCGAATTCAGCCGCTTTGAACGAGAGGTTCCCGGGTCGTCGAAATGGATTTCGCCCGAGTGGAAAACGCCCATTCCGTTTCAGGAATTGCTGGTCTCGTGGAATCTAGGGTCTGAATCCGATCTGGAGATCGAGGCCCAGGTGCAGAAGTCCGGGCAATGGGGCCGGTGGTGGCACTTGGGACGCTGGTCCGCTTCGCAGTCTGCCACCCGGCGAACCAGTGTTCGCGGTCAGCGTGATGCCACGGGGCAGGTGGACACTGATACGCTGGTATTGCCCGCGCAGGCAGACGCGATCCGGTTGCGAATTCGGTTTTCGGATCCATCGCACACACCGGCTTTTTTGAAGCGCTTGGATTTGTCCGTTTGGTCACCCGATTCCGGGTTCACATCGGATTCCGGGACCGCTATCGGGTCCACTCGCACCCTGGAGGTCCCGAAAAAATCCCAGGCCGACTATCCGGAGGGAGTGACGCAGTGGTGCAGTCCGACCAGTTTGGCCATGATCATGGCTCATTGGGGTCAGCAGTCCGGACGCGCGGAGTGGGACATGGACGTCCGATCTGTGGCCGCCGGCGTTCATGACCCAGGATGGCCCGGCACCGGCAATTGGGTTTTCAATGCAGCTTACGCCGGAAGCAGGCCCGGTTTGCAGGCGGCTGCGATGCGATTGGGTGGCTTGTCCGATATGGCCGCGTTGTTGGACTCGGGAATCCCTGTGGCTGCATCGGTTTCGTACGCGGTGTTGAAGGGCGGGCCGAAGCCAGAAAAAGGCGACGGTCACCTGATCGTGGTGTGTGGGTTGTCTCAGGAAACGGTGACGGTCAATGATCCCGGGGTCCGGTTGAGCCGGGTTCGCCGCGAGTTTCCCATCTCCGCGTTCAGGGCCGCTTGGGCGGCTTCCCATCAGACGGTCTATGTGGTGTGGCCCGAAGGGCGGGCTTTGCCTGCCAGCCCGCTGAAGACTTGGTAGCGACAACGGCCGGTCCGAGAATGCGCGGAACGAATACGGACCGGTTCAGTCGTCCCTGGGTGATTTGCGGAGGGTCCTACTCCAAGAACGCTCGTCTGGTGGGATCGACCAGCCATCGGCTCTGTCGTTTTGGTTTTCCGTCATGGAAGTGTCGTGGCTATGCTTGGCCCATGGCACTGATGGATGAGATGGCGGAACTGGGCCGGCGGGCCAAGGCGGCCTCGCGTGAATTGGCCCGGTTGTCTGCCGATGAGAAGAACCGCTGCCTTCGGGTCATGGCCGATGGTTTGGAGGCGGCCACCCCGCGTCTGCTGGCAGCCAATGCCCAAGACCTGGAGGTGGGTAAAAGCCTGGGTCTCACCGGGGCCATGATGGATCGATTGGCACTGAATGCCGAACGCATCGCCGCGATGGCTCAAGGCCTTCGTGAAGTGGCCGCCTTGCCGGATGCCTTGGGGCGCATCCTGGATACGCGTGAGCGTCCGAATGGCCTCCGCCTCCGCAAGATCAGCACACCCATCGGTGTGGTGGTGATCATTTATGAGTCACGCCCGAACGTGACGGCCGACGCGGCGTCCCTGTGTTTCAAAACCGGCAATGCAACCATCTTGCGGGGAGGCAAGGAGGCCTTGAATTCCAACCGGTTGATCGCCGAGACCTTGATCGCATCAGCCAAATCCGTCCTCCCCCATTTTCCCGAACACGCCATCCAGGTGGTTCCCACCGCTGACCGAGAGGCCATCCCGGCCCTCCTGTCGCTGACGCAGTATATCGACCTTTGCATGCCCCGGGGCGGCGAGGGGTTGATCCGCGCGGTCACCGAGTGCAGCAAGGTTCCGGTCATCAAGCACTACAAGGGGGTGTGCCATGTGTATGTGCATGAGGCGGCCGATGTTGGCATGGCCGAGGAGATTGTCTTCAATGCCAAATGCCAGCGCCCCTCGACGTGCAATGCGGCCGAAACCGTTCTCGTCGATCGGGCCGTGGCGGCTGCATTCCTGCCACGGATGGCCACTCGCTTGGCCACCAAGTCTGTGGAATTCCATGCGGATGCCGAAGCGCTTCCTTGGATAACCGGCGCTATCCTGGGAACGGCCAGTGTTGCTCGGATGGCAGAAGACCAAGACTGGGAGACCGAGTACAACAACTACATCCTGAACGTGGCGGTGGTCGATGGGATCGAGTCCGCCATCCATCACATCCACAGCCATGGTTCGGGTCATAGTGAGGCGATCGTGACAGCAAATCGCGCGGTGGCTGATCGATTCTTGGCAGAAGTGGATTCAGCTGCGGTGTATTGGAACGCCTCCACCCGGTTCACCGATGGAGGCGAATACGGCATGGGTGCGGAAATCGGCATCAGCACCGACAAGATCGGAGCCCGCGGCCCCATGGGTCTCGACGAACTTTGCAGCTACAAGTGGCAAGGCTTCGGTTCGGGCCAAGTGAGGGCCTGAAAAACATTCGGCGCGGAGGGATCAAAACCCCACCGCGCCGATGATATCAAAATCAGCCCGATCTTGAGGGCCGCCAGACAGTATTACGCCGCAGCCGGAGCTGCGCTGCCGAAGCCCGGAAGCTTCGGGGGCACCGGCTTCATGACCTCGGGGAGCGGGGTCGATGCCTGAGCTCCACTGGGAGGATCCGTCTTGTCGGGGCCCGAGGAGTGCGGAGTGAAGGTGCCCGTGCTGACGATGTCGGCGACTTGGGATCCCTCGAGCGTTTCATGCTCCAAGAGCGCATTGGCGACCAATTCCACTTTGTCCCGGTGCTCGTTCAGGATATCGCTGGCCGTCTTGAATCCCGCATCAATGATGCGCTTCACCTCGGCATCGATCCGTTGGGCGGTCGATTCGCTGTATTCCTTGGAGCGCATCATATCGCGACCGAGGAAGACGTATTCCTGAGATTCACCGTAGAGCACCATACCCAACTGATCGCTCATGCCCCAATGCATCACCATGGCCTTGGCCATGGAGGTGGCCTGCTGGATGTCACCCGAGGCTCCGCTCGAGATGTCGTCGGTGAACATCTGCTCGGCGATACGGCCGGCCATGGTCACGGCGATGAGGTCGTTGAGTTCCTTGAAGCGGCGATTGTGGATGTCCTCCTTGGGTAGGTACATCGTGGCTCCCAAAGCCTGACCACGCGGGATGATCGTCACCTTGTGCAGGGGATGGGTGTGCTTGAGCACCACATTCACCACTGCATGACCGGCTTCGTGCCAGGCCGTACCCTTCTTTTCCTCTTCGGACATGGCCATGCTGCGACGCTCGCGGCCCCAGCGCACCTTGTCGCGCGCTTCCTCCAACTCATCCATGCCGATGGACTTCTTGCCGGTCCGGGCTGCCAGCAAGGCTGCCTCGTTGAGCAAATTGGCCAATTCGGCACCGGAGAAACCCGGGGTGCCACGCGCAATGACCGACAAATCCACGGCGCCATCGAGTTTCACGTTCTTGGCGTGCACCTTGAGGATGGCTTCACGCCCACGAACATCGGGCAGATTGACGGTAACCTGACGATCGAAGCGGCCGGGGCGGAGCAGGGCGGGATCGAGGACATCGGGGCGGTTGGTGGCCGCGATGATGATGATACCTTCCTGGGTGTCGAAACCGTCCATTTCGACGAGCAGGGCATTGAGGGTTTGTTCGCGCTCGTCATTGCCGCCTCCAAGACCGTGACCACGGCTGCGACCCACCGCATCGATTTCGTCGATGAAGATGAGGCAAGGGGTATTCTTGCGAGCCTGCTCAAACATGTCGCGAACGCGGCTGGCGCCGACACCCACAAACATTTCCACGAAGTCGGAGCCGCTGATGCTGAAGAAGCTCGCATCGGCTTCACCGGCGATGGCCTTGGCCAGGAGCGTTTTACCGGTTCCCGGAGGACCCACCATGAGGATGCCCTTGGGGATGCGGCCGCCGAGCTTCTGGAATTTCTTGGGGTCGCGGAGGAATTCCACCAGCTCGGACACTTCATCCTTGGCCTCCTCGACACCGGCGACGTCTTTGAACGTGGTCTTGTTGCGGTCTTTGGTGAGCAAGCGGGCCTTGGACTTGCCGAAGCTCAGGGCTCCTTTGCCGGCGGCCTTGATTTGACGCAGAAAGATGAACCAGATGAGCACACCACCCAGGATCAACGGAGCGGCGCTCATCAGGAATGTGGTCCAATTGCCGGAACGCTCCACCGAGCGGAATCCGTGGACTTTGTACAGGTCTTCCAAGACCCGCTCGGTCATTTGCAATTCGACATGGAAAGTCACCAGATTGGTACTGCCCGTATCCGGTTGGTAAGCTCCCCGGATCACCTGCAGTGCCTGCTGAGGGTGGAGTTCAATTACGCCGCCGCGAACCTGATTGGTTGAAATGAGCTGGAAGAACTCTTGAGGCGTGAGGTTCTTCTCGCCCGAACCGCGGGACTGGCGAGTCCAGAAGACCAGAGCCAGCCCCAGCAGAATGAGGGCGGGCCAGATCAACCAGTTCTGGTTGGGGATCTTGGGTTCCCCTGGTCGGTTACTCCGGTTGCCCTGCGGTGATAGGTCCTCAGACATGAATTATGGACTCACGGTATCAGTCACCGTGGAGTCGCGCAAATGTTGGATGCCAATGATTCGGTGTCTCTGTACCGAAGACAAGTCGGCTGGGTTTCAGGCTTTCGCGGCTTTCCGCCACCCGATGGACCGGTTAAAACTACAGCCACTTCCATGCCTTGGCCGCAACCTCTCGATCCTTTGGGCAACCCCTGGCTTTCCACCGGTGTGGCAGCCATGCCGGTCATCGTGCTGCTCGGTTTGGTGGCTTGGGGTCACCTGCGTGTTGGGATTGCCGCGCTTCTGGCGCTGGGGACGGCACTGGGTGTGGCGTTGCTCGCCTTTGGAATGCCGATGTCAGCCGCGCTGGGTGCGGCCGCTTATGGTGGATCCTATGGATTGTTTCCCATCGGTTGGATCGTTTTGAATGTCATGTTCCTACATGCCCTGACGGTCCAGTCGGGGCTCTTCCAGGAATTGAAGGAGCAACTCATGCGTGTGGCCCCCGATCCTCGCGTTCAGGTCATCCTCATCGCCTTCTGTTTCGGTGCCTTCATCGAGGGGGCGGCCGGCTTTGGAGCTCCGGTGGCCATCACCGCGGCTCTGTTGCTCCAACTGGGGTTTTCGCCGATTCACGCCAGCGGACTGTCTCTCATCGCCAACACGGCCCCGGTGGCTTTCGGCAGCATTGGCATCCCCATCACCACGTTGGCCCAAGTCACCGACCTCGATGTGATGAAGCTCTCGCAGATGGCCGGCCGACAATTGCCCGTCTTCTCCGCGATGATTCCGCTTTGGATCGTCGGCGCCATGGCGGGATGGCGCGGTGTCCGGGAGATTTGGCCGGTGGCCTTGGTGGCGGGAGTCTCCTTTGCCGTGATGCAGTTCTTGGTGAGCAATTACCACGGCCCTTGGTTGGTGGACTCCATATCGGCTTTGATGAGCCTGATCGCCGTGTTCGGGATGCTGCGGTGGCGGCAGCGGAGGGATCCACCCGCCCTCACCGAGGCGACGGTTTCCGCCACCGGCACGCGTTGGTGGAAACCCTGGGTGCCCTGGCTGGTTTTAACCCTCGCCATCTTCGCCTGGGGCACACGACCCGTGAAGGAAACGCTGGATCGTCTGGCGTCACCCTCTTTTCCGGTACCTGGCATCCATCAGCAAGTCATGCGGACTCCGCCGGTGGTTCGGGTTCCCAAGGTTGAAAAGGTGGAACTGAAACTGAATGTGCTTTCGGCCACGGGCACCGGCATTTTGCTGGCCGCCGTGATCAGCGGGTTGCTGATGGGGTACTCCCCCAGACAATTGCTGAGGGTCTGGTGGGACACGCTGATGGCGGTCCGTCAGTCACTCCTGACCATCGCGGCCATGCTGGCCTTGGGGAATGTGACCAAACTGTCCGGTGCCGACGCCACGCTCGGAATGGCTTTGGCCAAGACCGGTGTCTTCTACCCGTTCTTTGGGACCCTTCTGGGTTGGCTCGGCGTGGCGCTGACCGGCTCCGACACGGCCTCCAATGTGCTCTTCGGATCCCTGCAACGAATCACCGCCGAGCAATTGGGACTCAGTCCGTATCTGATGTGCGCCGCCAATTCCACAGGCGGCGTGATGGGGAAGATGATCGACGCCCAGAGCATCGTGGTCGCCGGTGTCGCAGTGAGCGCCCACGGTGACGAGGGAAAGATCCTCCGTTTTGTGTTCTGGCATTCCCTGGTGCTGGCGGCACTCATCAGCGCCTGGGTGGCCGCTCAGGCCTACTGGCCGCTCTTGCAGTCGACCGTGGTGAGGTGAAAAACCTCGGATCCGTGCGGCAGCCTGAACCACCACCTCACTCGGCCATGCTGAGGGGATCGATGCCCACTGATCGGCACCAATCCCGGTAGGCAAACGGAGAGATCTCGCTGGGTTTAATTTCGCTGCGGCCACCCCAGAAGACGTTCGTGTATCCGACAGGGATGCCCGCCTCGATCAAGTGCTGGTCGATGGCGGCCTTGTGCGCCAGAACCATGGCTTTGTCCGTGCCATGGGCCACTCCCATGACGTTGACGTTGCGGAACTCCTCGCCACCCTCGCGCCAATAGGCGTGGGTCATGATGAAATGGCGGCCCACTTCCTTTCCGGCGGCTTCTTCGAGGCCCGGAGGAACCGCCCAGTGGAAGAGGGCGTTGAACTTGGTGACTCGCTCACCGGAGGCCAGTGGTTTGACATGCTCGAGGAAGGTGCTGAATCGCCCGATCACCTTCCGCCGATTGAGTTCCTCGGCGACTGAGTGGAATTCGTCCAAAGACAAGCCGGCTTCTCGAGCGCGGGCATCCCACAAATCCAAAGTCAATTCATCGGGAGTGAACTCGCGCTTCAATGCGGTGAGCACCTTCCATTCGACATCGCTGAGTTGGGCGACCTGGACGGCCACCGACTCTGCCGGTACATCAGCCCGGGCACCGGGTTCCATGCCTCGACGTCGCACGTGACCCACCCCCAACGCGAAGAGTTTTTTGGCCGACATCAGGCGGTAATGCTCAGCACCAATGGTCCGCGCCAGGTAGGCCGCATGTTTTTCCAAGGAGTAGCCTTGAGGCACCTTGAGGGTGGTCCACAGTTTGTAGTTGGAACCCGGAGTGGCTGCATCCGTGGAACGCAAGACGACGTGCCCGCTGAAAGGGTCTTTTTGGAAGAGCGTGTCGAAGGCGCTGTCCAATCGATCGGTCGGCACTTGCCAAGCACAGAGAGCCCCCTCGGCCAAACTGGTGGCCAAGAGCGTTTGTCGAATGCGGCGGATGACACCCGCCCGAAGCATGGCTTGCAGGCGTGCAAGGACGGTCTGAGCCGGAACGTCGGCCAAGCGGGCAATTTCACCCATCGGATCGCGAGGGTAGCCCTGAACTCGGTCTTCGCTGACTGCGAGGATGCGGGCGTTGATCGGATCCGTGGTCTCGATGGGGATGGTGTCAGGCATACGGAGGGTTCAAACCTTCCGGTTCGGATACAGCTTGGAGACCAGATCGGCGTACCCGTTCAGATACTGAGTGGGGATGCGATCGCCGGTATCAACGACACGTTCGGAAGCCTGACTCCAACGCGGGTGGGGCACCTGGGGATCCACGTTGGACTCGAAGGGGTACTCCTGTGGATTGAGAGTCTCCCAGAGCGTCGACGGTTGTTTGCTGGTGAACTCGATGCGGACGATGCTCTTGATGCTCTTGTACCCGTACTTCCACGGAACCACCAAACGCACCGGAGCACCGTTCTGCTTGGGAAGCGGTTTCCCGTAAATACCGGTGGCCACGAGTGTGAGCGGGTGCAGGGCTTCGTCCAAACGCAACCCTTCGGTGTAGGGCCAAGGGTAATCAGCGAGACGCGCAACGCCCGGCATTTCCTCGGGCCGGAGAACGGTGGTGAAGGCGACAAACCTGGCCTCCGGTTTGGGCTTGGCCTTGGCTATGAGGTTCGCCAAGGGGAAGCCGTTCCAGGGAACCACCATCGACCAGGCTTCCACACAGCGGAAACGATAAACACGCTCCTCCTGTGAAAAACCCTGAAGGAGGTCTGGCAGACCCAGCTTCAAGGGATTTTCGCACAACCCGTTCACTTCCAAGGTCCACGGGTCAGTGCGGAACCGGCCCACTAGTTCCTTAACACGTGTCTTGGTGGTGCTGAACTCGTAGTAGTTGTTGTACCCTGTGGCCGCATTCTCATCCGAGAGGCGGCTGGAGGGGTTGTAGTCGGGATTGCGTTTGCCTGCCGTGAATCCGGTCGCCTTGGCCGTGTTGGTGGATTGAGCCAAGGCAGGCAGGCCGACCGCCAAACCGCCGCCGATGAAACCCATCGACCGCAGGAAATCGCGTCGCCGATGGTAGATGGATTCTGGGGTGATGGCGCTGTCGGGCAGATGCCACGGGGGGCGTACAATCACATTGGCCATGGGGAAAGAATGGCGTTCTTCAGCCGTTCTGCACTTTTTTTCTGGTCAACGTGAAGGACTCCCAAGGGTTGAGAATCCGCCCCCCTTGTTGACGCCACGTTTCGGTCTGACGCTCAGCGTCGGCTGCAAGGTTGGGATCCAGGATCAGGACCACCTTGATGAAACGCTTTTCCAATTCTTCCACCGGCAAGATGGCCAAATGGCTTCCCGGAGTGATGCGCCCTCGACTGGCTCCGGAGGGATCGAGTACGAAGTCGATGGCATCGAATCCATCGCGCCCCAGTCCACAGAAGTTCAGCAACAGGCTGCCGCTGGGCGAAGCGCCGTAGCCACAAAGACGCTGTCCTGCACCGCGAATTTCGCGAATTTCGTGGAGCAATTGCTCACGAAAAGCGGCCACGCGTTGGCCGAAGTCTTCCCAGAAAGCCCAAGTGCCCAATCCCATCGTTTGCTCAGATTGGATCCTGTGTGACACGGAATCGCCCACCGGAAAGACCCCTCGGTGCCCGATGAAGACCCGCAACTGGCTGCTGGCCGCCGGGCATTGCTCGACTTGGAAGGCTTCCAAATCATGCCGGTGGAGTTGTTCCTGCAAGCCGTCGACGGTCAGAAGTAGGGAGTGCCGTGGGTGGACGTTTTCAAAGAGCTTGCCGGTGGCCAATTCTGCGACATGGGGCAATTGGACCGACGCTGCTCCCTTGGGTTCCAAGGCGGCTTTCAGTCCGCCCAGGAAATGCTTCAGAGAATCGGTTTCAGCGAGTTCGGTTGGTGACGACGCCTTGGATGAGGCACTCGCAATACCGTCGGCCGTTGTGTCGGCACGCTGAAGGATTCGGCAGCGGGGACAAAAGGCCAGCCGCATGGGTTGTCGAGGTTCCGGATCTCCCAATTCATAGGGTTCAAGCAACCGTTCTCCACAGGGTTGCAAACCGAGGTCGATCACGACCGACAACCCCTCGAGGTGGCAGGCGCGGCAGGGTGCATTCATGGATTCGAAAGGAGTGAAGGACTCGTTCTGTTCACCGGGAAGAGGAAGGCGCTGTCGTTCGAGCGAAAATCAAAGCACCCAAAATGGTCAGCAACGCGTTGAGCAGGAGCAGTTCAAAGCCAAAACGATAACCATGGAACCACGATGCCGACTGATAATCCAAAAGCGCACAAAGGGCGATGGACGCAACGGCGATCCACGGCAGGGGTTTTCCGGTGATCCGGATTCGGGTCGCCAGGCCCAGAGAAAAGAAGCCGAGCAGCGGTCCATAGGTGTAACTGGCCAGCTTGAGAACCAGATCGATGACCGCGAATTGGGAAGCCAAGGAGCGCAGGATCAACAGCGTGAGGAACATCACACCCGCAAACGCCGTATGCACTTGTCGGCGGATGCGCCCCCGTGCCGCTTCGGACAGCTCGGGTCGCTTTTCGAAGCCCAGAAAATCCACACAGAAACTCGTGGTCAGCGAGGTGAGCACGGAGTCGGCGCTGTTGAAGGTCGCCGCAGTCAGGCCCAGCACGAAGACCACCGCCGCCGGAGTGCCGAGATGGCCCAAGGCGATGCGGGGGAAGAGTTCGTCAGAGCGAGCGGGCATGGGAATTCCGCGGAACTCAGCAAAGCGGAAAAGCAGCGCTCCCAGGACGAGAATGGCGAGGGTCACCACCACCATCACCGGCGTGAAAAGCCACAGGTTCTTCTGGGCGTCGGGCAAGGTGCGGCAGGAAAGCGTCTTCTGCATGTTGTTCTGGTCAAGACCGGTCATGACCACCGCCAGCGCGGCGCCACTGAGCAACTGCTTCCAGAAGAATCCCGGGGACCGCCAGTCGCCATTGAAGACCGTCGTCTCAGTGCCCTGCGACAGATTCCGGAAAAGGTCCGTCGGGCTCCAGTCGAGGCCGACCATCAAGGCCCCGATGCTCAGCAGGACGCCGAGAACGAGGAAGCCGCTCTGGAAGAGATCCGTCCAGACCAACGTCTGAATACCGCCCCGCAGCGTGTAAATCAGGATGAGCAAGATGGCGGATCCCGCGGTCACCCAGAAAGGGATTCCCCAACCCTGGAACACGAAGGTCTGAAAGACGGTGACGGCCAAGTACAAGCGAGCCGCTGATCCCAACAAACGGGAAACCAGGAAAAATCCGGAGCCCGTTTTCTGAGCCGCCGCGTCAAATCGCTGTCCGAGGAACTCATAGATGGAGGTCAAACGGAGCCGGTAATACTGCGGTAGCAAAACCGTGCCGATGAGCGCATAGCCCACGCAGTACCCGAAGACCAATTGCAGGTATCCAAAATGGTCGGCCGCCACCTTACCGGGCACCGAAATGTAGCTCACACCGGAAAGGGTGTCCCCAATGAGACCCAAGGCGACCCAGACCCACGGAGAACGACGATTCCCGGTGAAGTACCCGGCGTTGTCGGCCTGACGTCCAGTCCACCAGGCCACCGTCAAGAGTGCCGCAAAATAGGCACCCACACAGGTCAGGATCGTGGCCGGTTGCACGGGATTGAGAGAATCACGGGCAAGCGGTCCGGGGCACGCGGAAAGTCAAAATCTTCCCGACTGAGATCCAGAGGGCTCGCCTTGAAACAGCTGCGCCAATGGTCGAAAAGACTTTCTCTGCTTCCCACGCAGAACGGGGGCTGGTAGCCAGTCGCCATGCACTCCTATCAGGTCATCCGGGACGTCCTCCAGACCACCAGTGCCAAGCAGATCGCGGCCGACATGAGCTTGTCGCTGTCCCTGATTTACAAATGGGCGGAAAAACCCGACCCCGATGCGACCACAACATCCCATAATCCGTTGGATCGGATGGATCAGTTGATGAAGAGCACCCGCGACCTGCGCCTCATCCATTGGTTATGCCAGCGGGCTGGTGGATTCTTCATCCGCAATCCGAAGACACATCACACGCATCCGGAATACCTGATTCCAGCCACCAATGGAGTGGTTCAGGAATTCGCCGACCTCTTGGCGGTCATTGCCAGCGCCGCGTCCGACAACCGGATCGACCCCGCCGAGGCCGTGAAGATCCGAAGCCGTTGGGAAGAGTTGAAGCGCTCGACCGAAACCTTTGTCACCTGTTGTGAAGCCGGCAACTTCCACGCCCTCGAGAAGAACTCCCCGTGATGGGAGGGTGGAACCAAGGGCGGAGTGCCGTTGATCCAAAACGTGGATCAGTCCAAGCCTACCAATGGGGGCTGACGGTCGTCACCGTCCCTCTCCAAGGTGCCCGCGGTTGCATGGCCCGATGCGGCCAATTGACTGGATGCTGAAGTGGGCACCTTTTCCAACAAGTCGCGCTGCCAGGGCATCAATGCCTCCCAAGCATCGGGGTCGTTGCGACCCAAGGCGTACAAGGTGGCCTTCGACGCGATGAGCGTCGGATCGATGTTGAGGTCACGGGCGTTGAGGTCACGAACCTTGGCCAGACGGTCCGACACGTCCAATTCGGAACGGCTCATGCGACGCGAATGCACGCGAATGGGGCGAGGCAACTGATCTTCAGGCACCTCCAATCCCCGTTGAATCGCGTCCAGTAGTCCAGCCCGCCTCTTGGAAGTCAGGAAGTGGGGCAAATTGAGCCCGCGGGTGGATCGGGTTTCGGAAGCCATGGCGGATAGTTCCGCCAACTGCTCATGCTTGAGGATGAAGAAGGGAGGACGCCCCGTCCGCAGGGCGTCTTTTTCGCGCCAGTGCCACAGTTCCCGCAAAACAGCCAAACCGAGGGGGTCGAGCTTGTCGTGCCCCTTGCTGCGCCAGATTGCATCATCATCGATGCGCTCCGGTTGGCAGCAGTCTCGGATCAAACGATTGCACACCTGCTGATGCCACTCCAACCGGCCGAGCGCCTCCAACCGTTTCATCAAGGATTGCTGGAGGGGGAACAGGTAGCGCACGTCGTTCAGCGCGTAGTCCACCATGGCAGGCGTCAGGGGACGGCGGCCCCAATTGGCCTTTTGGGATCCTTTTTCGAGAGTGATGCCCAGATGCGTGGTGAGGGCATCGTTGAGACCGAAGCGGGTTTCACCGACCAAACGTGCCGCCAGCATCGTGTCGAAGATGCGGCTGGGCTTGAAGTGATGGCCGCGGAACAGCAGGCGAAGATCGTAGTCGGCCGCATGGAAGATGATGGAGTGATCATCCATGGCCTCCCACAACGGTTCGAGGTGGAGGTCGGCCAACGGGTCGACGAGGTACTCACCACCGGGAACTCCCACCTGAAGCAGGCACAGCTTCTCAGGATAGGCATGCAGCGAGTCAGCCTCCGTATCGAGAGCGACCCATTCTGATTCCCTTACTCGAGAAGCAAGTTCCCGCAATTCGGCGGTGGTGCTAATCACAGACGGTTAAGTTGGTGGATGCAAAAACCAAGGTGAAGCCCCAATTGCAAGAGTTTGACCCTCATTGGGGCGGCTTCTTGGAGTTTGGACGTCGGGTCTGGAAGCGCCGGAATGCCTGCAGTTCGGTCGGATGTTCCTTCCAATAGCCGACCAGCGCGGTGAGGGCGGCCAAGGTTTGAGGGGTCAGGTGGTGCTCGATGTCCTCCACTTCACGTTCGACGGTCTCTGCCCCCAAACCCAGCAAGGTCAGGAGATCGGTGAGGGTGCGGTGACGGTCTTTGATATGGGCCGCGACTGCCGAACCCTCCGCCGTCAGGGTGAAGCCCCGATAGCGTTGGTAATTGACGAAGCCTCGCTTGGCCAACCGGCGAACCATGTTGGACACGGTGGAGGAACTGAGCCGAAGAGCCTCAGCCAGGTCACTGACCCGGGCATACCCGTTGCGCTCCACCAGTTCCTGGATGCGCTCCAGATGATCCTCGGTCGATTCCGAGCGAGAAGCCGATCGGTTGCTTGAATCCTTGCCCCCACTCATGGCCAGTTCCTGTCGATCAGTGGCTCAGTTGGCGGGCCGCAGCCGTCCTGAGACGGGAATCGGGCGATGCGGTCAATTGGTTGAGCCACGGAACACCGGGTTTGCCGAATGCCTGATGGAGCCAGACGACTTCCAACGGCGCACGCGGGTCCCTCTGGGATTTGACCCACGAGACCGCCATGTCGAGAACCTCGCGTGCATCCCGCTGACGCAGAACCAACCGGGACTGTTCCTGCTCCCAACCATTGGCAGAGAGCGTCTTTTCGAGGAGTTCCGTCGTGGAGAGCTTGGTCAGATTCGGAGCGGGACGACGCGGGGCTTTGCCAGAGGCGTTGGCGGTCACGCGCCAAATGCGGCCGTGCTCCTTGTCGCGACGCGGATCGCGGAAATCGACCTCACCGTGCTGGATGATGGGATTGCTCCAGTCGGCGATGTACAGGGCGCCATCCGGCCCAAGTCGCAGGTCGATGGGGCGGAAGGTGACGTTGGTGGACCGCAGCACATCGGGTTGTTCCTGGGTCTGAAATGAAGAACCAGAGTCCTTCACCGAAAAGCGGACGATGCGGTGCGCGCGGAAGTCACACGTGATCGCATTCTCCTGCCACTCCTTGGGGAAGGCAGGGCTGTGGATCACTTCGAGGCTGGCGAACTTGGGGTAATTGCCCGGACTGATGCTGTCGGCTTCCCGGCGCATGTCGGAGTAGGTGAAGTAGGTGGCCCCGTCCATGGCGTGGTAGATGCCCTTGCCACCGGCGCCGTCAGTGAAGAAGGAATTGCCGTATTGATCCCAATGGTGCCCCCACGGATTGCAACCGCCGCGGGTGAAGACCGACAGCGTCCAGGAGTCGGGATTGAAGCGCCAGATGCCGCCCGAGTTGAGTCGCCGCACCCCGTGGGCCGTCTCGATGTGGGTGTGCGTGTAAATCGACTGGTTCATGTAGAGGTGACCGTCATAACCCCAGCGCAGCGTGTGGAGGTTGTGATGAGTGTCCTCGGTTCCAAAGCTCGAGAGGGTAACCGTGCGTCGATCGGCCTTGCCGTCGCCATCGGTGTCCTCCAGATGCAGAAGCTGATGGCTGGCGGCCACGTAGCAGCCGCCCTTCCCATCGGGAACCACGCCGGTGGGAATGAGCAAGCCATCGGCGAAGACGGTATGGCGGTCGGCCTTTCCATCGCCGTCGGTGTCCTCCAACACCACCACGGAATCCACCGCCGGTTGGCCCGGCTTGATTTGTGGATAGACTTCAGACGAAGCCACCCAGAGCCGCCCTTGGGGGTCCCAGTTCATGTGGATGGGCTTGTGGAGGAGCGGGTTCTCAGCCCAAAGACTCACTTCCAACCCTTCGCCACTGTCAAAGCTGGGGATGGATTGCTTCGAGACACTGGCCCGAGAGTCGGCCGCGGCGCTGGCTTGGGTTGCTTTCTTCGCCAGCAAAGCCCGCACTTCGGCAATCGCTTTGGGGTCGGATTGTTCGGAGGGACGCAGCGAGGCAATCTTGGAGTCCCACTCGGCGATCATCGGATCGAACTGCGGAATCTCGACACTGTTGCGACCCTGCTCGTGCTTGCGGAAGCCGAAGAGGTATGTCCAGTTGGCCGGGCGCCAGCGATGGAAAAAAAGCTCATTCTTGTGCTGGATGGCCGAGCGGAGCAGGGCAGTGTCGGTGCCTTTGGCCGGAGCCTGGATCCCGATGAGCGCGGGGAGCCGGTCGGCCAGCATGCGGTAGCCGGTGTCATTCAGGATGACCGGGCTCTCGTAGGTGACCATACGCAGCATCGAAATGCGCCGCGTTGCACCCAGGATGTCCACCACCGGAATTCCCGAAGTTTTGCCCAAATTGGCCAATGCCTCGGCCACTTCGTTCAGCGCCTTGGAGTGATTGGAATCGGGACGTTCTCCTTGTTGTTGGATCGGCG